>Ga0123353_10001068_pt1 | contig 33438 bp, 29 predicted proteins | sample TergutLab28metaG_3_FD_92763 | JGI IMG/M metagenome (GOLD analysis project Ga0123353, IMG submission 92763) | Labiotermes labralis P3 segment gut microbial communities from Petit-Saut dam, French Guiana - Lab288 P3 | ecosystem: Host-associated > Arthropoda: Insects > Digestive system > Gut ... | reverse complement strand
TTTCGTACTTTATCCATCTTAAACCACGAAAGAAGAGGAAAAACCTCCTCACCCCACTGTTTTACTTTGTTTGTAGAATCTTGCATGTGTTTAAAATTAAATCGTCTATATAATTGCTTACATTTTTCCGGCATTGCGGTCAAGATTTTACAATTTTCCGGGGTTGTGACATTCACCTATTTCCCAACGAGCAACCAGCGGCAAAAATAGCAAATTTTATCCAATGGGGGCAATCTTCTTCAGGGCAAACCAGGGCAAAAGCATTAAAAATATTTTCACCATATAGTTACCATTTAGGATATTTGGGAGGTTAGAAGCCTCATTTTCACCTTATTTTATTAACTTAATAACCTTATTAGCAATATGATGACATCTTAAATCCTAACCTTATTACCTCATTTTTAAATTTTTCAGCACAGAGATACAGAGTGCACAAAGTTACACAGAGTATCATCTCTATTTTATATTATAACCAATTTATTATTAATATTTTATAAATTTATCAGATTGCTTAAAATGGTGGGTAAAAATTATTTTTTTAGATTTTTTGCCAATAGTTCAATGAAATAAATCGTAAAAATCCCCAGAATACAGTAGGTTGCGGCTATCCAAAACTCTGCATTCATTTGCGGCAAATTCCACTCGAAACCTGTTACTACCTCTTTGCTGCCAAATGTTTCGATAATGGATTGTTTCCATGGCCACAATGCTCCCAGCGAACCTAAAATAAAGCCGGTGAGAATGGCGGTTGTGGGGTTGCGAAAACGTTTCAGCAGCCACGACAGAAAATGAGAAAAAGGAACTATTCCAACAATAGCTCCAACTATAAACGGTAGCAGGATGTCAAATCGCAAATAGTTAATAGAATCAACCATAATAAGGCGATAGTTTCCCATTAAAACAAGCACGAACGCACCGCTTGTTCCGGGTAAAATCTTACAGCATATCGCAATAGCTCCGCAAAGCATTAGATAGAGGAAGCTTTCATTTTCTACTGCCGGAGTGGCAATAGAAACGTAGGCAGCAATAGTGGATCCTAAAATAAAGAAAGCAACATCTCGGATGCGCCATTTTATTGTTTTTCCAAGAAAAAAAACAGAAGCGAAAACCAGTCCAAAGAAATAAGCCCAGATATAAGTGGGATAATCTCGAAAAAGAATTTCAAATAACTTTGCTAATGAAACAATAGCTACCACATTTCCAACCACTACATTGATGAGGAAAAACAGGTCGGTATGTCGTACAAATTCTCGGAAATTACCTTTCAACAACATCTTAATTGCCGGTATATCGAACGATTTTATCGAGTTAACTATTCTTTCAAAAATACCCGTAATCATTGCAATTGTGCCTCCGGAAACGCCCGGTATTGCATTTACAGCACCCATTGCGAGCGATTTGATGAATACGATTAATTGGCCTTTAAACCATGTGTTATTGTTCATACATTATTTTTTAACCGCAAAGGCACTAAGACTTTTCGCAAAGGTAGCAAAGAATAAATATTTCAAATTGAAAACTTTGCGTTCTTTGCGTAAACCCTTTGCGTTCTTTGCGGTTAATTGATTATTATCCGTTCATAAACAGAAGAAACTCTTCATTGCTCTTTGTTTTTTCCATTTTGTCTTTAATAAACTCCATTGCTTCAATGGTATTCATATCGGCTAAGTGGTTTCTTAGAATCCATACTCGTTGCAACGTTTCGGTAGTTTGGAGGAGGTCGTCACGGCGTGTACTGGAGGCAACAATGTCCACCGCGGGATATATCCGTTTGTTGGAGAGGCGGCGGTCTAACTGTAATTCCATATTACCGGTGCCTTTAAACTCTTCGAATATCACTTCATCCATTCGTGATCCTGTTTCGATAAGGGCAGTAGAAATAATAGTAAGGGATCCTCCGTTTTCGATATTTCTTGCTGCGCCGAAGAACCGTTTAGGTTTTTGCAGGGCGTTAGCTTCCACCCCACCGGAAAGCACTTTTCCGGAAGCCGGTGCAATAGTATTGAAAGCACGCGCCAGACGGGTAATAGAGTCTAACAAAATACAAACGTCGTGTCCACATTCCACCATACGTTTTGCTTTTTCGAGGATAATATTAGCAATTTTCACGTGTCGTTCTGCGGGTTCATCGAAAGTAGAAGAAACCACTTCAGCCCTCACACTACGTTGCATATCGGTAACTTCTTCGGGTCGTTCATCTATCAATAAAATAATAAGATAAATTTCGGGGTGATTAGCAGAAATGGCATTTGCTATCTCTTTAAGCAATACGGTTTTTCCTGTTTTTGGTTGGGCAACAATCAATCCGCGCTGTCCTTTTCCGATAGGGGAGAATAAATCAATTACCCGGGTGCAGATATTAACTCCGGTGTGTCCGGTAAGTCTTATTTTTTCATCGGGGAACATGGGGGTCAGGTAATCGAAAGGAACGCGGTCGCGAATATCTTCCGGCAGTTTTCCATTGATACGCTCTACTTTAGTAAGCGGGAAATACTTTTCTCCGTTTTTAGGTGGTCGAATCATCCCTTGTACGGTATCGCCATTTTTTAATCCGAAAAATTTGATTTGCGACATTGAAACATACACATCGTCGGGAGAAGGCAAGTAGTTATAGTCGGAGGAGCGTAAAAAGCCACATTGCTCATTGCTCATTTCCAAAACTCCTTCTGTCATCACGCTGCCGTCGAATTCGGAGTTGGCTACTAAATTCCACCATTCATCTTGTAAGGAAGTTGGTTCTTCTTTTTTAGGATAATAAGTGATGGGTGATTCTGCTGCCATCACATTAGGCAATTCATTCAATGGATATATCTTAGCAGAGGCATCATCTATCTTCTCTCTTTCGTCAACCTCTTCCATGTCATCAATTTCTTCACTCTCACCATCTTCATTAGTAATATCTTTATCTGAGATGAGAGGATTTTCTTCAATAATCTCAATCGGATCGTCTTCTAAAAAAGAATCATCGCTCAACAATAAATCATTAATCAAGGCAATATCAAGAGTTTTTTCAAAGTTTTTTTCTTTGGGAATCTTCTGTTTCTTTTCTTTTGGTATCTCCTTTTCAACCGAAATATCTTTTTCAAGCAAAAATTCACTTTCATCAGGTTTTTCTTCAGGGAAAGTAAATGTTACCAAAGGTTGCTTTACCGGATCTTTGATTTTTCTTTTTCTGCCTCTTTTTTTCTTGGAAGTTGGTACGTTACCATTGGTAATTTTGTTTTCATTTGAAGTTGCCAAGGGCAACTTTTCTATGTAAGTAATACGTTTGCGCTTACGCTTACTTTCTTCAGGATTCTCCATAAAAATAAAAAATTATAGAACAAGATGTGATTAAGAAACTATTTTGTAATTGCCACACAAACCTGTTTGTTTGGGGCTAAAAATTGTTCGGCAAAAATATATTTTTTTTGGTATTACAGAACAATTGGTTAATTTAATAAAATTAGTGTCCGATTTTTAAAAACAAATCTCAAGAATAACACATCTCAAATTTCTAATTTTATTTATCCAAAATCGAAAGAATATAAATATTATATATCTTCGCCGTTAAAATATATTCAGATAATATGCAGACATGACGACGATTAGACACTGTACTTTTCAATAAATGATAAACTCCACACTTTATAAGTTAAAATCTTTATTTCATGAATATTTTTGGTATTGACATCGGTGGTACCAACACTGACATAGGTTTAGTAGGTGCCGAAGGTAAAATAATAGCACGCAAAAGCTTGAAAACTGCCCCCTACTATAACGCACAACTATTTGTAAATGACATTATTTATTCCATAAATAAACTAGTACTAGAAAACAACATAGAAAAAATTATTGGTGTGGGAATTGGAGCACCTTGCGGCAATTTTTATGAGGGAACGATTGATAATGCAGCAAATTTGAATTTTAGAGGAAAAATACCGTTAAAACAAATGTTAGAAGAGCAACTAAATGTACCAGTTATAGTTACTAATGATGCTAATGCAGCGGCTTATGGTGAAATGGTATTCGGTGGAGCCAAAAATATGAAAAATATTGTAATTTTTACGTTAGGAACAGGAGTAGGAGGAGGTATTATCATTGACGGAAAACTGTTGCATGGTTCCGATGGTTTTGCAGGAGAATTAGGACACTCTATTTTAATACCTTCCGGTAGAAAATGTACCTGTGGCAATAATGGTTGTTTAGAAATGTATGTCTCAATTAGAGGTGTTATACAAACTTGTATTGAACTGTTAGAGCAGTTTCCGGAAAATGAATTGTCGAAAATTCAAAAAGAGTTTCTCACTCCAAGAATTATTGCCGAAGCTGCTGATAGAGGAAACCTTATAGCATTAGAAACATACAAGAAAACAGGCGAATGGTTAGGAATTGCTATTGCCAATGCGGTAGTGTTTTCTTCACCAGAAGCCATTTTTATAACAGGTGGAATTGTAAATGCAGGTGAAATTTTGATGAAGTACGCACGAGAATCTTTTGAAAAGCATAAACTTTTTGTTTATAAGAACAATATTCCTATTTTGCGCTCACAACTCAATACAAATGACGCAGCGATCTTGGGAGCCGCAGCATTGGTGTCATTACAAAACTATTTTTAGTAACCTTACTTCTTTTATTGTTTTTGGATAAAGTTAAAATAGAAATAATAACAAATTCTCTAATTTCTATTTTTAAAACCTATTTTATGTTATTTTGCAAACTAATTAAAAATTACGTATAATGGCTAATTTCCTTACAAAACTGTTTGGTTCAAAAGCAGATAGAGATTTAAAAGAACTTAATCCCTATCTTGAGAGAGCGTTAGAAACTGAAAAAAATATTGTTATTCTATCTAATGATGAGTTGCGGGCAAAGTCAAATGAGTTTCGTGAAAAGATTAATGAGCGTGTTCTCGAAGAAGAAAAACGTATCGCCGAAATAAAACACTATTTAGACGAAAACTATGATTTGGATATCGAAGAAAAACAACGGCTTTACAAAGAGATAGAAACATTAGAGAAGAAATCTTACGAAAAAACACAAGAGGTACTGAACGAAATTCTTCCCGAAGCATTTGCGGTAATGAAAGAAACAGGTCGCCGATTTAAGGAAAATGAGTTTGTGGAGGTTACTGCCACAGAAATGGATAGAAATATTGCCGCTTACAGAGAGTGTGTTGAGATTACCGGAAACAAAGCTAAGTTTGCAAGTACCTGGTCTGCCGGTGGAAACATGATTAAATGGGATATGTGCCACTACGATGTGCAGTTGATTGGCGGGACAGTGCTTCATCAAGGGAAAATCGCCGAAATGAGCACGGGAGAAGGAAAAACATTGGTGGCAACCTTGGCCGTTTATTTAAACGCTCTGCCCGGCAAAGGAGTGCACGTGGTTACCGTAAACGACTACCTTGCCAAACGTGACTCCGAATGGATGGGATTACTGTATGAATTTCACGGACTAACCGTGGATTGTATTGACAAGCATGAACCTAACTCCGAAGAACGGCGCCAAGCCTATTTAGCGGATATTACATACGGAACAAATAATGAGTTTGGCTTCGATTATTTGCGCGACAATATGGCGAGAAATGTAGGCGAACTTGTACAACGACCTCATAACTACGCTATCGTGGATGAGGTGGACTCCGTGTTGATTGACGACGCTCGAACACCGTTAATTATTTCAGGACCAACTCCACGCGGTGACCAGCAAGAGTTTGATATTTACAAACCAATGATTGAACGATTGTATAATGCCCAAAGAACATTGGTAAATGAAATTTTAACCAAAGCCAAACAACTGCTTGCGCAAAATCTTGACCCAAAACCGGAAGAGGAAGCCGCCATCTTGTTGCTCCGCGCACATAGAGGCTTACCCAAAAGCAAAGCACTCATTAAATTTCTGAGCGAACAGGGAATGAAACAGCTGTTACTCCGCACCGAAGCCTATTATATGCAGCAACAAAACAGATTGATGCCCGTAATTGACAAAGAACTCTTTTTTGTAATTGAAGAAAAACAAAATTCGGTGGATATCCAGGAAAAAGGGATAGATTTGGTGTCAAGAAGTGCAGAAGAAGCTAAAATGTACGTAATTCCGGATGTGGGTGCTGAAATTGCCGAACTTGAAAAATTAAATCTTAAACCGGAAGAAACTTTAGCCCGAAAAAACGAAATCTATCGAAATTTCTCTATTGCTTCAGAGCGTATTCATACGGTACACCAATTGCTGAAAGCCTATACCATGTTTGAAAAAGATGTTGAATATGTAATTATTGACAATAAAGTAAAGATTGTTGATGAACAAACAGGACGTATTATGGAGGGACGCCGGTACTCCGACGGCTTACATCAGGCTATTGAAGCAAAGGAAAATGTGAAAGTGGAAGCCGCCACACAAACCTACGCCACCATCACCTTGCAAAACTACTTCCGTATGTACAAAAAACTTGCGGGTATGACCGGTACTGCTGAAACAGAAGCAGGTGAGTTTTGGAATATTTACAAATTGGATGTGGTAGTAATACCAACTAACCGGCCTATTTCGCGTTTAGATGCCAATGATTTGGTTTTTAAAACAAAACGAGAAAAATACACTGCCGTAGTTGATGAAATTCTGCGTTTAAATGAAGAGGGTCGCCCCGTATTGGTCGGCACTACCTCTGTAGAAATATCCGAATTGCTCTCTAAAATCCTATCCGCCCGCAAAATCAGACACAATGTATTGAATGCCAAACTGCACAAAAAAGAGGCAGATATTGTGGCTGAAGCCGGTCAAACGGGCACCGTTACAATCTCTACCAACATGGCAGGTCGTGGTACCGACATAAAGTTGGGTCCAGGCATAAAAGAAAAAGGAGGGCTTGCTATTATCGGCACGGAAAGACACGACTCGCGCCGTGTAGATAGGCAGTTGCGAGGACGTTCGGGCCGTCAGGGTGACCCCGGTAGTTCACAGTTCTTCGTTTCTTTGGAAGATGATCTCATGCGCCTGTTCGGGTCAGAGCGTATCTCCAAAATTATGGACCGTATCGGGCTGCAAGATGGAGAAGTGATTCAACACAGCATGATCTCTAAATCTATTGAACGTGCCCAAAAGAAAGTGGAAGAAAACAACTTCGGAATCCGTAAACGGCTGCTTGAATACGACGACGTAATGAACAAACAACGCGAAACCATATACCGCAAAAGAAGAAACGCACTCTTTGGCGACAAATTAGCCATTGATATTTCCGATATGTTCTTCGATGTTTGTGTGAAAATTGTGGAAAGAAATTATCACTCAAAAGATTACGAAGGTTTTGAACAAGATGTAATTACAACCTTCGGCTGCGAAGTGCCCTTTACTCAAGAGCAATTTTTTCAGGAAAGGCCTCAAAAACTAACTGATGAATTGTATGACAAAGTATTTGAAAACTATAAATTGAGGCAACAACTGCTTTGCAAACAGGCTTTTCCTGTAATTGAGCGTGTTTATTTTGAAAATGGAGAACGCTTTGCCAATATTGCCATTCCTATTACCGATGGCATGAAGATGCTGAATGTAGTAGCTCCGCTTAAAAAATGCTACGAAACCCAAGGTCGCGAAATCGGACTTTCAATTGAGAAAGGAATCACGTTAGCTGTAATTGACAACGCATGGAAAGAGCATCTAAGAGAAATGGACGACCTGAAACAGTCGGTGCAAAACGCCTCTTACGAACAAAAAGACCCGTTATTAATCTATAAATTAGAATCTTTCAATCTTTTTGACACCTTATTGGAAAAGATAAACGAAGAGATTATATCGTTTCTGAACAAAGGAGGTTTGCCTGTTGAGCAGCATGCTCAGGTTCGTGAGGCACAACTGCCGCAATCGGAAGCCCGGAAATTGCAAACCGGCAGAAATGAGATCGGAGGGAGACAGGTCATTGGTGGAAAAGGCAGTGCCCCGGTACGCGTTGAAAAGAAGGTAGGTAGAAATGAGCCCTGCCCTTGCGGAAGCGGAAAGAAGTACAAAAACTGCCACGGGAGAGAAGGGTAAGCAATGAGAAATTTGCACTGCTTTATAATAAATCGTTTTTTTATTTAACAAATTGTTCATGTATAAAATAACAAAATTTGGTGGAGCCTCGATAAAAGATGATGAAGGAGTTAGAAATCTGAAAAAAATTTTAGAAGTTTTTAAAAACGAAAAGTTGATTGTTATCATTTCTGCCATGGGAAAAATGACTAATCAATTAGAAAAAATACTCGACTCATGGTATTATTACCCTGATTCTTTAATAAATAATTTTGATATTGTAAAAAACTATCATCTTGATATTGCAAAAAAATTAGAGACTTTTAATGGAGAAATTACCTCCGTATTGCTTCCCATTTTAGATCGTCTTTTAGAAATAATATCAAGCGTGAATTCCAATAACTACGACAAAGATTATGACAATATTGTGAGTTTCGGTGAATATCTCTCTACAAAATTAATCTCAACCTACCTGAACCTAAATGGGTACAAAAATGAATTTGCCTGTGCAATTCACTTGATTAAAACTGATGACTCCTTTAGGGAAGGAAAAGTAAATTGGAAAGAAACAGAAAAAGAAATCCGAAATTTTGTTTCTAAAAACTCGACAAAAACCATTATCACGCAAGGCTTTATAGGAGGAACTGATCGCAATGAAGTAACTACGCTTGGACGCGAAGGTTCAGATTTTTCAGCAGCCATTTTTGCCTATTGCTTAAATGCCAAAGATGTTACAATCTGGAAGGATGTACCCGGCTTGCTTAACGCGGATCCTAAATTTTTCCCAGGTGCTACTAAATTAGAGAAAATCTCTTATCAAGAAGCTATCGAACTGGCTTATTATGGAGCAACGATCATACACCCTAAAACTATTAAACCACTGCAAAATAAAAATATCCCTCTTTTCGTAAAATCGTTCTTAGATCCTTGTGCCGAAGGAAGTATGATTGCTGATTTTAAACCGATAGCAAAAACACCCTCTTTTATTTTTAAAACAGACCAGATTTTGTTATCTATTTTTCCAAAAGATTTCTCGTTTATTGCAGCTGATAATCTTACGAAAATATTCTCTTTTATTTCAAATAACAAACTAAAAATAAATTTAATGCAAAACTCTGCAGTGAGTTTTACCATTTGTATAGATAATAAGTCTAACCGCTTTTCCAACCTGTTGAAAGATTTGCAGGAAGAATTTGTTGTTAAGTATAACATGAACAAAAAACTGATTACCATACGGCATTATACACCGGAAGCGATAAAACAAGTAATTGGGAAGCAGCATATTATCCTTGAGCAAAAGAGTAGAACTACGCTTCAGGTAGTAGTGTAAATTACAAAAGGACATCTGCATTTCCAATGACACTGCGCTGAAAATCAACAAGATTTATTCATGATGATACTGTTCCCCATTCAATATCGTAAACGCCCTATACAACTGCTCTACAAAAAGTAATCGCGCTAATTTGTGCGGGAAAGTCATCCTTGACATGGATAGTATAAATTGAGCACGTTGGTATATCTCCTCCGAAAATCCATAAGCCCCCCCAATTAAAAAAACTACATTTTTACACCCCAAGTTGAATCGTTGCTGTAAAAATTGAGAAAATTGCAGCGATGAGCACTCTTTTCCATGCTCATCTAACAAAACAACAATATCTTGTATGGATATCTTTTTTAAAAAAAACTTCCCTTCTTGTTTCTTTTGCAATTCCATAGATATAGATTTCTTGTTTTTTAAATATGGAATAGCTTCTATCTCAAAAAGATTGTATTTGTTAATTTTGGAAATATAATCATGTGAAGCAATTTGCAATTCTTCTAAATTTTCTTTTCCAATAAATAAAAGCTTGATTTTCAAAAGACAGTCTATATTAACCCATTATCATTAGATATGTTCTCTACAGAAGCTGAAGCAACCATCGTCTCATTTTCTTCAATCTCTTTTTGAATTTTTTTTGGCAATTGCTCAACACAATGATGACATTTCATCTCAACAGAGTACATTCTGCCAATGCAGTAGTTAGAGTGTCTGCATTCGCTTTTTTCAATAAGCCCATCTTTTATTTTTTTTATAAAATCGGTATCGTGGATTAGTGGGCGTGCTAATTGAAACGCTACAAAACCTTCGTTTAACACCTCTTCCATTTTCGATTTGGATATCATGCCACCTACGTAAATAAGCGGTATCTTGAGTTCTTTCCGAAATATTTTCGCTGGTTCTAAAAAATAGGCTTCTTCATAGGGTACGGTCGGAATCATCCATCTGCCTACCAATCTTATTCCAATTTTGAGCCACCAAAAACTGAACATGTCCATATAGTAAGTTAATGTTTTCAGCGGCATAGCACCCCGTAAAATTTCCATTGGGGCTTTGCTTACAAATCCTGCGGTGAGTACCAAAGCGTGTACGCCGGTTTTTTCCAATTCTTTGGCAACGGTCAAACACTCTTCCAACGATAACCCGCCTTTGAAACCATCGTACATATTGGTTTTCACCACCACAGCTATATCATCGCCGGCAATTTTCATTACCTCTTCCATTACCATCTTCATAAATTTCATGCGGTTTTCAAGCAATCCTCCAAACTCATCTTTTCTTTTGTTGGTGTAAGGCGACAAAAACTGACTAATGAGGTATCCATGTCCAGCATGGATCTCCACACAGTCAAAACCTGCTTTTTTAGCCAACTCTACAGCATTTCCAAAATCACAAACCAATGCCAATATTTCTGCTTTTTTTAGAGCGCGAACAATAGTGGGAGAATAGATATTGATGCCGCTTGATGCACCTACAGGTATCTGTCCACAGGTGTACCAATGTGTCATATTACCGCAGTGTCCAAGTTGAATGGCTGCTTTTGCGCCTTCATGGTGAATGGCATCCGTAAGCATTTTCAGTCCTGAAACCACTTCTTCGCGCATATAAAGTTGTCCGTTGAACGAAACACCGTTTTTATTTACCGCTGCATAAGCAATAGTGGTCATACCAATTCCACCTCGGGCAACAGCAGTATGATAATCATACAACATTTCCGTAGGGTTGTTGTCTTTGCACATATTTTCAAAAGCCGCCGAACGAATAGTACGATTGCGGAGTTTAATGGGACCTATTTGACAAGGATTAAAAATGATAGACATATATAGATTGGTAAATATAAAATTATAAATTTAAAATGATTTAATGCGGCAAAAATAAAAAAAATCTCATTCAATAGCCAATTTTATGAAATTATTTTTCTAAAAATCAGTATGTTAAAAAACAATTATTAGTTATGTTTTTCAAAATATACAGATATAAAGTTTAAAAAAGCAAATACCTCTCCACTCGTAAGATGTAATCTCCTATTACTTATTACATCATGGCGCAAAACTATATTTTTAAATAGTATGAATGGAATAACACAAATAAGCAGAAGCGAAAACTATAACTACAATTTTTTTAAAATTCCACGTTATCTTATTAAATATTAATTAAATTTAAAAATATGACAACAACACTTTTTGTAGTATTAGGAATTATTGTATTATTAATTTTCTTTTTAATTTCTTTTTATAACAGATTAGTACAACTGCGCAATAATCGCGAAAATGCTTTTGCCGATATTGATGTGCAGTTGAAACAACGCTACGATTTAATCCCGCAACTAGTAGAAACAGTAAAAGGATACGCCAAGCATGAGAAAGAAACTTTGGCTCGTGTAATTGAACTTAGAAACCAGGCAATTGCAGCAACTACTATTGATGGTAAAATTGCAGCTGAAAACCAACTTTCAGGCGTTTTAGCCGGACTAAAAGTTACGTTGGAAGCCTATCCCGACCTCAAGGCAAACCAAAACTTCCTTCAGTTGCAGGAAGAGATGTCGGATATTGAAAATAAGCTGGCTGCTGTACGCCGCTACTTCAACTCTGCCACAAAAGAGTATAACAATGCCGTACAATCGTTCCCCTCTAACTTAGTTGCCGGTATGTTCGGTTTCCACAAAGCGCAAATGTTTGACTTGGGCAACGAAAGAGCAACCCATGATAAAGCACCAACTGTAAACTTTAATTAGAATTAAAAGATAACCTTACCTTATCATTCATCATTAACCATTACATGAAATATATTGGCATTCAAACCCAACAACGACGCAATAACGTAAAGAGCATCTTCCTTTTGCTCATGTTTCCGATTTTATTAATAGGGTTAGTGTATTTGTTTTTTGCAATTATGAATGTGAGTAATGAGGAATCTTACTTCTCTGCTGGAGAAGCAACTTTGCAAGCTTTGCCTATTGTTTTGATTGCCGTAACCATTTGGTTCTTTATTGCTTATTTTATGAACACGATGATGATTCAACTTGCCACCCGCGCAAAGCCGTTGGAAAGGAGAGAAAATAAACGTATTTATAATTTGGTAGAAAACCTGTGCATGGCAAACGGAATGGATATGCCGAAAGTGAATGTAATTGAAGATTTTTCATTGAATGCTTTTGCCAGCGGGATAAACAAAAAAACTTATACAGTAACTCTTACGAGAGGAATTATCAACACGTTAAATGATTTAGAACTGGAAGGAGTAATTGCACATGAACTCACCCATATTCGCAACCGCGACGTACGCTTACTCATTGTCTCTATAATATTTGTAGGAATTTTTACTATGATTGCACAAATGGCATCCCGAATGGCATTTTATAGTTCGGTGGGACGACAGAGTAACAGTAAAAACAATGGTATCGGAACATTAGTTGTTTTGCTCATTGTAGCCGCCTTAGGAGTTATTGGCTATATTTTTTCGCTGCTAATTCGCATGGCGATTTCTCGAAAACGTGAATATATGGCAGATGCAGGGGCAGCCCAAATGACGAAAAATCCGAGAGCATTGGCAGAAGCGCTCCGAAAAATTTCCAGAAATCCTGAAATTAAGGGTGTTAAACGTGAAGATATTTCACAACTTTTTATAGAACATAAAGCAAAAGGGTTATTTTCAGGATTATTTGCGACACATCCGCCGATTAAACAGAGGATAGCTGTGTTGGAACAGTTTTGATTAGACAAATCAAGAGAACTCTTAAAAAAGTGTTTCTTTGCACTTATGAAAAAAATAGCCGTTGTTACCATTTTTTTATCTATAGTTCTACTGTTTACTGCTTGTGTTATTAAAGAATATACCTCCTCCAAGCTGAGAACAACTGCCGAACAATACCGGAATGCAGAAATTGATATTGCCAATTTTGCCACTGTAAATTGGCGTACTTTTTTCTCTGACCCTTTGTTGATTGAACTGATTGACACAGCATTGCTAAATAATTTCGACCTAAAAAAGGCACAAAGCCAAATGCATACTGCAGAGGAATATCTAAAAAAATCGAAAGCACTTTTTCTGCCCTCTATGGGTGTAAACTTAGGAATGGGAATTACCCGCCATAACACCGATGGAACACTGAATCCGGTAGGAATCTTGTCGCTTCAGGCAAGCACTACACTGCAATCACCTTCTGTTCAATCTACTTGGGAGATTGATATTTGGGGAAAATTAGCCGCTGCTAAACGCGGTGCTAAAGCACAATTGCAACAGTCGCAGGTCTATTATCAAGCCGTGCAAACACAATTGGTTGCAGCCATCGCTTCCTCTTACTATATGCTTATTTCGTATGATGAAGAGTTGAAGATATATGAAGCCTCGGCACAAACACGCAAAGAAAGTATGGAGGTGCTGAAAGCCTTTAAGGAAGCAGCATTAACAACAGAAATATCTGTAAACCAAGGGTCAGCACAATATTATTACACATTAGCTACTATCCCGCAAATTAAAATTAACATTCAAACTCTTGAGAATCAAATTTCCATATTAATTGGAAAGCCACCAATGGAGATACCGCGAAACTCCATATTTGATTCAAAGTTAGAAGAGGCGAACTATTTGCAAACAGGAATTCCTGCACAGTTACTGGCAAATCGTCCTGATTTGGTAGCCGCTGAAAAAGCACTGATTGCTGCGCACGAACAGTGGAATTATGCACACGCCGCCATGTACCCATCATTGGTTATTTCAGGAAATGCAGGTTTTGACGCGGCTAATTTCACAAACTGGTTCTCTTTCCCAAAATCTTTCGTCGGAACTCTGTTAGCAGGTATAACCGCACCGGTTTTTGCCCACCGGCAATTGAAAACACAACGAAATGTGGCTGCAGAAAACAAACTCCAAGCCATTTACAGTTTTGAAAGCACAATGCTCAATGCCCAGCGGGAAGTATCTAATGCCTTAATTACTTATATACTATCGAAAGAAAGTATCGAAAACCAAAAGTTGCAGGTTGATGAATTAACAAATGCTATCTCATGCTCTATGGAATTATTGAAAAGCGGCAAAGCAAGCTATTTAGATTTGCTATACGCCCAAGATAATGTACTAAATTCTTCCATTGGTTTGGTTAAATACTATCTCCAAAATACAAATGCCAAAATTGAACTTTACCGTGCACTGGGTGGAGGTTGGAAATGATTAGGAGTTTAGATTTTTGATTTATTAGATTTTTAAAATATTTATTTATGAACAACTATAGAGAGAAGTTACAGCGTATTACTACATTTATTTTCGATTTTGACGGAGTTTTATCTGATGGCAAGATTTGGGTGTTGCCCGATGGCGAACAAATGCGAGCCACAAACGTTAAAGATGGATATGCCATGCAATATGCTTTAAGAAAAGGGTATCGTATTGTTATTATTTCCGGTGGAATCGGCGAATCTATGCGCTTGCGTTACCAAAGTTTTAAAGGAATAGAAGTTTTTCTCAAAGTATCTAACAAAGTTGCAGTATTTCAAGAATATATCAAGAAAAACGACCTCACTGCTGAAGAAGTTTTATATATGGGCGACGATATTCCCGATTATGAACTGATGAAAATTTGCGGATTAAAATGTTGTCCTGCAGATGCTTGTACAGAAATTAAAGAAATTGTTGAGTATATTTCGTTTGCCAATGGCGGAGATGGCTGCGTACGCGATGTAATTGAACAGACCCTACGTGCTCAAGCCCGGTGGATGGAATCAGATGCGAGCATTTGGTAGAATAAACCTATAGGGCAAAAGGGAATCCTCTCCTGCATAATCTACTCCAATTCTTGGCGCAACTATAATATTTTCAGATAGTTCTAAACCTCTGTCTTCTATCCAAATCTTTTTATTCTGTAGCGACTCGCCATTGTCAGAAAGCGTAATTCCTAAAACTTTGGTAACTTTTCCTGGGCCATTGGTTACTTGCCGATTCATTTGTAATTTTCCCGAGCGCTTCAGCATTAGTTCTTCTCCATGAGTGGCATAAATGGAGCGAATCAGAACCGCATCAGGCGTATCTTTTTGGTTGGTTACTACGTTTAACAAAGGGTACATTCCATAACAAAGATAGATATAGGCTACCCCACCCTCCGCGTACATCATTTCGTTTCGTTTCGTTCGTCTGCCTCCAAAAGCGTGGCAAGCCCTGTCTTCAATACCCTTATATGCTTCCGTCTCAGTAATAATCCCTCCACATAATTGTCCCTCAATTTTTGTGAAAAGATATTTACCAATCAAATCGTTAGCCAAAAAAACAACATCAGGATGCAGATAGTAGTTTCGAGAGAGAATCATAGTTCAGTTTTTTTTGCAAATAAATACTATTTTTGCAAATTATTTTAATCAAATTTTATACTCATAATGGACTTAAGCAAAATTTTAGCAATCAGTGGAAAAAACGGGCTTTTTAAGTTAATTTCTCAGGGAAAAAACAATTTTATTGTTGAAACTTTGGAAGATAAAAAACGATTTTCTGCATTTCAAAACGAAGGGGTCTCAAATTTAGACAATATTTCTATCTATACCTATGACGATACCATTGAACTGGGAAAAGTATTTCAGGTAATCTATCTCAAACAAGAGCAACAACCTCTTGATTATAAAGAATTAACAGATGCTCAATTACGTGAATATTTTAAAGAAGTAATTCCTGAATATGATGAAACACGGGTGTTCGTATCAAATATTAAAAAGGTTTATCAATGGTATAACATCTTATTGGAAAATGATTTGATTTCAATTGATGAAGTTATCCCCGAAACAGAACATGAAACAGAAGTAAATGAGCAATAGAGACTTTCGGAAAAATCTGCTATCAATAATTACTTTTGCCGCCATAATTCTTTTTAGCGGAGGAATTTCATTCTATTATTATTTCTTTCGACAAGTAAATGCGCAACTGATTGAAACAATTCCTTCGGATGCTGCTTTTTTATTTCAAATTAATGACAATGAAATATTCTTAAAAACGGTTAAAAACATTCATATCTATATTAACCCACTCTTTGGATTGGATGCTTATCCGGGTTGCCAGTTTTTTGTGGATCAATTGCCTGGAAAATACAATCAGGTTGTTTTTTCAGGACATACCAATGGGGAAATATTTTCTATTCTTTTCGCTTGCAAAATTAATGAACGGGCTTTTAAACAACTCCTTTCAAAACTGCAGATTGATGAAAAAAACTGCACAAAGTTCGACCAATGTAAAATTTATACGTTTGGCACTCATCTAAAACGCTTTGTCTTCACTTATCATAAAGGTATCTTTTTAGCCTCAGAGAATATTACATTGCTGAGAAAAGCAATTACCCAACTGAAAAACCCAAGAAATCTTACTGCTATAAAGCATTTTGAATCTTTGTTTAAAATCATGGAAAAAAATAAAAAACAGAACTGGCTTATTCTGAACCACAAAAGATATTTTTCAAATTTTGAGTCCTATTTTAACGAAGAAACTAATATTAAATTAAATTTCTATGCTTCTAATGTTTTGTGGGCAGCTTATCAAGTACGGTTTTCAAAACAGGAAATGACATTGTCGGGTTATTTATCTGTTAGTGATAATTATCAAAATTATTTTAATAATCTTGAAGCTAAACATCTCTATTACTCATCTTTCAATGCAAAAGATGAACCTATTGATTATGAAAATGATGACTTAATAAAGCAGGCAAAGACGAGGCTCCCGTCATTTAGTGAATATGAGATTGCCATTCATGCAGCAAAATCAGAGTATTGGAGTAGATATTTATCTGAATCCGGCATGAAAAAACCAACCATCGCTCAGATGAGATTATTTGTTTTATCGGTTGATTCTTTAAACACAAAACTTAAAACGGCTAATGGACTGATAAAGTTTTAATCCGCGCCTCCGTCTCCAAAATCTTATTCCGAATTTCCGCTGCCTCTAAAAAATCCAGGTTTTTTACTGCGGATTCCAATTGTTTGCGCATTTTTTTCAAACTTTTCTGCAATTGTTCCTCATTAAGCATAAGCAACGGTTTTTCTTCAGCAGCCTGGTTTTCAATAATATCATTAAAACGGTAAACCATATTTCTTCCGGGTGGTTTCTCTTCGTTTTTCAGAACGGTCTGTGGTGTAATGTTATGCTTGATGTTGTACGCCATTTGCTTATTCCTCCTTCGGTTGGTTTCATCTATGGCAGCCTGCATGGATTTGGTAATTTTGTTGGCGTAAAAGATTACACGTCCGTTGATATGGCGTGCAGCCCTTCCGGAAGTTTGTGTTAAAGAGCGCTCATTGCGCAAAAAGCCTTCTTTGTCGGCATCCATAATAGCTACCAGCGACACTTCGGGCAAATCTAATCCTTCGCGAAGCAAATTTACTCCAACCAATACATCAATAGAACCGGCACGTAAATCTTTGAGTATCTCTATACGATCTAACGTTTCTACTTCAGAATGAATATATTGTGTACTAATTCCGATACGGATTAAGTAGCCGCATAGCTCTTCCGCCATTTTTTTAGTTAGTGTGGTAACTAACACCCGCTCTCCGCTTCCTACCGTTTTTTCAATCTCATCTAAAAGGTCATCTACCTGATTGTCGGCAGGGCGAACTTCAACAGGCGGATCTAACAGTCCTGTAGGGCGTACAATTTGCTCTACTACAATTCCATTACTCTTTTCCAATTCATAATCAGCAGGTGTCGCACTAACAAAAATGGTTTGTCCTATCAGTTGCTCAAACTCGTGAAACTTTAAGGGGCGGTTATCCATTGCGGCAGGCATCCTGAAACCATACTCAACCAAGTTCATCTTGCGAGAGCGGTCGCCGCCATACATCCCTCCAATCTGAGGCACCGTTACATGGCTCTCATCTACCACCAAAATAAAATCATCGGAGAAAAAATCTAAAATGCAAAAGGGTCGTTCACCGGGGTTTCGTTTGTCGAAATAACGCGAATAGTTCTCAATCCCTGAACAATACCCCACCTCTTTCATCATCTCCACATCGTAGGTTACTCTGTCGTCTAATCTCTTTGCTTCCAAATGTTTGCCAATAGATTTCAAGTATTCTATTTGGTTTCCCAAATCCAATTTAATTTGCCATAATGCTTCGTTCATCGCTTCGGGTGAGGTTACAAAAAGATTGGCAGGATAAATGGTAAGATAAAGTTGCTCTCCTATTTTATTTCCGTTTTCGGGGTCAATTTCATAAATCTGCTCAATCTCATTATCAAAGAACACAATACGATACGCAATATCGTGATAGGGAGGAAAAATATCTACCGTATCTCCTTTAATTCTAAACTTTGCCGGCTCAAGCATCAATTCTGTGCGTGAGTACAGACAGTTGACCAAGGCATACAAAAATTGCTCACGACTGATAATCATTCCCTGTTTCAAATGGATTACGCTTTTCGCAAAATCATCAGGGTTTCCTATTCCATAGATACATGAAACAGAAGCCACTACAATAATATCGCGTCTGCCGGAGAGTAGCGAAGAGGTGGTTTTTAGCCGCATTTTATCAATCTCTTCGTTAATTGACAGGTCTTTTTCGATGTAGGTATTGGTAGTTGGGATATAGGCTTCGGGTTGGTAATAGTCGTAATAAGAGACGAAATATTCTACTGCATTTTCGGGAAAGAACTGTTTAAATTCGCTGTACAGTTGCGCTGCCAGTGTCTTATTATGGCTAAGCACTAACGCAGGGCGTTGCACTTCTTGCAGCACATTGGCAATAGTAAAGGTTTTTCCCGATCCGGTAACCCCCAGCAGGGTTTGGGCAGTATCGCCACGCCGCAATCCATCCACCAACTCGCGAATCGCTTCGGGCTGGTCGCCGGCAGGAGAAAATTGAGAATGTAGTTTAAAATTCATGAAACGTGTAAAATTCAGAATATAATCTTTATGTATGATTGTGCAAAAATAAATTTTCTTTTATATTTTTATACTTTATACAATCAAAATAATTAACTAATTGACACAACATCATAAGGTAACAAAATTTAACTATTTTTGCACGCTCATTATTTATCATGATTACAAGGCGATTTCTAAGGATAAAAGTACTACAAGCACTTTACGCTGCAGAGAAAAATCGAAAGGAAGATTTTACTGTAACTGAAAAAAAATTAGACCAGGCTATTCAAAAAAGCCAAGTCCTTTCTGTTTATTTTCTCTCTTTGCTGCCCGAAATAGTACATTACCGCACACTGCGCTTATCCGAGTTGAAAGAAAAAATGAATCCTACTCAAGATGACCTTAATCCAAATACAAAATTTATTGATAATAAGGTTATCACACAAATTAAAGAAAACAAAAACATCAAACAGTTTTGCCTTAATCATAAAATAGACTGGAGCGATAGATATGATTTTATTGCACAAATATATAATGAAATAGCAAATTCTGATTTTTATCTTAAATATCTTGACTCCACTGAAAATACCTACTCGGAAGACAAAGCTTTTGTGCTTGACATCTTGTCGAATATTTTTGCAGAAAGCGAACTGTTACACTGGTTTTTGGAAGAGAAAAACCTGCATTGGTTTGATGATTATAACGATGCATTGTTGGGAGCTTACAAAAATATAAGCAAATATAAAGAAAATCAATCACATGAAATTACACTTATTCCATTGTTCAAAAATAATGATGAGATAACTTTTTATAAAGAGTTATTCCGTAAAACATTATTATCTAATGCTGAATATCAAAAACGGATTAATGAAAAATTACAACGTTGGGAATCGGAACGTATTATGGAGGTTGATACGATTTTAATGAAAATGGCAATATGTGAACTAACTCAATTTCAAACAATTCCTGTAAAAGTTACTATTAATGAATATATTGAAATAGCAAAATTATACAGTTCCTTAAAAAGTGGCGTTTTTATTAATGGTATTTTGGACAGTATTGTAACGGATTTGAAAAACGAAGGAATGCTATTTAAAATGGGGAGAGGGCTGATTAATGATTAATGGTTAATGAATAATGATAAAAAGGGAAACTAATAACTAAAATCCGGAAACTTTAAACAATAAATATTAAAAAAAATGAAAAACCAAAAATTAAAACTTTCTCCTTTTTCCCTTCTCCCTTTCTCTTTCTCCTTTTTCCTCTCTATTTTTTGCTTTCTACTTCTTGGTTGCAGGAGCAATAAAAGTAATGAATTTACAATTTCTGACATCAAAAACCCTACTACTGCTGATGGAATAGACAATCACATAAAAGCAAACATGCCTGATATTCAATTTGATAACCTTTCTTACAATTTCGGAAAAGTAATTCAAGGAGAAATATTAAGTTATACATTTCATTTTAAAAATGTCGGAAAGTCGAGTTTGTTGGTAGCCGACGTATCTGCCTCCTGTGGTTGCACCACTTCTATCCCTCCTAAAGCCCCTATTAAACCAGGAGAAAAAGGGGAAATCACTGTTACTTTTGACTCAAAATTTAAAAATGGAGACGTAACCAGCTATTTACTTGTTACCTCTAACACTCACCCTGCGCAAACTATGCTTACTGTAACTGCCAAGGTGATAAACCCATAAATCAAAAACTTTAAATCTTTAATTATTATATGATGAACTTCCTGCAATTTTTATTATTAGCAAAACCACCCGCTGACGGTGAATCCGGCGGTGGCGGTGGCATGAGTATGTTACTTATGTTAGGTGCTATTATTTTAGTATTCTATTTCTTTATGATTCGCCCTCAGCAAAGAAAACAAAAACAGATGAGTAATTTCCGCGATAATCTGAAACGTGGCGATAAAATCGTTACTATTGGTGGTATTCACGGTAAAATTACCGATGTACAAGAAGGCACTTTTATTATTGAAGTAGAAGACGGAACAAAACTCAGAATTGAAAAAGCCGCCGTCGCCATTGACCCCAATGCGCACGCAAAAAAAGATTAAAATTGCCCTTACCGGCGGAATCGGAACAGGGAAAACCTATGTCTCAAAGCATTTTTTAGATATAGGTATCCCCGTTTTTTATGCCGACGATGAAGCAAAAAAACTATACACTTCTAAAATAGTGTTGAATTTCTTTGCAGAAAAATATGGAGAGCGTTTTTTTACGAATGAAAAATTAGACCTCTCAAAAGTAGCACATTCCATTTTCGCAAATCCTGAAAACAGAAAAGAAATAGAATCTTTTATTCATCCGTTGGTGATGCAAGAATTTGAAGAATGGACTAATAAACAATCTTCAAGTATCGTGATGATGGAAAGTGCCATTATTATTGAAGTCGGACTAAAAACATACTTCGACAAAATTATTGTTGTAGATGCCCCATTAGATATTAGAATTAGCCGAATTAAAGCAAGATATCCCCAACTCTCCGAACAAGATATATTGCAACGAATAAATACGCAAATCCCACAGGAAGAAAAATGCAAACATGCGGATATTGTGATTAATGGTTAGTGGTTAGTGGTTAATGATTAATGAAATTTTTTAACTTTAAACTATGAAAAGATTCCAGATATTTTTTTTTACCTTTTTATTAATACTCACTACTTTTGGCCAGGATTTTGATAACCTATTGTCAAGAAAACCTCTTGATTGTTCAGATATTTCGCATAGTAGCAGTTTGTATTTTATTAAGTATATGAGTGTCTATGAGATAGATTCTGCAAAAAATCTATTGAATTACTGGGAGAATAAATGCGGAATGAGAGAACCTGTTTTTAGAGCAAAAATATTATTGGCTTTGCTATCCGGAGACTTTAATGACTTTGAATGGACCGAAACTCCCCTTAATCAAATATTTAATTATCAAAGTCGTATGGACTTGATAAAGTCTGCAAAATACTATGTATATGATAATTATAAGTCATTTTACGGCTATGTGCCGCCCGGTGAAGAGTTTGATAATTTTACCCGTAAGTTGGCATTAGAGTTAAAAACTTATTATAACTCTGAATCCATAGAATATGCTTTAGCAGAATTTTACAGCGATGATTATGAGGCTATTTTTTCGCGGCTTCAATCTAAAACTTTAGAAGATTGTTTATTATCTAAGAAATATAATGAAGTTGTTAATAAATATAAACGTATGCCTGAGTTTCAAATCTCTTTTCTTGCAGGTATCTGGATTCCAACAGGCGATCTTGCCAAAATAGGAGTACATCCAGAATTAGGAATGCAGATGGGATGGAAAAAGAAACGGTTAAATTACGATTTTACTTTTGCTCTAAAATTTGTCAATGCTTCTCAAAAATATTATGCTAAAAGAGATAAAAAAAGTGAAGAATGGGAATTGACAAACCGTTTTTTCGGCGGCTACATTGGATTTGAAGTTGGCGGAGATATCTTATCTAAAAAAGGGCATGAAATACAAGTTATTGGTGGTGTTGGCTACGATGGTTTTGACGTACTTAAAGAAAATAAAGAAGATGATTTGAAATCAAGTTCTACTTCAAGTTTTAATGTTAATTTCGGGCTTTCATACCGATATTATGTAAGCAGTAATCTTTTTTTAGGTTTAAGAGTGAAATATAATATTGTGGACTATACCCTAAACAAGGTAATTGATTTTACGGGAAACCCCATCTCCATACATTTTTCAATAGGTATGATAAGTAACGCGGTTAAAGATTCTAATTTGAAAGCATTAGGGTATAATAGAAAAAACTTACAATAATTTTCGTGTTGTTTTTCCTAATTTATATACTTAAAAATATACAGAAAGTTTCTTGTTTTATGGTATCAAAAAAATTATATTTTTGCACCCCCAAAATAAAAACTATTTTTTAGCACAATATAGCAATGAAAAGAACCTACCAACCTTCGAATAGAAGACGCAAAAACAAGCACGGATTTAGAGAAAGAATGGCAACTGCTAATGGTCGCAGAGTGTTGGCATCTCGCAGAGCAAAAGGGAGAAAACGACTTACCGTTTCTGACGAAATTCCCAAAAAGTAATTGTTCTTAACGTGCCGTGAAGAAGCTCCATATTGAAACTTACGGCTGTCAAATGAACGTTGCCGACAGCGAAGTAGTAGCTTCCATCTTATCTCCCTACTATTCTATTACAAATACGCTTCAAGAAGCAGATTTGATTTTGTTAAATACATGCTCGGTGCGTGATAACGCCGAGCAACGTATTAGAAAACGGCTACTTGAATTGATATCTCTAAAAAAGAAAAACAAAAGTTTGCTGATAGGGTTACTTGGTTGTATGGCAGAGCGTATTAAAGAACAACTACTTGAAGAAGAAAAAGTTTTGGATTTCATTGCCGGTCCTGATGCTTACCGCACTTTACCCCAACTGATTGAAAAAGCATCTATCGGAATTACCTCCTTTAATGTACATCTATCTGAAGAAGAGACTTACGATGATATTAACCCTGTACGCTATGCAAGCAACCGGGTTTCTGCATTTATCTCCATTATGCGCGGATGCAACAATTTTTGTTCTTACTGCGTAGTACCTTATACACGTGGAAGAGAACGCAGCCGAGACCCTAAAACCATCATCACCGAAGCGCAAATGCTATTTAAAAAAGGATTTCGCGAAATAACTTTGTTAGGGCAAAACGTAAACTCATACTGTTGGAAAGCAGCTGAAAAAAATATGGGTTTTTCCGATTTAATAGAGCAAATTGCGCTCATTTCACCATTGTTGCGCATAAGATACGCCACCTCGCACCCCAAAGATATTTCTGATAAACTACTATTCGTGATGGCAAAATATCCCAATGTGTGTCATTATATCCATTTGCCCGTGCAGTCGGGAAGCAATGCCATGCTAAAAAAAATGAACCGCATTTACACACGTATGTATTATTTGGAACGCATCAGAAAAATTAAAGAGATATTACCTGATTGCGCCATCTCTACCGATATTATTGCAGGTTTTTGCGGCGAAACAGAGCAAGACCATAAGGATACACTGGCTTTAATGAGAGAAGTGGGCTTCGAATATGCTTTTATGTTTAAATATTCGGCGCGCGAAGGTACTAAAGCAGCCGAAAAATTTGAAGATGATGTGCCTGAAGAACTAAAAATTAAACGACTGAAAGAGATTATTACCTTGCAACAACAGCTATCGTTAGAAAGCAACAAAAAAGATATTGGAAAAAACTTTTCCGTGTTAGTTGAAGGGGTTTCAAAACGCTCCAAAAATCATCTTTATGGGAGAAATTCACAAAATAAAGTGTGTGTATTCAAGAGAAAAGACTATAAAATAGGAGATTATGTTGAAGTGAAAATTTTACGGTGTACTGCAGGAACACTTATGGGAGAAGATATAATTTTAGATTGTAGATTAAAAAAAATGCTTGACCCTTGACAAACAGCATTTCAAATTGAAATTTACACAAAACTATCTCTCTGCTCTCGAAAGTCACCGGGACAGCAATCCAAGAATCAAAATGTTTTTATTTTTTACTACTTTTGCAGCGTTTAAATTCTTTTCTCTTGCAAACATATTCACAATTATTAGACCTTGTTGCTGTTCATCAAATCCGAAAAATCGCCATTCTTTGCGATGAAAGGGTATGGCAATTGTACCCCGATTATTTTCATTCTCTAAGTGAAGTGGCTGAAGTGCATTATATTTCCATTGAGGCAACGGAGAAAAACAAGGATATTGAATCGGTGGTTTTTGGGTGGAATTTTTTATTGGAACAGCAATTTGACAGAAACAGTTTGCTGCTCAACTGGGGCGGTGGCACAATCTGCGATATCGGAGGGATGATTGCCGCTACTTTCAAACGCGGCATCCGGCTTGTGAACATACCTACCACACTCCTCGCCATGATTGACGCCGCACACGGCGGAAAAAACGGCATCAATCTAAAATATCAAAAAAATATTATAGGAACTTTTTATCTGCCTGAAATGGTGATCGTTGATACCAACTTTTTGAAAACACTGCCCAAAAAAGAACTCCTGAACGGATTAGCCGAACTGATTAAATACGCCCTCATCGGAAATAAAAACTTATGGAAAGAACTCAGGCAATTAACAAAAATTAACTGTAAAACCATTAAACAACAATGGATTGATGATGCTATAGCGTTTAAAATGAAACTTGTAGCAGAAGATTTGCACGACAAAGGAGCGCGACAAATTTTGAATTTCGGGCATACCGTCGGACACGCCATAGAACGATTGTATGCAGAAAAAAAACGCACAATTTCACACGGCTATGCAGTGGCTATGGGCATCTACTACGAATCTTATCTTTCATATAAACAAGGAAACCTTTCAATTAATGATTATGAAGAGATTCAACAATTGATACTCCGTTTTTTTAAACCACTTCATTTCACAGAATCCGACATTATCGCTCTTACCAATTACTATTTCGACGATAAAAAAAATAAAAATGGAAATTTGTGTTTTAACTCCCTAACTCCTAAACTCCTAAATTTCTAAATTATGTCTAACCTAAAAGAGATTCGCACCCGCATTGCTTCTGTTGAGTCCACACAGAAGATGACTTCTGCTATGAAGTTGGTTTCGGCGGCAAAACTGCGACGAGCGCAAAATGCTATCTTTAACTTTAAACTTTACTCGAATAAACTCAACAATTTACTCCAAAACATATCTGTTCATAGCGATATTTCCGGTGAGTCTCCCCTATTTACTGTGCGTAAACCTGAAAATGTGGTGTTAATTGCCATTACTTCTAATAGAGGATTATGTGGAGCCTTTAATATGAATGTAATTAAAGAAGTTCATCGCATAACACACGAAGAATATGCGACACCTCTTTCAGATGGAAAATTACAACTAATTTGTATCGGAAATAAAGCAGTGGAAGAACTTCAAAAAACATATAAAATTCGCTACCATAATGACTTTTTGCTTGAAGTACCCACTTTTGATGAAATTGCCAAAATAGTTTCCGATTTAATCTCTGATTTTAATGCCAAAAAAATAGACAAAATTGTCATTGTTTATAATCATTTTGTGAACCCGGCAACCCAAAAAGTTACTATTGAGCTTTTTTTGCCTGTGGTAAGAACGGAGAAAAAAGTACCTGAAAAAGGCGCAGATTTTATCTTTGAACCGTCTCAGGATGTGTTAGTAAATGAATTGATTCCCAAAATATTAAAAATAAAATTATACAAAACAATTTTAGATTCTATTGCAGCAGAACACGGAGCGCGAATGACTGCTATGTCTAAAGCTACCGATAACGCTATTGAAATATTAAAAGACTTGAAACTCAGATACAACAATGCAAGACAAACCGCTATCACCAACGAACTGAATGAAATTGTAAGCGGCGCGGAAGCACTTAACAATTGAAAACTGAAACACTCATCCCTTAAATCTTAAATCATGTTTAGAGTCATCGGCGCAATTCTCGGCTGGATCATTAGCAAAAGCTTTTGGGGCGGGTTCTTGGGTTTCTTTTTAGGCGGTTTTTTAGATTCCGCTCATAAAATAAAAATTAATGTTCACAGAAGAAATACTTCCCGAGATGACTTTATCAAAACACTGCTTATTTTCACAAGTGCTGTAGTAAAATCGGACAATGGAAGAATGGTTCGCTCAGAGTTGGACTTTGTAAAAGCTTATTTGTTAAGAATATTAGGGACTGACAAAACGCAGGAAGCCTTGTTGGTGCTTCGCGATATGTTAGACAAAGAATTTGATATTGCTGCTGTGGCACAACAATTTGGCAGAAACGCCTCTATTCATGAAAAATTGATGATGCTACAGTTTCTGTTTGGACTTGCTGCTACCGATGGAGTGGTAGCCCCTGCCGAATTGGAAACTATCCGTTTTATCTCAGGAGGAATGGGCATTTCCGACCATGATTTTGAATCGGTGAAAGCGATGTTTTTCGGATGGCAAGGAAACATAGGAGGCGGCAGATACTCCTCCTCCTCAAGTTATCGTTCTTCCTATAATATTGAAAACGACTATAAAATACTTGAAGTTGCACCATCTGCCTCAGATGATGAGGTTAAAAAAGCGTATCGTAAACAAGCAATGAAACACCATCCCGACAAGGTGAACCACTTGGGAGAAGAGATTAGAAAAGCAGCCGAAGAACGTTTCACCAAATTAAACGAGTCGTATGAACGTATTAAAAAAGTACGGGGGATGAATTAACATTAAAAATTATATTTTTGCAACCTAAATTAAAATTAGAATTTTTAAAGTTTATTTTATTATGAATGATATTGAAATAAAAAAAAATCCTTTAACTAAATGGGTAATTTTATTAGCAGTTTTATCTGTTATTTTTTTAGGAACCACACTCTATTTTGGTTTTTTCTTCAAGCCGGTGTTCAATCAAGAGTATGTCAAAACAGTTGTTGAAAATGAATTTCTGCTTACAGAATTAGATTCTTTGTTATACGAACATGAACGTATTAAAGATGAATATGGATCTCTATCGGAGCAATTGACCGAAAAAGACAGCGTTATTTTAGCTAATGCAGATGAAATTAGAAAACTCATTTCACAACAGGCAGATTACAGGCAGATAAAACGCCAATTAGAACGCCTGCAAAATATTGCGAAAGAGTATGTGGAAGAAATTGACCAACTTTTTACTGAAAACAAACAGTTAAAGGAAGAAAACAAACAAGTAAAGGCTCAATTGACAGAATCGAAAAAAGAGATTGAAGCTATAAAAAAAGATAAAGAAGAATTAGACCAAACTATTAGTTTGGCTGCTATTCACCAAGTCTATAATATTAATAGCAGAGCCATTTATTTTAAAAACAGAAATAAAGAAGAGGTTATTACCGAAAAAGCAAATCGGGTTGACCAATTGAAAACTACTTTTATTTTGGGTGCAAACTCTTTAATTCCGGCTGGTCCTGTTACCATTTATTGCCGTATTGCCGTACCGGGTACAGGAAGGATATTAACTCCCGGCGCAGGAGATGCTTTTGCCTTTGATTTCCAAGGAGAAAAACTACAATACTCGGCTAAAAAAACGGTTAACTATAATAATAATGCAGAAATTGTTACTATTGCATGGGATTTGGTTGAAGGTGATAAAGCAGTAAAAGGAAAATATATTGTACAACTTTTTTCTGAAGAACTGTTTTTGGGTGAAACAAGTTTTGAACTAAAATAAAAGTATGAGTACATCACAATCTTCACTCGACAGAATTACACGAACCCGATTGTTTTTTTCTGCTGTAGGCTCTGTTATCAGTATAGCACTTACCATGTTCTTTATTGGAACTTTAGTGTTTTTTGCCTTTTTCTCTATGCAATATATTAGAAACTTGTCACAAAAAGTAGAAGTGGAAATACTTTTCTATTCTGATGTAAAAGAAGCAGACATCATGGCTTTTGAACAACAACTGAAAATAGAACCCTATATTTCTCAATCCCGATTCTGTTCAAAAGAAGATAATACCGCCGAAGCAATTCGCACTATCGGAAACGACTTTACCGAAATTATTACCAATCCCATTAATGCTTCTATATTAATTAATGTTACCCCGGAATATGCTAATGGAGACTCGCTTAAAGCAGTTGCTAAAAAGTTTAAACAAAACACCAATGTACAAGATGTTGAGTACCCCGAATCTATTGTGAAAACAGTATTGGATAATTTTCTGAAAGTACAGATGGCTATCGTTGTAATTTGCACTATCTTTATGCTCATCTCCATGCTGCTAATAGGTAACTCCATTCGTTTAAATATCTATTCTAAACGTTTCAGTATCAAAAGCATGTTGCTCATAGGAGCAACCCGTTCATTTGTTCGTAAACCTTTTGTTATGAAAGGATTTACTCAAGGAGTTTGGGGAGGAATTATTGCTGCTGTTTTAGTAGCATTAACACTTTTAGAAGGGAATATTATCGTACCGGAATTTGTAGATTTTAAATATATTTTAGAAATTTCACTACTGCTTGCCTGTGTGTTTATCTTTTCAGTCATGTTTACCGTTTTCGTTTCTTCCTTTTTTGTGAATAGATACATCAAGATTAACAGGGATGAACTGTATTTATAATGCTTAATGGTTAAGATAATATTGAGGTTTTGAAAAATTATCTCTCCAAAACACTATATTAGAAAAAAATATATTTTTGCACCCCTTAAAATGGAGCATACTTTGATATGCCGTTGTAGCTCAGTGGTAGAGCACTTCCTTGGTAAGGAAGGGGTCACGAGTTCAACTCTCGTCAATGGCTCAAAAAAATTATAACAACCTCTATTCTAATAAAATAGATAGATAGTATTTAATAACCTTTTAATTGATAAAAAAATGGCAAAAGAAAAATTTGAACGCTCCAAACCCCACGTAAATGTGGGTACAATTGGTCACATTGACCATGGTAAAACTACCTTAACGGCTGCAATTACTACCGTTTTGGCAGACAAAGGACTTTCTGAAGTACGTAGTTTCGACTCTATCGATAACGCACCTGAAGAAAAAGAACGTGGTATCACTATTAACACTGCCCACGTTGAGTACCAAACGGCAATTCGTCACTATGCACACGTTGACTGCCCCGGACACGCTGACTATATTAAGAATATGGTAACCGGTGCTGCGCAAATGGACGGTGCTATCATCGTGGTAGCTGCAACCGATGGCCCGATGCCCCAAACTAGAGAACATATCCTCTTAGCACGTCAGGTAGGCGTTCCTAAGTTGGTGGTTTTCATGAATAAAGTTGACTTGGTAGATGACCCCGAGTTGCTTGAACTTGTTGAGATGGAAATTCGTGACCTCTTATCATTCTATGGCTTTGACGGAGATAACACTCCTGTTATTCAAGGTTCTGCACTTGGAGGTTTGAACAAAGAACCTATGTGGGTAGAAAAAATTATGGAACTTATGGATGCAGTGGATACGTATATTCCGCTTCCTGTTCGTGATAAAGATAAAGAGTTTTTGATGCCTGTTGAAGACGTATTCTCAATCACCGGTCGTGGTACTGTAGCTACCGGTAGAATTGAAACAGGTGTTATCCACACCGGAGACCCAGTTGATATTATTGGTATGGGTGCTGAAAAACTGAAATCTGTGGTTACCGGAGTTGAAATGTTCCGCAAAATTTTGGATACTGGTGAAGCAGGAGACAACGTAGGTTTGTTACTCCGTGGTATTGATAAAGATGAAATCCGTCGTGGTATGGTTATCGCGAAACCGGGTTCTATCAAACCGCACAAAGAGTTTGAAGCCGAAGTATATATCTTGAAAAAAGAAGAAGGTGGACGTCACACCCCATTCCACACCAAATACCGCCCGCAGTTCTATTTCCGTACTACCGACGTAACCGGCGAAGTTATTCTTCCCGCAGGTGTAGAAATGGTAATGCCCGGCGACAACTTGACAATTACCGTGCATTTGTTATCCGAAATCGCTATCAACTTAGGTCTTCGTTTCGCTATCCGCGAAGGTGGCCGTACCGTTGGTGCAGGCCAGGTAACTAAAATATTGGATTAATATCTATTGTAGAGAAGCGGCATGCCACATCTCTACAATTTAGGGGAATAGTTTAAGGGTAGAATAGCGGTCTCCAAAACCGTTGATGGGAGTTCGAATCTCTCTTCCCCTGCAAAAAGAGGCGCAAGTTTTTTTGCGCCTCTTTTCTTTTGCAGAATCTTTTGGATTCATCTAAAATACTGATTTTTTATTTGGTTTGCTAATTTAAAGGGCAAAATCATTAAAGTTATTTATACCTTAGTTTGATTTTATGTTGTAAAATAACAGTATCTTTATCGGTAAATGGTCGGAATATCCGCCCAAATATTTTGGACCTAAATAGGTGCGAAATGTTCTTACACCGCCGTACTTTTCATCATCGGTCAATAAAAACGGTGCGTCGAAAATAATGGCGCTTTTGTTTTCCACTTGCCACCTACTTCCGCTGATCAACATAGATTTAGATACAATAAACTGATCCAAACATCCCCAAAACTCTTGCGATTTATGTGTGCCTCTGTTTTTACCTGCTACTAAGGGTGCCATTAAATTAAATAAGGTTCCGCTTTCTGCATCTAAGTCATAATTTTTTGCTTGTAAGTAAATAGTAATGCTTTCATCGGTAGGATAGTCGTTCAAATCGCCCATTATAATAATGTAGGCATTAGGATTAATTCTTAACAATGAATCTACTTTATGGCGTAGTATTTGGGCATAGTAGTTTCGTTTGGGGATGGTAGCACCATGCCCTCCGAACCGCGAAGTCCAGTGGTTTACAAACAGATGCAGTGTGTCTTCTGCAATAAGTGCTTTAGTATATAAAATATCTCTATTTTTTGTGTTGGGCTCAAACGGAAAAACAACTGCCACAGGAAAGCTTTCCACGATTTTTACTCTGTCGCTTCTAAAAAGCAGTGCCACATCTATTCCGCGCGTATCCGGTGAATCGTAATGCACATACCGATAACGGTACGCTTTTAATCCTGTATTGTAACAAAGTTTTTTGAGCACGTTGGCATTTTCGATCTCTGCCAATCCAATAATATCCGGTGGCTCCCAGTCATTGATAGCCAAAACCACCTTAGCAATATCGTTCAGTTTTTTATAGAAACGCTTGTAAGTCCAACGATAAAATCCGGAAGGCGTAAACGCGTCGTCGTTTTTTTCCGGGTCTTTTTCGGGGTCGAACAGGTTTTCTACGTTGTAAAAAACGATGCAGTAGCGAGAGGTGTCGGATTGGGAAGAAAGGGAGAAGGGAGAAAGGAGAAGGGAGAAAAGGAGAAGGGAGAAGGGAGAAGGGAGAAAAAAGAAGGGTAGTTTCATTTAAAATTATTTTTTCAACGCCTCAAATATACAACTATTATCCTTACATTCAAAAAGTTAGAAATGTTAAAAAAGTCGAAAAAAAAGCAATTTAATCTCAAAAAAATGCACTTTTTCATTTTTCAGGAAAAATGCTCAGGGAAAATTTTGAAGGATTTTAGTATTTGCGACGCATTTTATAATCGCAAATTTTAAATCTTAAATCAATTTCACCCTTGGGTCTAACCACCCGTAAATAATATCGCATAAAATATTGATAACAACCAATATAATGGAAATGTACAACAAGGTTCCCATGACGACGGGGAAATCGTATTTTTCCAAGCCATCAACCATTAAAACGCCGATACCTTTCCAGTCGAAAATATATTCTACAAATACTGCACCCGCCAACAGAGAAGCTAACCAACCGGAAATGGCGGTAACCACCGGATTGAGCGCGTTCTTTAGCACATGTTTAACCAAAATTGTTCGATAAGGCAATCCCTTTGCTCGCGCAGTTCGGATGTAATCTTGCGAAAGTACATCTAATACCGAGTTTTTAGTAAGTTCCACAACCACAGCCAATGGTCTTATTCCCAGCGTAATGGCAGGGAGAATCAAGTTTTTCAATTCCAAATATACGCCGGTACCGTAGTCATCAACGACATATAGACTACCGATGAGGTTCAGGTGTGTAACATCGGCAAGCACAAAGGCAAAGAGCCATGCAAAGAGTATCGCAGCGAAAAAAGAGGGCACCGACATCCCTAGCACAGAGAAAAAGAGCGCAACCTTGTCGAACCACGTGTCTTTGTAAACAGCGCACAACACTCCGATAAAAATTCCAATCAACATCGCTATAAAAATAGCTACAAATGCCAACAATGCCGTTTTGGGGAATGCTTCCGCAATCATCTCTGATACTAAGCGTTTACTCTGAAACGAGCGACGCAAATAGGGCTTTTTGAGTACCAAAGATGAATTTGAAAAAGATACGATTTTTAGGTATTGGTAGTTATTGGGGTTCAAATAAAAGAACGAGTCTGTATCGGTGGTTTTATACCATGCAATGGGCGACAAGTCGTTTAAATATCCTAAATATTGAATGCCCACAGGCAGTTCAAGCCCCAACTCTTTGCGGATGGCACTTTCCGTTTCAAGGTCGGTGCGTTGTCCCAGCATCATACGGGCGGGGTCGGAGGGCAGCACCGTGAACAAAAAGAACACCAAAGTGATAACTCCAAACATGACCAACAGTCCATAACCTAATCGTTTTAATATGTAGCGCGACATTCGAGTTTAATTTTCGGCAAAAATAAGGTTTTTCCATATCAAATTTATTTCTGCTAAAATCTGGGCTAAAACTTATTTTTTAGTGCTGAAAAAAATTACAGCCATATTACACAATCGTTGGCAAAAAAACAAACCCTTAGTCGTCAAGGTACCCTTAGTAGCATAATGCGATACCCCCTGCCTAAA
>Ga0123353_10001067_pt1 | contig 33495 bp, 26 predicted proteins | sample TergutLab28metaG_3_FD_92763 | JGI IMG/M metagenome (GOLD analysis project Ga0123353, IMG submission 92763) | Labiotermes labralis P3 segment gut microbial communities from Petit-Saut dam, French Guiana - Lab288 P3 | ecosystem: Host-associated > Arthropoda: Insects > Digestive system > Gut ... | reverse complement strand
CGTGATGGATTTCAAGTTCTTAGGCGGCAGCTTGGGCAGCGGCACGGGCGAGCGTATCCGCCTGGCCACGGAGGAGGCGGTGAAGCTGAAACGCCCGCTGATTCTGGTAACCGCCTCGGGCGGTGCGCGGATGCACGAGGGCATTGTCTCGTTGATGCAGATGGCCAAGACGTGCGCCGCCATCGCGCGGCTGAAAGATGCGGGCCTGCCGTATTTCGCCGTGCTGACCGACCCCACGACGGGCGGCGTGTCCGCAAGCTACGCCATGGTGGGCGACCTGAACATCGCCGAGCCCAAGGCGCTCATCGGCTTTGCCGGACGGCGCGTGATTGAGCAGACCATCAAGCAGAAACTCCCGGATGATTTCCAGACCGCGGAATATACGCTGGCGCACGGGTTCGTGGACCGCATTGTCCCGCGCAAGGAGATGAAGGCGTTTTTGGCGAAAATGTTGCGTTACGCAGGATGCTGAACGAAAGGATTTTGTTATGGCTAAGAAACAGACCCCTTGGGATATTGTCCAGCTTGCGCGTCATGCGGAGCGGCCCAACATCACGGACTACATCCGCCTGATGTGCGAGGATTTTGTCGAGTTGCACGGCGACCGCCTGTTCGGCGACGACCGCGGCCTCATCGGCGGTTTCGCAACAATCGGCAACGAGAAAGTCGTCATCATCGGGCACCGCAAAGGGCGTACGGTCGAGGAGAACATCGAGGCGAATTTTGGCATGGCGAACCCCGAGGGTTACCGTAAGGCGATGCGCCTGATGAAGCTAGCGGAGAAATACCACTTGCCTGTCGTCTCCTTTGTGGACACGCCCGGCGCGTACCCGGGGAGCGAGGCGGAGGCACGCGGACAGGCCGAGGCAATCGCGCACAACTTGGAGTTCATGTCCACGTTGAAGACCCCGATGGTCGTCGTGGTTACGGGCGAGGGCGGGAGCGGCGGCGCGTTGGGCATTGCGGTCGGCGACCGTATCCTGATGTTGCAGAACGCGGTCTATTCCGTGATTTCGCCCGAGGGTTGCGCGTCCATCCTGTGGCGCGACGGCACGAAGGCCGCGCTGGCGGCCGAGACCCTGAAAATCACGGCGGACTCGCTCAAAGGCTTGGGCATCATTGACGAGATTATCCCCGAGCCCGCCGGCGGTGCGCACACGGACGCCGCCAAGATTGCCGCGACCGTCAAGAAAGCCGTGCTGACGCAACTCGCGGCGTTGAAGAAACTGCCGATTGAGAAACTGCTCGCACAACGCTATGCGAAGTTCGCGAAGATGGGGCAGTAAAACGGAGGGTTTTTGTTTAGCACGCAGATAACGCAGATGGAATAGATTTTCGCAGATGGTTAAAAAAATCTATGTCAATCTTAAAAAATCCGTGTCATCTGCGTGCTACAAGAATTGGTCGTTTGCGGTACAAGGTAGCCCATTGCAGAACATTCGAGGACTGGAATGAGGATTTTACAGGTCATGCCGAAGACGGGGTACAAACTGGACGTCACGTTTGATGATGGACAGAGCGGCTCATTTGACGTTACGCCTTACTTGGAATGTGAGGCGTTCCGTCCGTTAAAAGAGATTGCCGAGTTTCAGCATCTCCGGAACGGAGGGTACTTCGTTGAATGGGCCTGTGGTGCTGATTTGTCTGCGGATACGCTTGTGGCGCATTTGACAGTGAACACATCATCCTCAAGTGGCTCAGCTTGAAAAACACGATTGAATATCAGGAAGCAACAACTTTGTCCTCTCCTCAACGGGAACGGCTCATCAAGCTGAATCAAATCGCTATCCAACAGATGAAGATTTTGATGGAAGTCGAAGCCCGGAAAATGTTAAGATGACTATCACATTATGGCATACGAAGTTTTAGCACGGAAATGGCGGCCCAAGCATTTTGAGGATGTGGTGGGGCAGGAGCATGTAACCCGCACGTTGAAAAACGCGATCGAAATCAACCGCGTGGCGCACGCGTACCTGTTTGTCGGCCCGCGCGGTATCGGCAAAACATCGTTGGCGCGTATCTTCGCCAAGGCGTTGAATTGTGAGAAGGGACCTACGCCGCAGCCGTGCTGCGAATGCGCCCTGTGCAGGGAAATCACGGCCGGTAACTCGCTGGATGTTCTGGAGATTGACGGCGCATCCAACAACGGCGTGGATCAGGTCCGCGACCTGCGCGAGCAGGTGCAGTTCGCCCCGGCGCGGGGCAAGTTCAAAATCTTCATCATTGACGAAGTCCACATGCTCTCGACCGCCGCGTTCAACGCGTTGTTGAAAACGCTGGAAGAGCCGCCGCCGCATGTGAAGTTCATTTTCGCCACCACCGAAGGCGACAAGGTTCTGCCGACCATCATCTCGCGTTGCCAGCGCTTCGATTTGCGCCGCATCCAGACGCCCCTCATTGTCGAACGCCTCCGCACCATCTGCGAGAGCGAGCGCATCACCATTGACGACGACGCTCTGCTGGCGGTCGCGCGCGGCGCGGAGGGCGGTATGCGCGACGCGCTCTCATCGCTCGACCAACTCATCTCGTTCAAGGGCGATTCGCTCACGGAGGACGACGTGCTGGCGGTGTTCGGCCTCGTCTCGCGCAAGGCCTTGGAAGGCCTCGCGACGGCGGTGCTGAAAGGCGATATGCCGGAAATTCTCAAACTGGTGAGCGCATTCGACAGCTCAGGCAAGGATATGCGCCGCCTGACCGTCGAGCTGATGGAGCATTTCCGCAACTTGCTGATCTACCAATACATCGGCGGCGAGCGCATGGAGAGCCTCGACGCCACACCCGAGCAAATCAAGACCCTCGCGCAGCAGGCCGATCTCGCCGACTCCGCCCGCGTTACGCAGATCGCCGACCAGCTCGCGGAGATGGAAGGCCGCCTGCGTTATGCGCTCTCGGTGCGGACACTCATCGAGATGACGCTCATCCGCTGCGCGCGCGTGGCACAAGCCGTCTCACTCGAAGATATCCTCAAGCGCCTCCATGCCATCCGCACCTCCGAGCCACCCGCCGCCGCATCCAAATCCGCTTCCGCCAACCTCTACAACGACCCCATGCTCAAACAAGTCGTCGAGATGTTCGACGGCAAAGTCATCGGCGTTGAAGACAACGACTAGAGCGTCCAGATCTGCGGCTCACCTGTAGGCAAAAAAAAGAGGGACGGCTCGGAGAGCCGTCCCTGCCTTTACGTTCCAACCGTTATTCCGCGGCGGCGCCGCTGACCGAAATCAGGGGGGACTCTGAGCCACCGAGCCTGATCGCGCGGCCTTCGGGATCCACCTGGCGCGCGGTAACGAAAATCAGCAGGTTGCGTTTGCGCGTCTGCTCCGCACGGCTGCGGAAGAGGCGGCCGAGGAAGGGGATATCGCCGAGGAAGGGGACCTTGTCCTCAATCGTCTGGCGGGCCTCAGTAATCAGGCCGCCCATGACGACGGTGGCGCCGTTGGCGACCAGCAGCTCGGTCTCGACCATGCGGACGCTGAAGAAGGGCTGCTCCATCGGCAACTCGATGTAGGTTGTCTCGATGGTGTCTCCCAGACCTAACGCCCCGGGGATAACCGTCTGCCTCGGTATTTTCGTCCCGTAGTTTTTCCAGACCGGCTCGGAGACGACCTGCGGCGTGAGCTGCAGGCGAATCATCTGCCCTTCATCGGAGACCGTGGGCGTAACGTCCAGAATCACGCCGACCTCGCGCATATTGAAGTTCTGCGGTTCGACGATGGCGAGAGGCTCTCCCGTGCCGCCGCCGTTAAAACCGCCGCCGGTGTTACCCTGCTGTGAAATCTGCACGCGGTACTCACTGGGGTAGATGTATTCCGTAACGACTTTGATGACTGCCTGTTGGCCAGACATCGTGGTTACCTTGGGGGCGGACAGGAGGTCGGTACCTGACTTCTGGCTGAGCATATGCAGGATCATGGAGAGGTTCGCGCCGCCGAACTGGGCATTGAAACGCGCGAACCTGTCGTTGATCATCCCCGTTTCGGCCCCTGCGGCGAGGGGGTTGCCCGGGGTGTTCAGGTAACGCATCCCGGAGTGGTAACCGCTGGTGCTGTTCCCGTCAATACCATTCACAACCATGCGTTTGCCCGAGCCCTCGGGGGCAAGCACCGCGGCACCGCTACCGGGCCCGAGGAGGTTACCATGCCCGTCATATTCGCCAGAGGTGCCCGGCACAACGTCCTTCATGTTGAAGAGGTTCTTCGCGAACCCGCCGCCGATGCTGTAATCGCCGTTGAGCATCCACTCGAAACCGAGGGAGTTGAGGTCGTCCTGAGAGACTTCGACGAAGCGGGTCTCGATCTCGATGAGGCGGGGCGTAACGTTGAGCTCTTCGAGGACCTGCTCGAACATGATCAGCTGGTCGGCGGTGTTCGTAACGCGCAGCTTGCCGATGGCGGCGATATAGGAGATTGCGGAGCCCGTGGGCCACTTGACGCCCATCTGGCCGAAGAATTCTTTCCAGTCGTCCTCTTCCCGCGTCCCGCTGTTTGTCGGGGTTACGAAGCCGCCGCCGCCGCCCGCACCGACGCGGCTCAGGTCGCTGGTTACGGCGCCCAGGCGCTGCGAGAGGGTGGGCAGCACGTTATAGGAGCGTGTCTGCAGCTCTTCGATGGTGTCGTTCTTGGGGATGACCATGACGATGTTCCCGCTGATGGTGAACTTCATGTCGGTAACGTCGCAGACGAGTTTGAGTGCGTCGTAGAGGCTGATGAAGCGCGCGCTCATGGCGGGGATCACGGGTGCGCCCGTGTTTGCCGCGCCGCCGCCGCCGAAGGGGTTATCCGAGTTGTCGGCGACCGGGGCGGTCGGGAGTTTGAGGATGAGGTTGACGCCGCGCTGGTCAACGGGGATTTCGGGAGAGTCGTAATCGCGGCTGGCCTGCTTGAAGAAGTCAATGGCGTCAATGATTGTCGCGGGGGGGCGGAAGGTAACTTCGGGGATGATGATTTCGCTCAGCTTTTTGCTGACCAGCTGGGAGGGTGTCTTGCCGCCCGTGTTCGGGTTGATTTTGGTCTTGGTGGTCTGCTCGGACTTGCCGGTCGGCAGCTGTGCGCTCTCAATCGCGTAGCGGTCGGGCGTCCAGGCCTTGGCCACTTCCTGAATCATTTTGGTACGCGTGGCGAGGAACTCCTGGACGGAGACCTCGTTCATGCGCTCGGCGATGCGGCGGCGCAGCTCGATGGCCTCGGTCTCGCCGGGGTAGCCGGGGTAGTCGCGCAGGATAAGCTCGCACTCTTCGAGTGCCTTGACGTACTCGGAGGTCAGGAAGAGCTGGCGGGAGCGGCGCAGGCGCTTGCGGATGTCGTCCATGCGCACCTTGTAGTCCTCCTCGTTAAGGCGGGAGGAGATCATCGCAGTGTTTCTCTCGGGGGGCTTGTCCGTGATTTTCCTCTTGATGTCGTCGAGCAGGCGCTGGGCCCTCGGGTGGCCGAGCCTGACGGCCTCCTCGGCGCGGACCTGCGCGACATCAAACTCGTTCTGCCTGAGCAGCAGTTGCGCGTCGCGGAAAAAGGCCTCGGCCATGCCGGTCTCGGCCTCTTTGCGGACGGCCTCGTTCGCAGGGTAGTTGCCGAAGAAGTCGAGGGCCTGCTTGTACTGGTCGCGGGCGGCGGCATAGTCGCCGTCCCTCAACAGCTTGCGGGCGGTCTCTAGGGACTGCTGGGCATGGGTGTCCAGGGCCTTGCGGCGGGCAATCTCCAGCGTCGTCAACTCTGAGATCAGGTCGGCGTCCTCCCGGTCGAGTTCGACCACAGGCGCGCGCTGCTCCGCGACGGCCGGGGCTTGCGCGCCCGGTGCGGCAACGGCGGGCGGATCGGCCGGCCGCTGCGGGGCCCCGCCCAAGTCCTGCAACAAACCACCCGCGCCATCTTGCGCGAACATTTGGAACGATGTGCCGAAGGCCATCATCGCACACACACCCAACAACCGCTTTACTCTGTTTATCATTTTAAGCCACTCCTCTACTCAACACCTGCATCCATTCCAGCCATGAAATAAAGAGACAGTATAACCTGTCGCCTCAGACGAATCAAGGTTCTTTTTTGAAAGCCTGAAGTTTGTCTGTTACAGTCGTTTGTTGGCCTGTAACAGTATCCTCTACCACGACGACCTTGCCGCTTTCGTTCACCGAGACCACACGGTACGTTTCATCGCGCAGCTTGAATTCCTGTCTCTCCAGCAGCGTCAGTTCGCTGTTGTCAATGAGGAACACAAGCACAGCTTCAACATCTGTGTTAATCTCTTTCTCTCCTATCCGCAATTCAATCTTCTTGTTGTCCGCGTTACGCGTGATCGTAACGGTCGAGACATCCACGCGCACCTTGCCCGCGGGCCCGTCGCGCTCTTCGAACTTCTCCTCGAGCTGGCCCGCCGTGTACCCGGTCTTCTCGCTCCCGTCCTTCTCGATCGGCTGGCCCTCTTTGACCCAGTAGGTCTGTGCGCGCGGGACAGGCCCCAGCCAGCTGAACGTCAGCCGGTTGCCGTCGGGCATCTTGTTGACGGCGGTAAAGATGAGCGGCAGCTTTTTGCCCCTGAATTCCTGCACCTGAAGCTTGGTCGTGTAGGGGGGGTGGGTCTTCGGGTCTTTGATGAACGCCGCGGTGGCCTTGTCGTCCATCTTCAGGTTTTGCGCCCAGTGGTATTTTTCGATGACGGTGAAGCCGTCGCCGGCCAAGTCCTGGTGCTCGACGCTCGCGTCGCGGATGTCGAGGCCCAGCGCGGTTTTAATCTCGTCGGGGATGACCCCGGCCGTGGGGCCTGTGAGGACCGGTTTTTGGTCTTGCTTCTCGCCGCAGAACGGGCAGGTCTCGACCTCGGGGATCGGCTTACGGCAATCGGCGCTCGCGCAGGTCTGGCGGTACTCGGGGGTGAGGAAGTTCGCCTCGTACTGTTTGAGGGATGACACGACGAAGGGCTTCGCCAGCAGCTTGGCGGCGTGCTCGTAAGGGGCCATGCCGATGGGCTCGACGGGCTTTGACGACGGCTTCAGGGTTTCGATGTCTTGCGCGAAGCTTGCCTTGTTGGTCTCATGCGCCATATTCGCCAGAATCAGGAAAACCAGCGAGACCAGCAGGACAATCAGGACCAGCACGACGAGGATTTTGTCATAATGCCGCAGGATGGGCAGGTCGGCTATGTTTTTCTTGATGGCCACGGCTTACACTCCCTTAAATGAATAGACATCCAAACTCAGGCGGACGCTGAACGGCGGCTCGCTCCTCGGGTTCGTTACGATATGGACGGCTCCCGCGTCAGCGCCCTCCTCGCCCGGCTTGGCGTTGGGGTTTTTCTTGGCTTCCGGGCGCTGGATCGAATCGCCGGTCTTTTTCATCTCCATCTCCGCGATGACAACGAACAGCCCCATGGCGGACAGGCGGTTGAGGACATCCGTGAACGTCTCGGGATACGCCAGGAACTGCACGGTGAAGCGCTGGCGGTCGAACATCTCCTCCAGCGCGAGGTTCGCCGCCGAGGACACGGCGGCGCCCCCGCCGCCCGGGGCCGCGCCCTGCTGCCGGTCGCGGCGGAGGGTCCTCGGCGCCGGCGATGCGGCGGCGCCCTCGGTGGTGCCTTCAAACACCTCGCGCCCGACCGTGTCCAGCCGGGCGATGTTCGCCTCGCACAGCACGCCCACCAGCTGCTGGATGATGTCCAGCTGCTGGTTCAGCCGGGACACGACCTCCGCGCTGTCCGGCGGGAGCACCTCGCCCTTGTACTGCTCAAACCCGAACCAGAAATCCGCGGCGACGCGCACGCGCCCGGAGTCGTTGACCTGCTTCACCATCTCGCGGATGTCTTTCTCCAGCCTCGACTTGAACTGCACCCGGGTCAGCGTCTTCATCTCGATCTTGCTTTGCGCCAGCTCGTTCGAGGCGGTCCCGAGCCATGCGCCCAGCACCTTCTGGTCATCCCGTATCTGCGCGATGTTCGCGTCGTCAGGGAAAATCGCCGCCGCATAGACCTTCTTCAAATCCTGGTACTTGGCGTCCAGGCTCTCCTTGTTCTCGGCGCTCTTCATGCACGCCAAGAGCAGCACCGCGCTGATGCCGGCGCACGCGAGGACCAGCACCGCCCCCACTCCAATAACCACCCCTTGCTGCCGGCTCATCATTTCGCTGCTCCTTTCGCTTCCGCAGCGGCTACCCACCGCACGTCAATCGTGAACTCCGACAGCGACGCCTCGATTTCCTTGACGCCCTGTATCTTGGCGTCCCGCATCTCGCCGAAAGCCGACTGCCCCTTCAGGCGGTCGCGCAACAGCTCCACGGCTGTCGCGGCACTGCCGTCGCCATGGGAGCGCTCGATGGCACGCAGCTTGTCCGCCCAGCCGCGCCCGACCAGGCGCATCCCCTCAACCGCGTCTCCGTTCTTAATCGGCGTAACCTCGATCAGCCACATACCCTCATAGATACTCTTCAGCATGGCCTCCACGCGCCGCTGCCACACCGAGCGATCGGCGATGAGCCCCTCCACGGCCTCCGCCGCCTGCAAGACGTCGTTCTTCTCCTTCACCGCGCGGTCGAGCTCTTTCTGCTTCGCAAGCATCTGCTCCAGCTTCGCGCCCACCTGCTCGGACTGCGCCATATACAGGTCCGCCATGCGGTACTCATAGAGCGTCCAACTCCCGAGGCTCAGCAGCACGCCCGCCGCGGCCAGCCCGAAGAACGGGATGCGCCGCTTCAGCGTCTTGCGCATGATGAGCTCCGGCGGCATCAGGTTAATCTCGACCGGGCACGCCAGCGACCGCCTCAGCGCCAGCCCCACCACCTCCGACAGCATGAACGCGTCAACCCCCACCTGCGTGCGGTTCACGCGGTTGCTGAGCGACACGTTGACGAACGGGTTCAGGTACTCGACCTCGACCCCCAGCTTCTCCTTAAAGAACAGGTCCAGGTGCGGCAGGAGCGACGTGCCGCCCGTCAGGATCACCCGCGTCGGCGCGGACCCGCCCTGCTGGCTGCGGTAGAAATTCACCGAGCGGCTGATCTCCGCGTGGAGGCGCGTCATGACGTTACGGATGACGCGCGAGATGTTCTCCGCCTCCTCGTCCTCGCTCTGGTGCACGCCGCCCAGCGACACGAACCCGCGCGCGCACTTCAGTTGCTCGGCCTGCTCCACGGTAATCTGCAAGCCCTTGGCCAGCTCCTGCGTGATCGCATTGCCCGCCACCGGGATACAGCGGTTATAGATGCGGTCATCCTCTAGGAAAATCAGGTTCGTCGAGCGCGCCCCGATGTCCAGCACCACCGTGCAGCCGTCCAGCCCGGCGCGGTTATAGCGCAAAGCGTTGTAAATCGCCATGGGCGCGACGTCAATCGTCTCCGGCTCGAACCCCGCAGCGGCCACGCTGTCCGTAATCTCGCGCACGTTCTCGGTCTTGGCCGCGACGATCATCACGCTCTGCTCGCCCGACGTATCATCGCCGACGAACTGATGGTCCCAGACAATCTCGTCCAGCGGGAACGGCACGTTCTGCTCGACCTCGTACTGCACCATCTGCATCAGCTTGTCGCGCGCGACCGCCGGGAGCTTCACGAAGCGCGGGAACACCACCTGCCCCGACAGCGCCACCATCATCGGCGCCTGCCGTATGCCCCGGGACCGCATGACTTCGCGGATGGCCGCGGTCAGCCGCTCGCCGCTCTCGCCCCCTTCGGAGAGGTCAATGTTCAGAAGCCCGTAGTTCACCATCTCCGGCGGTCTCCCGCCGCGGATGGCGAACTCCGCCAACGCTATCTTGCTTGCGCCGACATTCAGCGCCAAAATTCGGTTCACTACTGCACCACCTCATAGTCGTCCGCGTTAATCAGCGCGAACGGAGTCTTTGAACGGTCCACCAGCCCGGGGCGGCGCTTGACCTGCGCACTATCCATCACTTGGGGGTCCTTCCACCATTCCTTCGACGGGTAGGGAATCTTCGAGTCCGACTTGCTCTCCAGCACCGCACCACTCTTGCCCATGATCTCCAGCGCGATCGAGACCGGCTCGCCGTAGCGCTCCACCAGGCTCGGCGGCAGCATCACGCAGCTCATGTGCGGCCCGGCCGGGATGTCAATGTAGCGGACCGTCAGCGTGTAGTAGCTGTACGCTTCCTTCCCCTCCTCATCCTTGCCCAGCGTCATGATGTGGTAGGTGAACGCCAGCTCGTCCGTCCATTTCGCGGACGTGTCGTACTGCACCTCGAACACCGCCCACTCACGCGGCCGGCCCCCGCTCAGCTTCGACTGCAAGCCCGAGACGTTCGCGCTGTACTGAGGCGTGCGCACCAGCGCCGGCCGGCTCGCCGGCGGGAACCTCCGGATGGACACCTTGCCCTCCTCAGCCGTGCCCGTGCCTCCCCTCGGGGCCGTGCCACGCGCCGGGACTTGCGCCCAAGCCGAACCCACGACCACCGCCATTGCCGCGCCTAGAACCAAAAGACTCTTCATACCAGAACTCCTTTTTCTGACTTCCAACCACACACCTTAAAGGAAACTCTGCTCCCATTTAGTAAAAACAGTATAGCCCGATGTTGCGGCAAAAGCAACCCTTTTTTCAAAAAAATATTCACTTCCTAACAGACGCGTCTCGCAGCCCCCCCCCCGACAGCCCACGCAGCGATGTGTGCACCCCGCGTGAGCGTGCCCGCATACGCGCAAGCCGCCATCACCGGAAAATCACATACAGCACCGCCGTTACCAGCACCACGCAGAGGCCGCCGATCCGCGCGCCCTTGGACGGCCGCAGGTCTATCTTCGTGCCGGACGCGAACTCCACGGGCTTCGGCAGCCGCTTGACCAGCCCCATCACCGTCATCACCATCAGGATCACCACCAGCGAGATGGCCATGCGGTTGTTCATGTCCGACGGCAGCACGATGCCGCCCAGCTTCTCGGGGCCCCACTTGAGGAAGCCGAAAATGACTGGGCTCAGCAGCAGCCCCGTTACGCCCGTCGCGCCCGTGGCCGTGCGGTTGAGCAGCCCGAACACGAACACCGCCAGCACCCCCGGCGACACGAACCCCTGGAACTCCTGGATGTACTTGAACACGCCGCCGAACGACGGCCTGTCCAGCAGCGGCGCCACCACGCAGCCGATCACCACGAACACGCCCACGCTGATCCGCCCGACCCCGACCAGCTGCTTCTGCGTGGCCTTGCGGTTGAGGTAGTCGCGGTAAATGTCCATCGCGAAAATCGTGGACGCCGCGTTCAGCACCGCCGCCAGCGACGACACGATCGCCCCCAGCAACGCCGCGGCGATGAACCCGAACAGGCCCGTCTTGCCCATGCACAGCTTGCTCACCAGCAGCCCCAGCGCGGCATCGGTCTTGTAGGCGCAGACCGCTTTCGCCTGCTCATTTGCGTCTCCGTCGAACCCGGCCTCCATAACAAGGGCGTTGTAGTCGTTCAGCAGGTTGACCTGCTCCGGCGGGCGCGCGTTGATCCATCGGTCGGTCGGGGAAAAGAGCGCGGGGCGCGGGGCGCGCTTCCTCAGCTCATCCTTGATCATCCCGTCCGCGACCTCCTTGTTCAGGGCATTGAGCGCGGCCATCTGCTCGGCCGAGTAGCCCGCAGGGCTGGCCTTGATCTTGGCCCGGTCCTCCAACGCCGCGATGTGGTCCGAGGCCGCGCGGTCCGCCATGTCCGTGCTGAACAGGTTGAACGCGATCAGGCCCGGGAAGACGACGATGAACGGGATCAGCAGCTTCAGCGCGGCCGCGAACACGATGCCCTTCTGCCCCTCCGCCAGCGACGACGACCCGAGCGTGCGCTGGGTGATGTACTGGTTCAGGCCCCAGTAATAAAGGTTCGGGATCCACAGGCCGATGAGGAGCGCGGTCCACGGCAGGTAGCTGTGCCAGTCCGGCAGGAACATATGGAGCTTGTCGGCGTTCAGCGCCTTAAACCGCGCCCATTCCCCGACGACAGCCGTGGCGTCCTGCTGCGTGCCGGACTCCACCGCCCCGATGCCCTGGACAAGCTCCTCCGGCGCGGCCAGCCCCAGCGCCTGAAACGCGAAGTAGGCGATGAGCGCGCCGCCGATGAGGAGCGCCACCCCTTGGATCAGGTCCGCCCACGCGCACGCCTTCAGCCCCCCGGTCGCCACATACGCCGCCGCCAGCCCCCCCATAATCCAGCAGCACGCCGCCAGCGGGATGCTGAACCCCGCCGCCGCCAGCAGCTCGCGCATCGGCAGCGCGCCCGCGTAAATCACGCCGCACAGCGACACCCCCACCAGCAGCACCATCATGAACACGGCCATGATGGACTTCGCCGCCTTGTTGTAGCGGTGCTCCAGGAACCCGGGGATGGTGTAGATCCCCGTCTTCAGGAAATACGGCAGGAACGTGAACCCCACGATGACCAGCGTAACCGCCGCCATCCACTCATAACTCGCCACCGCGATGCCGATGTCCTGCGCCGCCGCCCCGGACATCCCCACGAACTGCTCCGCCGAGATGTTCGCCGCGATCAGCGACACCCCGATCAGCCACCATTTCAGGCCCCGCCCCGCGAGGAAGTAATCCGCCGCCCCCCCCTCCTCGCTGTGCGCGCTCTTGCTCTTCCACAGCCCCACGGCCATGACCAGCGCGACAAACCCCACAAAGACCACAATGTCAACAATGCCCATGATTCACCTCTCTCCATTCCGGCTCCCTCGGCGGCCCCGGCCCAGCCGGCGCCGCCGCGGGAACGCCTCACTCCCCCACTGTTCCAAACCTGTATTCCGTAACCGACTGGTACAGCCCGCCCGGGCGCAGGATGACGGACGGGAACTGCGGCTGGTTCGGCGAGTCCGGCGCGTGCTGCGTCTCCAGCGCGAGGCCCGCGTGCTTGCACAGGTTGCGGCCCTGCTTGCCGGGGATCGCGTCCGTGAGGTGGTTGGCCGTGTAGAACTGGATGGCCGGCTCGGTCGTCCAGACCTCCATAGACCGCCCCGTCGTGTGCTCGCGCACCTCCGCCGCCTTGGCCAACCCGCCCGGCGGGCCGTCCAGCATATAGTTCAGGTCATAGCCGTTGCCCCCGAAACGGATCTGGTCGTCGTCCGCGCCGATGCGCTCGCCGATACGGCGCGGGGAGGTGAAGTCAAACGGCGTCCCCTGCACCGGGACAACCTCGCCCGTCGGGATCAGCCCCTTGTTCGCAGGGGTCATGCGGCCGGCGTAGAGCTTCAGCTCGTGATTGAGGATGTCGCCCATCCCCTCGCCCAGGAAATTGAAATAGGCGTGCTGGGTGAGGTTCACGGGCGTGGGCTTGTCGGCCGTCGCGCGGTACTCGATGCGCCAGACATTGTCCGCCGTCAGCCAGTACGTAACCGTGGCCTTGAGCGTGCCGGGATACCCCTGGTCGCCGTCCGGGCTGACGAGGCTCATGCGCAGGCCCACCGCGCGGCCCGACTGCAGCGGCTCCGCTGCCCAGACGTACGACTCAAAGCCCCGCTCGCCGCCGTGCAGCGAACACGGCAGCCCCCCCGGCTCATTGTTGAGCGGCAGCGTGTAGACCGTGCCGTCGAGCGTGAACCTGCCGTTGGCGATGCGGTTGCCGTAGCGGCCGATGAGCGACCCGAAGTATTGCTCGTGCGTCTCGTACCCCTGAACATCGTTGAAGCCCAGCGTGATGTCCGCGAGATTGCCGTGGCGGTCCGGCGTGTAGAGACGCACCACCTTGCCGCCCAAGTCAATCACGTCCATCATCACGCCGCCCGCGCCGACCAGCCGGTACAGGTGGACATCCTGCCCGTCCTTGGTCTTGCCGAAGAAACGCTTCGTTACCGACGCCCCATGGCCCGCCGGCGCACCCGACTCCTCCGCCACATTACAGCACCCCGCCGCAAACGCCGCCAGCGCAAGCGCGAGCAGCACGTTGTCCACCATGTTCATGCCTGTCCCCTCTCATGAGAACCGACCCCCCGACCCAACCCGGCCTGACGCGACGCACGAGCGGCCGGACCGGAAAAGAACCGAACCCCTCACTTCGCCGAAATGTCAAACGCCGCGATGACCGTCCCGTGCCGCAGATACAGCACCCCGTTCGCCACCACCGGCGACGACCAGTGCGGCCCGCCGCCGTAATCAATCTTGAACGTGGAGACCACCTTGGCCGAGTCCGCCCCCACATCCACCAGCATCACCGTCCCGCCGTTCTCGTCATACGTGATCATCCCCACGGGCGTGATGCAGAACGACGTCTTGCGCGCGCCCTCCACCCGATAGACCTCGCGCCCGTCCGCAGGGTCAAAGCACGACAGCTTGCCGCCGCCCGACGAGAAGACGCGCCCCTTGTAAATCGCGATGCCCTGGAAATGGTTGTCCGACCCCTTGTCCTGCCAGACGGCCTTCACGTTGCCGCCCGAAATCTCAAGAATCTCCGAGCCATACCGGTAGCCCGACGAGATGAATATCCTGTTCTCGCCGCACAGCACCGGCGTGTTCGGGTGCACCGCGTGCTGGTTGCGGTGCGGGTGCTTCCAGAGCAGCTTGCCCGTCTCCGGGTCCAGCCCCACCGCATGGTGCTCCATCTGCATCACCACCTGCCGCTTGCCATCGAGCGTGAGGAGCGCCGGCGAGCAATACGCGCTGCGGTCGCCCAGCCCGCCCGTCTTCCAGACCAGCTTGCCCGTGTTCACGTCCAGCGCAACGACAGACGCATCCGCCCCCCCCGGCTGGCAGAGCACCTTGCCGTCATAAATCAGCGGGCTCTCCGCGATGCCCCAGGTGATGTTACGCCCGCCGTACTCCGCAAAGGCATCCACCTTCCACACCACCGCCCCATCCTTCGCACTGATGCAGACCACATGGCCCATCCCGCCGACCAGATACAGCTTCCCGTCATGGAACGTCGGCGTCGTCCGCGCGCACTCATACGACGCCGCCCACTCCGGCGCATACAGCACCTGCCCCTTCATCTCGCCCGTCTTCGGGTCCAGCACATACAGGTTCCCCATGCGGTTCTGCTTATCGCCCGTGTTGCCCGTGATGAACAGCTTCCCCTCCACGATAATCGGTGACGAATACCCATCCCCCGGCAACTCCGTCTGCCACAGCTTCTTCGGCCCCCCCTCCGGCCACGCCTTCGCCAGGCCCTCCTCCGTTACAATCAAGTCCCGGTTGCTCCCGCGCCACTGCGTCCAATCCCCCGCCACGCACGTCCCCGTCACCATCGCCGCCAGCAGATACATCCGTTTCATCATCACCTCGTCCTTTCCGTTTTACACAACTCCCCAAATAGAGTCAGCCCCCAATATACCGAAACGCCCCACGGAAACCAAGCCCTTTTTTAACCGTTATCAGCGGCCCGCCCCAGGCACCCCCGCCAAACCGCTTCGGCACGCGGCGGCTCATCCCCGCCGTACCGGCAGAACGTCTTCTTTTAGGGTGGACAACGGCGAAGGGAAAGGGTATGATGATGCGCGTGGAAACAAGAAAAAGGAAATGGGCCGTGCTGGCGGCGGTGTCGGTGTCGGCGGCGCTCTGGCTGGCGGGGGCGGACCTCAGCCTGCTGCGCGACGCCATGAGGGCGGTGTCCGGGCCGGGGGCGACGAAGGAGGCGTTCGCCGAGGAGTACGGGAGGCTCAACGCGCAGGACTCCCAGCTGGGCCTGCTGTTCGCCGTCTTCCACCCCTGGCTGACATCCGGCGAGTCGTGGGACAGGACCCACACGCCGTCCGTCGCGGCGCGGCGGGTGGTCGGCCCCGCGCGCAATGCGGGGCCGGTGGACACGCTGGCCATCACGTCGTTCAGCGTCAGCCCGACGTCGCTCGTGTTCCGCGTGGAGTGGCCGCCGGATTTCGAGATCCCGTGGGGCTGGCTGCACCTCCTCGGCACGACGGACCTGCCCGTTGACCCGGACGACTGGCACTACCTGCGGGTCCTGGAGGATATCGAGCAGGAGCAGGGGTTCGCGGAGCGCGAGGTCCTGTTCGAGGACCTCTTGTGGCACGGCATGGAGGGGATTGACGTGTCCGCGCGGGCCTTCTTCAAGGTCCGGCGCGACCCCCTGCCCGACTGGTGGGGGCTGGAGGAGGAGGAGGAGGACGGCGACGGCGACCCGCCCGACTTCCCCCAGGCCGTGCTCGGGGACGATAAGGTTTCCCTGACAGGGTATATCCACTCTCTTTTCCAACCCTTCGTCACCTACACCAACCTGACCCGCACGTTCGACGCCACGCCGGGCGAGCTGTACCTGATCGCCGTGCACTGCAACTCGGTTGAGGCGGTTAATGTGATGGATGGGCACACGGATGTCAGGGACACCATCATGGCGTGGGACATCACCGCGCCCGACGGCCAGACCCTGTCCGGGAGCGCGGACGCGTACGATGTCGGGACCGCATGGGAGGAGTCAATCTCGCTAGGGCTCCCGGGCATGGATGCCACGATGGGCTTCATCCTCTTCCGTGCGCCCGAGCCGCCGCCCGGCCGCCCGTCCGGCACGGCAACGACCTCCGTCTCGCTCTCGGTAACGGAGGGGGTCAGGGACCCCCAGGCTGTCCATTGGGTTGACCCCTACGCTTCGATGGTTCATGTTACCCAGTACCACCTCACGCTGCATCAGGGCAACTTCCCGAACACCCACCTCCCCGCCCTCGGCAGCACCGACTTCGGCGGCTACGCGGGCAGGAAGATCGAGGAGGGCGGCGCCGCCTTCATCACGGGCATCCCGGCCATGCCCTCCCTTGAGGCCAGGGTAGGCACCACGCCTGAGCTGCCCTCCCTCAGCTTCGAGACAAGCTGGCGGCTGACCGTCAATACCGAGCGCCCCGAGTACCGCACGCAGCTGGACGACAGGGCCTATCCCCCCAACGGCGCGTTCACCGCCTATGCGCCCGGCGGGCGCATCGGGCTCAACACCCTGATGGGCAACGAGTTCATCGGCGGCAGCTGCACGCTCGACGTCAAGATCCGGGGACGGCGCACGGGCGAGACCGCCGAGGGCCGTTCCTTCAAATTCAAGATCCGCGGCCTGAACCCGGAGGACGGCCTCGCGAAGGCCTACATCAACAGCGTGGTGGACGATGCGTTCAAGCCCTACGCCTGGGCCCTCATGTGGCACGAGTCCGAGGACGGCGGCTACCGCTACTGCCAGTTCAACGCCCAGAACAACAAGCTCCGGGGGCTGCCCAACAGGGGTTACCCCGACGGCTGGGGCATCGGTCAGATTGACCGCAGCGGCGACCAACCCAAGGGCACGACCTCCACCGCCGAGGTGTACAACTGGCGCGTCAACGTTGACGCCGGAGCGCAGGTGCTGAACAACAAGCGGGCCGAGTACAAGGGTCTCCTGAAGAAGATCCAGAATGAATATCCCAACGAATGGGTAGAGCCCCCCGCGACAATTGTCAAGCACGGCATCACCTGGACCCACGAGCAGTGGGCCGTTAGCGTCCTCTACAACGGCAGCAAGGGTGTGAAAACAACTACGGTTTGGGGCAAGGACAAAAACGGCAACAACGTCAACAGGAATATTCAATGCCCACTCCGCTTTGACCCCAAATCGCCGACAAGATGGACGTTCGAGGACAACGTCAGGAAATATACGCAACTGGTTGCTCCGTATCTCCCTCCCCATGCGCCTCCGGTCGCACCAGAGTAACAATCATGAACCAGAAGGGATGAAACGATGAAAACGAGACACCTGCTTCCTTTACTCATCGCCCCGCTTTGTTGCTGGGGTGAAACAACTCGCACACCCAAGCGCGACTACACAATGGTGGACCTGCACAACAGACTCACCACCAAACTGCTGGATGTCGGAACGACATCCATGGTCATATACGTCGAGTGGCCGCTCGACATAGAGGTCCCTCATGGCTTCTTTGACCTCATTGGAAAACTGGACATTGAGAGAAGGGGTTGGCATGACCTGACATTTTTGGAGATTGACCTGACCCAAGGTAAAGCCACGTTGGAGGTGCTCTATTCTCAGCTGTCATGGTATTACCCGAACGACTCAACCAATGAGTTTAAGGATTTTGAAAAGAAAGCCTTTTTCGCTGTCCGCATATCTGATCAAGCGGCTTCGCCTTTTGGCCCTTTCAGAGGCAAATACGAGGAAGATGACGAGACGGATGTGTTCGATGAAGACTGGTGGAAAATAGACGAGGAGGCCCCGGCAAAGCCGAGCCGCCCTTGGCTCTACCTCGCCGTCCTGCCCGTCATCCTCGCCGGCCTTTACCTCATGCGGAAGAAAAGGTAGCTCTGGCATCCCTGCCTGTGCCGCCTCTAACACAAGGAATGAAACCATGAAATTCAAACGCTTGTTTTTTACGTTACTTTACTCCGGTGTATGCAGTACATTCGCCTTAACGTGTAAAGCCGACACGAATAGCATCTGTGATTTATTACGGGAAGAGATGAGTGTCTTTGAGAATCCCCAAGCCGACCCTGTGGACATTCTCTTTTTTGACATCAACCATGATGGCATCCCTGACGCCCTGCTCTCATACCGAGTAGATAAAAGTGCTGGCGGATGCCATGGGAACAGCTGGGAACTCTATCGGTTTGAAAATGGGGAATGGCAGTTTTGTCCATTTAAGATGATTGACGAACACACGTTTGACCCTAGTGGGGCTGTTTGGGCTAGGGGGGATGATTTTTACAGTCTGACCGAGGAAGGCCAGAAGCCGAAACTTTTCCTCGTTTATGTGTCCTATGCAAAAAATTCTTTGTCGAAGGATACAGAGGTTACTCAACAAGGATACGAAATCACCATTGATGGCGAAGGTTATCTGAAGACCATCCTTGTCCCTGAACTCTCAACGAATTATTTCCCAAGGTATGATGAGGAAAATGACACTTGCTGTCTGGAAACAACGGAGATGCAAGATAGGCTTGTCCCGCTTTCTGTTGAGTCCTTTTCCCCGTCAGCAAAAAAAGAGGGCACGGGAGCTCCGCCTGACAACGGCAGGGCGCAGGAGAACACAGGAGCGACGGCATCCCGGCCGTTGGCAAACGAGGCACAGCGGCCGGGAGCCGCCGCCGCTCACGCCGCCACGCCCAAGCGTAACCCTTGGCTCTACCTCGCCGTCCTACCCGTCATCCTCGCCGGCCTTTACCTCATGCGGAAGAAAAGGTAGCGCAGGCGTCCCTGCCTGTGCCGCCTTAATCACAAGGGATGAAACCATGAAATTCAAACGCTTGTTCTTTACGTTACTTTACTCCAGTGTATGCAGTACATTCGCCTTAACGTGTAAAGCCGACACGAATAACATCTGTGATTTACTGAGGAAAGAATTATCCCCACTCCAAGGCTTCCCTAACGACCCTGTGGACATTCTCTTTTTTGACATCAACCATGATGGTATTCCAGATGCGCTTGTGTCTTTTCGGATGGATAAAAGTTCTGGCGGATGTCACGGGAATAGCTGGATGCTCTTTCGGTTTGAAAAAGGGGAATGGAATCAGAGTCCATTCAAGGAGACTGACGACGACAATTGGAGCAGTTATAATTCTGTCTTTGCCCGTGGGGATGATTTTTATAGCCTGGCAATGGACGGGCAGAAGCCGAAACTGGTTCTCATTTATACGTCGCACAACAACGAGGGTTACGGCTGGGTGCAAGACGACAGCGCCTGTGAAATCACGATTGATGAAGATGGGCATCTCAAAGCCATCCCCATCCCTGAACTCACAACGCAATATCTCTCTCCGCATGACGAGGGCGAGCTTCCTCCCTTTGATGTGCTTCCACCCCATCTGCAAAGTTTGGTGACGAATATCCCTAGTCAAGCAAGTATAGAGATGAGAAAGTTGCTTGTCCCTCTTTCTATCGAATCGTTTGACCCGTTGGCAAACGAGGCACAGCGGCCGGGAGCCGCCGCCGCTCACGCCGCCACGCCCAAGCGTAACCCTTGGCTCTACCTCGCCGTCCTGCCCGTCATCCTCGCCGCCGTGTTCTACGCCTTGCGGAGGGCGTTTCCTCAAAACGAGGAATTGTAGACCATGAAAACCAAACCCTTATTTTTCATTTCTATTTGCTTGCTTGTGGCCGGCGCGATATTCTTAATGCCCAAGCAGAAAACGGGGTTAGGCCATGTGCCTAAACCTGAAATCACAATGGTTAATTTCCCCACAGGGATAACCAACACGTTGCTCAACGTTAGCGCAACCTCGTTCACGTTCTCTGTCGAATGGCCGCCTAAAATGGATATGCAGATCCCGAGGCAACTGACCCTCTACGGGAAGCTGCATTTAGATTCAGACGGATGGGATTTTTTGGCGGAGCTGGAGATTGACCCTGTCAAACAGAAAAAAGTCGCCTTGCTCTTAGGTGAGCCGTGGAGCCCGTGTTACCCTCTAGAGATTGACCGGTCCCAGCGGAAAGCCATATTTGAGATTCCGTATGACGCTCTTTTTTGGAATTACATGGGAGAGGAAGCGAAAGAAAGCATGATGAGGCAAGCCTTTTTCAGTGTCCAGAACTCTGTTTTCCTGCAACGCCCTTTGACGCGGGAGGAAATCATCCAGCCTGAACCTGAATGCGAGTACAATAAGGGTTGGGACAGAAGCCGCCTTTACGCAGAGGTTGATTTAAACTACGATGGGTTGAAAGACATTATCATTTCAGCCCCGTACTACACGAGAGGCACAGGCGGGCTTTCTTTGGACGTCTACCTCTGCGTCGGCACCAACCAGTACAAGAAAGTTGGAGAGACCGGGGGAAACACACTCGCCTTGGAAGACGATTATGGTAATAATTATGGTAGTTTCAAACGGATATGGAGCTACTCGCATATGAATGCCGAGTCAGGGTTTGTCCAGTATCTTTATTTTGAGGACGGCGAAGGGAAGACAAGCCCCGGGTTAACAGTTTATTCTAACGAGGCGGAGACTCTCGCGAGCGATTACATTTTCAGCGGCGTGGCCTTGGAGTTTGAGCAAACCCCGCCTGACGCAGAGGAAGAACAGTAGTCTGGACAAGGCGAAGTACAGGCATCCCCGTCAAGCCGTGAGGGAGAAGAAGAATGAGGAACTAGGGAGTGAAAAGCAAGCAGCCCCTAACCGTCCTGCCCGTCATCCTCGCCGTCCTCTGCCTCATGCGGAAGAAAAGGTAGCGCAAGCATCCCTGCTTGTGTCGGGCGGGAAATAGGGTTACACTGATGCCTTTCGGTTTTTCAGAGAGGAAGAAGAATGTCTGCTAGAGTCCGTTTCGCACCGAGCCCGACCGGGAATGTCCACATCGGGAATATCCGCGCCGCAATCTTCAACTGGCTGTTCGCGCGGCATGAGGGCGGCACGTTCCTGCTGCGCGTGGAAGACACCGACCGCGAACGCTCAACGCCCGAGGCCATCGAGACCCTGCTCGCGTGCATGGACTGGCTGGGGCTGAACTATGATGAGCCGGCGGTCTATCAGAGCCGCCAGACGGCGCGCCATCTCGCGGTGGCGGAGGACCTGCTCGCACGCGGCCTCGCCTACCGCGAGGCCAAGGGCGGCGGCGGCGAGTGCGTCATCTTCCGTATGCCCAAGGAGGGCCGCCTCGAATACACGGACCTCGTGAAAGGGGTCATCAAGAAAAAGGCGGAGGACACGCAGGACTTCGTGATCGTGCGCTCCGACGGCTCGCCCGTCTTCCACCTCGCGAATGTCGTGGACGACGTGGACATGGCCATCACCCATGTGATACGCGGCGACGACCACGTCGAGAACACCTTCAAGCACATCGAGCTGTTCAAGGCCATGGGCGCGCCCATCCCGCACTACGCCCATCTGCCGATGATCGTGAACAACCAAGGCAAGCCCTACTCGAAGCGCGACGGCGCGGCGTTCGTCGGCGAGTTCAAGGAGCAAGGCTACCTGCCCGACGCGCTCTTCAATTTCCTGCTCCTGCTGGGCTGGGCCACGGGCGACGACCGCGAGGTCCTCACGCGCGAAGAGATGACGGGGCTCTTCACGCTCGACCGCTGTAAGTCCAGCGCGGCGCGGTTCGACGCGAAGAAGCTCGTCTGGATGAACGGCGAATACATCCGCCGCCAGCCGCGCGCGGTGTATGAGGCGGAGTTCGTCTCGCGCGTAACCGCCGCAGGGTTGCCGACGGGCGGCGTGGACCTCGCGGGCGTGATGGAGCAGATGCAGGTCCGCACCAAGTTCTACTCCGAGATCCCCGCCTCCTGCGCCTACTTCTTCACCGATGATTACGCGTTCGACGAGAAGGGTGTCGAGAAGCGGCTGAAAGCGGACGGCGTGCCGGCGTTGCTCGAAGCCGTCGCGGACGCCTACGCCGCATTACCCGTGTTCGACGCGCAGACCTCCCACGACGTTTTGGCCGCCATGGGTGAAGCGCGCGGGACAGGCCTCGGCTCCATGGTGCATCCTGTCCGTGTCGCGGCGTCAGGGCTCACCGAAGGCCCCGGGCTCTTCGAGATGCTCACCCTGCTCGGCCGCGACCGTGTCTGCAAACGCCTCCGCGCCGTTGCCCAAAGGCTTCGCAACGGGGCCTTGTAGCCCCCCCCCCCTACCCGTGCTTCAACGGGCGGAAGCGGACGCGCGTGGGGCGGTCGGCGGCATCGCCCAGCAGTCTGCGGCGCTGCTCGTGGTAGTCGGCGTAGTTGCCCTCGAACCAGGTAACCGTCGAATCGCCCTCGAACGCGAGGATGTGCGTGGCGATACGGTCGAGAAACCAGCGGTCGTGGCTGACGACCATCGCGCAACCGCCGAAGGTGGAGATGCCTTCCTCCAATGAGCGCAGGGTTGCAACGTCGAGATCGTTGGACGGCTCGTCGAGCAGCAGCAGGTTGCCGCCGCTCCGCAGCAACTTGGCGAGATGCACGCGGTTGCGCTCGCCGCCGGAGAGGATACCCACCGGTTTCTGCTGCTCTGCGCCCTTGAAGTTGAACCGGCTGCAATAGGCGCGGCCGTTCATCAGCGTCGCCCCCGCGAGGCTCACGAACTCAGACCCGCCCGTGATTTCCTCGTAGAGGGTCTTGCTGCCGTCGAGCGCGTCGCGCAGCTGGTCAACGTAAGACCACACCACCGTGGGCCCTACCGTGAGGGCCCCTGACAACGGCTGGAGCTGCCCGGTGATGAGCTTGAAGAGGGTGGTCTTGCCCGCGCCGTTCCCGCCGATCACGCCGACGACACCGCCGCGCGGCAAATCGAAGCACATCCCCTCGAACAACAGGTTGTCGCCGAACCCCATGGACACGTTGTCGGCCTTCACGACCAAATCGCCCAGGCGCGGCCCGGCGGGAATCTGAATGCGAAGCTCGTCCTCGCGCGTGTCGAACGGCTGCGAGGCGAGCTCCTCATAGCGGCGCACACGCGCCTGGTTTTTCGCACGGCGGCCCGACGGGTTTGTGCGGACCCACGCCAGCTCGTTCTCAATCAGCTTGCGCCGCGACTCCGCCTGTTTGGCCTCGCGCGACATCGCCGCTTGCTTCTGTTCGAGCCAGGCCTCGTAATTCCCCTTGTACGGGTAGGTGCGCCCGCTGTCGAGCTCCAGAATCCACGCCGTCACGTTGCTCAGGAAATAGCGGTCGTGCGTAACCACGATCAGCGTGCCGCGGAAATTCTTGAGGTACGTCTCAAGCCACGCCACGGACTCGGCATCGAGGTGGTTGGTCGGCTCGTCGAGCAGCAGGACATCGGGGTTGGAAATCAGCAGGCGGCACAACGCCACGCGGCGGCGCTCGCCCCCGGACAGCGGCGCGACAGGCGCATCGGGCGGCGGCAAGCGGAGCGCCTCCATCGCAAGCCCGATGTGGTGGTCAAGGCTCCACAGGTCGTTGCTGTCAATGGTGTCCTGCAAACGCCCCAACTCATTGTTCAGCTTGTCGGCCGCCTCCTCGCTGATGGCGCCGCCGAGCAGATCGCAGATCTCATCATACCGCGCCAAAATCGCTTTCGACCCCGACACGCCCTCCTCGACGCACTGCATCACGGTCATGGCGTTGTCGAGTTCCGGCTCCTGCGGCAGGTAGCCGACTTTCGTGCCGCGCGCGACCTGGCACTCGCCCATGAACGCCTTGTCCAGCCCCGCGAGGATGCGCAACAGCGACGACTTGCCCGAGCCGTTCGCGCCAATCACGCCGATATGCGCACCATGGAAAAACGACAGGTTCACGTCCTCGAGAATGGTCTTCTTCTCGTGCTGCTTCGTAACGCCGATTAAACTAAACGCATACTCGCCGGCCATAACGGCACCCTCACCTCATCAGCCTCATGTAGGCGGTTACGAGCGCAGGGCCGTAGAACAGCCAGAGCACCGCGGCCATCGCGAGATACGGCCCGAACGGGATGCGGCTCTGCATCTTCGCGCCGCGTAGCGCGATGAGCAGCAGCCCGATGACGCTCCCCAGCAGCGACGAGACGAAGAGGGTGAACAGCACCGCCTCCCACCCCAGGAACGCGCCGATCGCACCCAAGAGCTTCACGTCGCCGAAGCCCATCGCCTCTTTCTTGAACACCTTTGCGCCCAGCACCGACACCGCGAACAGCAGCCCGAACCCCAGCGCCAGCCCAACCACCGACATCCCCAGCCCCTGCCACCACACCTCACGCCCGTGCAGCACCGGCAACGCCGCGCTCAGCACCGGCCCAGCCACCATCCCCCCGATGGTTACGGTGTCCGGCAGGATGTAATGGTCGAAGTCCACGAACGTCCCGAGAATCAGCCCCGCGATGAACAGCCAGTACACGAGGACAAGGGCAGGGTGCGCAAGCGGCAACAGGTGCAAATCCTCCGGCCTCGCCCATTTCAGGAACACCGCCAGAAACAGCGTCGCCGTCAGCAACTCCACCAGCATATACCGCATCGCGATCGGGCCCTTGCACGACGCGCATTTCCCGCACAGGAGCAGCCAGCTCAGAACAGGGATGTTCAGGTACCACGGGATCAGCGTGTTGCAGTGCGGGCAGTGCGACCGCGGCTTCACGACCGACTGCTCCAACGGCATCCGGTAAATGCACACGTTCAGGAAACTACCCACACACGCCCCGAAGCACATCGCAAACACCGCGAAGAGCGCAAAAAAGAACGATGCCTCATCTCCCATGTTTAGCCTTACTGCTCTCTTTTTTCGACAGGATTTACAGGATTATGTTTCTGTAAAAGCAAAGCAATCCTGTTAATCCTGTCAAAAATAATCCTGTTACTTCACCTCTTTAATCACGGTCGTGGCGGCCTTGAGCACGCCGGCGACATTCGCGAGGTCGGTCGGCAGGATGATGGTGTTGTTGGTCTTCGCGAGGTTGCCGAACGCCGACAGGTACTGCTGGGCCAACTGCATATTCACCGCCTCCGCGCCGCCGCGCTCCATGATGGCGGTCGCCACGCGCTGGATGCCGGCGGCCTGCGCCTCCGCCACGAGCAGGATTTCTTTGGCCCGCCCCTCGGCCTCATTGATGCGCTTCATCTTCTCGCCCTCGGACTTCGCGATGGCCTCCTGCTTCTCGCCGTCCGCGCGGTTGATTTTCGCCTGGCGCTCGCCTTCCGAGGAGAAGATGACGGCGCGCTTCTCGCGTTCGGCGCGCACCTGCTTCTCCATCGCATCGCGGATGGACTGCGGCGGCGCGATGGTCTTAATCTCATAGCGCGTAACCTTGATGCCCCACGGGTCGGAGGCCTTGTCCACCGCCTCGACGATCGCGGCGTTGATGTGCGTGCGCTCCTCGAAACTGCGGTCGAGGTCGAGCTTGCCCATCTCACTGCGCATGGTCGTCTGCGCCAGCTGCGACGTCGCGAACAGGTAATTGCCGATACCGTAGGACGCCTTCACCGGGTCCATCACCTGCATATACAGGATACCGTCAACCTCGACCGAAATATTGTCGCGCGTGATGCACTGTTGCGGCGGCACATCAACGGCCTGCTCTTTCAGCGAATGCCGATACGCCACACGGTCAATGAACGGGCACAGCACGTGCAGCCCCGCGCTCAGCGTCCGCTTGTACTTGCCGAGGCGCTCCAGGATGAAGGCCTGCCGCTGCGGCACAATCCGCACGCACTTGATGAACGTATAGAAAACGGCCATCGCAATGAAGACGGCCAATATCACCTTCCCGGAAATCGGCGCGCCCGATCCCTGAGCCGCCAGCATCATCACAACATTCGGATTCATTTTTTCCCCTTTCAGTTAGACACGCCGAACAACCAGCGTGATGTTTTCCTTTGAACAGATACGGACAAACGCCCCCACCTCAATCGCCTCGTCAGACCGCGCCGCCCACGTGCTGCCGTTAAGCTCCACGCGCCCCGCCAGGCCCGGCCGGAGAAGCTCCGTAACCACGCCCGTTTTCCCGACGAAATCGTCATCCACATGCTCGGACTGGCTCTCCTTGCCGACAAACGCCTTCTTGAACACCCTCCGCAAGAGGACGAGCGACAACACCGAAAACACAGAGAACAACGCCCACTGCAGCCAGACCGGGATCGCCAGGCTCCACACCAGCAACGCGACGACCAGCGCCGCAATCCCGAAGAAGATGAAAATCAGCCCCGGCGCCGCCACCTCCACCAGCAGCAGAGCAACCCCCAGAAACGCCCAATAAAGTGCATCCATAAGTCTCCTTTTTTCAATCAGGCATCAGGGATGAGGGCGCCTGCCCCGCTTGCCCAACCCCGAGCTTCTCCGTCCTCATTTCTCATTCGCCAGCTCATCATCCGTCAGCGGGGCAACGGGCTTCTTGCACCACGGGCAGGCGGTGTCCGTGCCGGGGTTGCTGAAGAACGTCTTCTTGCACGCCTTGCACGTCCAGCGCGTCTTCTGTTCCGCCGCGAGCTTATCCACGCCGCCGTCCGCCTGAATCCGTATGCAGTTTTTCCGCGCGGCCTTCTTGTACTTCTCCGCGCCGTCGTGATACCGCTTCAGCTTATCGCACGTCTCGAAGTCCGCGCACAGGCCGCAGTTCACCATCTTCTTCTCCCGCGCGCACTTGAAGATGCCGCACCCCGACTCCATCTTCGGGTGCGTGCAGCCCACGCACTTCCGGCCGTCGTCCCCGCCTTTCACATGGAGCTTGCAGGCCGTGCAATAAATGCCGCAGAACGAGAAGTCATACGTCTTCTTCGAGACCGCGACAGGCCCCGTCGTTGCCCGCTTCGGCGCCTCATCCGCCGCACCGGCCATCCCCGCGCACCCCGCGCACACGCAACACGCCACAAACGCCCGCCGACTCGTCTTTCTCATGATGTCCCTCCGGTTCAACCTAATCCGCTAACATGACGACAGCAGTGTACGGCACTTCGGCAGGGAAGTCAACTGATTAGTGGGGAGCGGGGAGTCGTTCGTGATTCGTTTTTCCCCGTGCCCCCCGAAGCGCGCGCACGCACCACGCATCACTCCGCCTCCCCGCTAACCGCTAACCCGAAGCGTCTGCTTCAGGCGCAGGCTCGCGCCTTTGACGACAACCCGTTCCTCGGCAGGGCGGAGGTCGAGGGGGTCGCCCGTCCAGACGGCCCAGCCGCGTGAGGCCGCGCGGCTGGCAAGGATCTCAAGGGTGTCGCAGAAACGCTCCTGCCCGCGCCAGAACGGGAGCGGCCCGAGGCGGCGCACGAGCGGCGCGGCGATGTCGGTTTTAGGTGCCGCGCCGAAGCCCTCGGGCAACGGCCGCGGCCGGCCGTAGAAGGCCTCGCGCGTGAGGGGGGCAGCGGCTTCCCCGGTGCCAGCCGCTTCGCGCCGCCCCTCCTCGGCACGTGCGGCAGCGAGGTCTGCCCGCGACACCCCACGGATTTCCAGCAGCGTCAGCGGGTGCTTGGAGAGGGTCTCGCCGAGGAGGTAATACACGGCGGCGAGGTGCTTGCAGGGGTTTGCCCAGTCGGGGCAGTCGCAGGTGCTGTGCAGGTCGTTCTCGCGCGTCGGGAAGAGCGGGCAGCCTTCGGCCTCGAAGAGCGGCTCAATGTCGGGGGGCAGGTCGCCGACGAGCAGCCGCGCCACGAGCATGGGGCGTTGGCGCAGTGCCGCGACGACACGCGCCTTCGCGTCGCCGCTCACACGGGCGAAACGGATTTCGCACTGGTAGGGCGTGGCCGCGGCGCCTTGCACAGCGGCCGTAACCCGGCCCGGCGCGAGGGACAGCTCCGAGGTCTGCCCGCTGGCGGCGTAGTGCCGTCCGCGGCCGAAGCGCGGCCCCATGCGGAAGGCCTCCAGCACGGCGATCCAGCGGCGGCCCCACCACACGCGTGACGGCGCCGCGCGAGCGGCCTGCGCCCGTATGCCGCCCTTGACGTTCAACGGGAAGCGGACGGCGTATCGCTTTTTTTTCTTTTTGCTCATCGGCGGGGTCGAGCCAATAACGAAGGGGAACACCATAGCAGATTGCTGACGCGGAGTAAAGAGGCAACAGACCGCACGAGGCTTAAAAAAGGGGGAAGGGCTTAAACGGTGCTTGTGAAACGCCACGCAAAACGGTATGCTCAGTGAATTAACTAATGGGAGAGAGCATGAGACCGGTCGTGTTGATTATTCGTGACGGATGGGGCATCAACCCCCGTGAGCAGGGCAATGCGGTGTTCGCCGCGCAGACACCCGTGATGGACAGGCTGAAGGCGCGTTACCCGTGGGCGCGTCTGGCGTGCAGCGGCGAGGCGGTGGGGCTGCCCGAGGGCTATCAGGGTTCGAGCGAGGTGGGGCACCTGAACATGGGTGCGGGGCGCGTGGTCATTCAGGAGCTCAAGCGCATTGACGACGGCCTCAGCACGGGCGAGTTGTTCGCGTCGCCGAAGTGGTCGGCGCTGATTGCGAATTGGAAGACGAACAACAGCACGTTGCATTTCATGGGACTGTTGCAGGACGAGGGCGTCCATGCGCATCAGGAACATCTCTTCAAACTCATGCGCCGTGCGCGTGGCGAGTTCGCGCAGGGGCGGATGGTCATCCACCCGTTCCTTGACGGCCGCGACACGCCGCCGCGCAGTACGCTCGAATACATCGCGCGTCTCCAGCAGGAGATGGAGGCCGTGGGCAACTGCACCATCGGCACGGTGCAGGGGCGCTACTACGCGATGGACCGCTCGAAGAATTACACGCTGACGGATGAGGCGTATGCGTGTGTCGTGGAGGCGAAAGGCCGCACGGTGGCGGATGCGGTCGAGGCGGTGAAGGCGTCGTATGCGAACGACCTCACGCCGGACAAGACCCCGATGGTGGACGAGTACATCCCGCCGTGCGTCGTCGGCGGATACGACGGTATGAAAGACGGCGATTCGGTGATGCACTTCAACTACCGTCAGGACCGCGCGATTCAGTTGACGCAAGCGTTCGTGTGCGAGGACTACAAGGGCATACGCGCCGTGCGGCCGCAGGTTGTGTATCTCGGTTTCACGCGCTACTGGGACGAGTTCACGGAGTACCTGCTCGGCGCGATGGGCGGCGAGGGCGGTATGCCGAACCTGTTGGGCGAGGTGATTTCCAAGACCGGGTTGCGCCAATTGCGTATTGCGGAGACGCAGAAGTTCCGCCATGTAACGAGTTTCTTCAACGGCAAGTCCACACAGCCCTACGCGGGCGAAGACCAAGTGGATGTGCCGGGGCGTTTCGACCCTGCCACGTTCGCGAGCCACCCCGAGATGGAGGCGCACATCGTAGCCGACGAGTTGTTGAAGCGGCTGGAGAATAACCCTTATGCGTTCGTGGCGGTGAATTTCGCGAACGGCGACATGGTTGGGCATACGGGCGATTTCGAGGCGGCGCGTCAGGCGGTCGAGGTGGTGGACGCGTGTATCGGCAAGCTGCTGCCGCGCCTGATGGAACTCGACGCGCACATCCTGATTACCGCCGACCACGGCAATTCCGAGCAGATGGTGGACTACACGACCGGGATGGTCAAGACAAGCCACACGCTCAACGACGTGGAGTGCATTTATGTGTCGCGTGATGCCGTGGGCGTGAAACTCGCGCCGGCCGGCAAGCTCTGCGACATCGCCCCCACGGTGCTGTCGCTCATGGGCCTGCCCATCCCTGCCGACATGACCGCGCAAAATCTGATTGTCGGGAACGAGGACTGGTCGAAGTAACATGATGAACCGTGCGCTAGTGGTTGCCGCTGCGCTGGGCCTCTGGCTCAGCGCGACAACAGCGTTTGCCTCACTCCAGATTAGCAACGCATACTACAGTCCGCGCAACAAGGAGCGGAGCGAGCGCAAGTCCACGCAACTCATCATCCTGCACACCACGGAATGCGCGTCGCAGAGCGCGTTGCGCAAGCTGAGCGATCTGGGCGAGTGCCATTACTGCATTGACGAGGCGGGGCGCATCCACCGGTTGATTGATGTGCGCCGCGTCGCGTACCACTCGGGGCGCAGCATGTGGAACGGGAAGCAGGACGTGGACCAGTTCTCCATCGGCATCGAGGTCTGCGGCTACCACAACAAGCCCCTGTCGGCGGCGCAGATGAAATCGCTCGCGGCACTGATTGCAGAGATGAAACGCATCTACGCAATCCCCGACCACAACGTGCTGGCGCACTCGCACGTGGCCTACGGCGCACCAAACAAATGGCAGAAGAAAAACCACCGCGGCCGGAAACGCTGCGGGATGCTGTTTGGAATGCCGTCTGTCCGCGCGCAACTCGGCCTCACGTCGCGGCCCGCGAAAGACCCTGACGTCGCCGCGCGGCGGCTGGTCAATGCGGACGAGGAACTGGCGCAAGTCCTGTACGGGTCGCTGTCCGCCTTCCGGGCCGGCACCGCAACACCCCTGCAAGCGCCGCCACCCCTGCCGCCGAAACCCAAAGGCCCCTACGCGACCGTCGGCGTGGACGGCCGCGCGCAAGACATCGTCGGCTCGACAGGATGGATGCCCTCGACGTTCTACATCACCCCGGACGGGAAATACAAGAGCGGCGACCAAGTTACCGCCGACGACATCCTCAAACTGCCCTACGGGACAAAAGTGCTGCAAGACTATGCCGTCGGCGGCCCCATCCTCGCGTCAAGCCCGCCTTCCGTCATCTGCGGAAACCGCTGGCGTGAACCCACCACGTTCTACCTCGTCAGCGGCACGCTCGTCCCCGGCGACAAAATTGACGATCGCAAAATCCCCGCCGGGACGATGCTGTTTTTCAAACGATAGGAGCGGCCTGTGATGTGTGCCCCGCCTCGACCGAACCCGACACCCTCGACGCCTTCACTCCTGCAGCTCGAAAGCCTCTCCGTCGCATTCACGCGCGACGGCCACACCACAACGCCCGTGCGGTCGGTGTCGTTCGATGTCCGCGCGGGCGAGCGCGTCGCGCTGGTCGGCGAGAGCGGCTGCGGCAAGAGCCTCACCGCACTCTCGCTGGCACGCCTCCCGCCGACCGACCTGGCCCACGTGTCGGGGCGCGTCCGCTTCGACGGCATGGACCTGCTGACGCGCTCCGCACAAGCCTTACGGCGCATCCGCGGCAGCGGCATTGCGTATGTGTTCCAAGACCCCTCCGCAAGCCTCAACCCCGTGATGCGCATCGGCGCGCAGATTGCCGAGAGCCTCTCGCACCTGCCCCGCAACGGCCGCACAAAAGAAGCGGCCGCGCTCCTGGCCCGCGTCGGGCTGCCCAACCCCGACCGCGCCATCCGCGCCTACCCCTGCGAGATGAGCGGCGGCCAACAGCAACGCGTGATGCTCGCCATGGCGCTGGCCTCACGCCCCAAACTGCTGGTCGCCGACGAGCCCACAACCGCCCTCGACGTAACCACCCAGCGCCAAGTGCTAGACCTCATTGACGAGCTGGCGACAGCGTACCAGATGGCCGTGCTGCTCATCACCCACAACCTGGGGCTTGTCGCAGGCCGCATGAACCGCGTGAACGTGATGTACGCCGGCCGCATCATCGAGACCGGCCGCGTCGAGGACGTCCTGGCCCACCCGCGCCACCCCTACACGCGCGGCCTCCTCGCCGCCGTCCCGATGCTGGACACCCCCCACGGCACCGTCCTCCGCGACATCCCCAGGACCGTGCCGTCGCCCGGCAACCTCCCCAAGGGCTGCGCCTTTGCCCCCCGCTGCCCTTCCGCGCAAGACGCGTGCCTCCTCGCCAAGCCCCCCCTCCAACAGCACGCCGGCCACGCATGGCGATGCCACGAATCGCTACCCACGCATCGCTAAATCGTGTACCTTGTCCCGATGAAAATCTGCACACGACCTTTCAGGGGCAGCCTCTACAAGCGTCGCAAGGGAAAGTATTTCCCTGCCGACTCAAAAGAGGCCGGCACGTACTATGTGGAAATCCCGTTGCCGTTATCTCCCAAACGGCGCGCGCGCATCTGCCTGCACACCGCCAGCCGAACAGAGGCGGACGCCCGCGCCTATGCACTCACCGCCGCCGCACACGGGACTCCGCCACGGGCGCCAGCCGATTTTTTTTACCCTCCTTTTAGCCATTCTAATACCAATTCGTCTCCAACGCCCCTGGCCCGCCGCATCAGGCTGACCGACGTCTGGCTGCTCTTCACGCAACGCTATGAGGTCGCGATGAAAAGCCTCCGATGCTACCGCCACCAGCTCGACAGCTTCATCAAATGGACGACGGCCGCTTACACCGACGAGGTTACGCGCCCGATGGCCGAGGAATACACCAAGCACATCTTCACGCGCAAGTCCACCGCGCGCCAGGACATCGGCACGCTCAAACGCATCTGGCAGACCGTGTGGCCCGACGCCCCCAACCCATGGAACACCGGCCTGCACCTCCAACCCAAAGCGCGCGACGGCGTTTTCCGTTACCGCCGCCTGTCGGTCGAGGAGGCCGCCGCATTCATGCAGAACATCGTGCAGGGCATCGCGCAACGCTACAGCGCCGACCGCCGCCGGACGATTGACCGCCAGCTGCTCGAAGACCTGCATGACGCCGCGATCTTCGCATGGCAGTATGGCATGCGCATCGGCTCGCTCGCCGTGTTGCGCTGGGACGACTTCCAGCCCGAGAAAGATTTTTTCCTCCACATCCCGCCGAAGACAAAAGGCGTGAAACCCTGGCCCCTCGAAATCCCCATCATGCCCTCCACGCACAACGTGCTGGTGCGGCGTTACCAGCTGTTCAGGGGCAGGCCCGCGGGATTCCTCTTCCCGTATTTCCACCACGCCTACAACCGCAACGTCAACGGCCTGAGCGCGCTCGTCAAACGCCTGATGGTCGGCGCAGGGGTCATGGACGACCACCGCGGCCGCGCCACCATGCACAGTTTCCGCGCGTGCTTCATCACGCAGATGGACGAGGCCGGCGCACCCTCCGGCATCACCGACAGCCTCACCGGCCACGCCCCGCAAAACATGCACGACATGTACAGCCACGCTAGCGTGCAATCCAAACGCGACTGGCTGCACAAGGCCATCCCCCCCCTACCCAACGGCTAAGCCCTCCGGCCAAGATGCCTTGCATCCCCCACCCCCTACCCTCTCTCCTCCGACCGTTCACCTTTTACCTTTCACTTCCTCCCTTTTCTGTGCTATTCTTCTTCCTTTCACACAGTCATTTCAGGCGAGTTGAGTTATGCATACGATTGTTTCGCGCCGGCAGTTGTCGGCGGATGTTTTCCTGATGGAGATTGAGGCTCCGTTGATTGCCCGTGGGCGCAGGCCGGGGCAGTTCATCATCCTTCAGGT
>Ga0123353_10001066_pt1 | contig 33504 bp, 32 predicted proteins | sample TergutLab28metaG_3_FD_92763 | JGI IMG/M metagenome (GOLD analysis project Ga0123353, IMG submission 92763) | Labiotermes labralis P3 segment gut microbial communities from Petit-Saut dam, French Guiana - Lab288 P3 | ecosystem: Host-associated > Arthropoda: Insects > Digestive system > Gut ... | reverse complement strand
TCCGATAGAATCTGCGATAAGCATATGTAAAAATATACTCCTCGAAGTCCCAGAAGCACACTACAGCTCATTTCAGGATGTATTAGAATTCATCGCCTATCTATATAGTAGATACCAATTTTGTATACTTGAAGGCTATAAAATGAATCTGCCCAGTTTGAATGAATACGTTTTAGAATATTATCATGACATATTAAATTTCATATTTGACAAGATAGAGTCTGGTGAACTTGATGTCCTCCTGCTTTATCATCCGAGAATTCGCAATATGACTGAGGAATCCAACTCCGCAGATTGTGAATTTGCAGAAAACTTTCAGGCGGTACACCTTGTTTGTTTTGAGAGTCTGTGTGTGATATATGCTGAGGCAAGCCGCAAGGAAGAAGCGTATGTGTTGTGTCGAAATTTCAACGAAAAGTTGAATGGACTCAAAGCCTCATTGGGGGAGTTGTTGTATAATGTGGAATTAGAAAAGGTAGGTAGGATTGAAAAACTCATCGCCGATATAAAGCCTATATTGTCCGTAGAATGAGAATAAAAAACATTTTAAAGTGGCGACGCAAGAAACTTGTCTGAACCTTTTAATTTTTCCTCTTGAACAATTTAATTATTCCCCTTCGCCGTGTGCATTTCCGCTTTTCCGCTGAATGCCGAGTCGGTAAAATCACCGTGTACGGCAAAATGGGCAAAAAAATAAGGGCTTCCCCGACAACGCTAATGTCGGGAAAGCCCTTTAATACTGCGGTTTAATGCCGTGTTCCAGTTTGAACCTAAAAATAATATTGTATCAAAGACAGCGTTTACATTGACGATGGTTTTTCGGGAACCAATTTCGACAGACCCGACTTCAAACGGATGAAACGGGACATAGAAAAAGGGCGCATTAATTGTGTAATTACAAAGGATTTAAGCCGCTTGGGGCGCAATTACTCCATGACGGGCTATTACACGGACGAGTATTTCCCCGAACAGAATGTTCGTTACATCGCTATCAATGATGGTGTGGACACAATGGGAAATGGAAACGACTATGCCGCCTTTCACAATGTCATAAACGAGTTCTATCCGAAAGAAATCTCTAAGAAAGTCCGGCAAGTCAAACGCTCCAATGCCGAGAAAGGAATGTTTATGGGAAGCCGCGCTCCCTATGGGTACAAAAAATCCCCCGCTGACAAGCACCGGCTCATTGTTGATGAGGAAGTTGCTCATATTGTCAGACGTATCTTTACTGAGGTTGCAAATGGCAACAATTACAGACGCTTGGCGGGACAGCTAAATGTCGAAGACATCCTATCGCCAATGGCTTACTACTACTGTTGCATCGGTAAAGAAAATCCTCGTAGCGATGAGAGTATGCTTTGGGGTAGTGCTTCCATCAAGAACATTATCAGTAACCAAGTATATCTTGGCCACATGGTGCAAGGGTGCCGGGAGGTTGTTTCATTCAAATCTAAGAAACGACGTGTCACCGACCCGGAGGAATGGATTGTGGTAGAAAACACCCATGAGGCGATTGTCAATCAGCGGTTGTGGAATCAGGCACAAAGCGTGAAGAAAAGCGGTGTGTATTATCGAACACCCACCCAAAATCGTGAAGTATCCATCTTTGCCGGATTGGTAAGGTGCGCCGATTGTGGTTCCTCTATGGGGGCTTCGCTGAGGGGGCCAAAGCCTAACCAAAAGCTCTCCTATCATTGTTCTCGGTATGCAAATCACGGCAAAGAAGTCTGTTCAACACACAATATCCGTGAAGAAGTGCTTGAAGCGATTGTCCGAAATGATATTCGCAGCTATGCGCAACTTGCTGAGCAGGACAGGAAAGGACTTATTGGTCGTGTTTTACGAGCACTCAGGGATACGCTTCAGATTGAAACAGACGTAGCGGCAAAGCAGTTAGCTCGTGCCGAACAGAAGGCGAAGGAAATCGACGCAACTGTTAAGAGCTTATTCAAAGAGAAGATTGCAGGAAAAATTCCTGAAACCTTTTTCTACAGTCTTCTTACCGATTATGAGAAGGAAAAAGCGGAGTTGGAAGTGCAAATCCCTGAACTCAAAGCGAAAGTTGCGGCAGAGGAAAGTCAAGATGAAGATGTCCGCCATTTCGTGAACACCATTGCCAAGTATATCTCTGTGGAACAGATGGATAGATTCATGGCGCGGGAATTGATAGAATCCATTACCGTGTCTGAAACCTATAAGGAGAACGGTAAAACCATGCAGGATGTTACGATATGCTACAAGTTTGTCGGCAATCTTGACAAACTGCTGGAGAATAAAAAAGACGCTGCCTAATGTCTAAACACTAAGCAGCGAACTCTCTCGTGCGAATAATGGCTAACCATTCAAATTATACATTATTCGTTGGCGGAGAAGGAGGGATTCGAACCCTCGCACCAGTCATCCCAGTCTACTCCCTTAGCAGGGGAGCCCCTTATAGCCTCTTGGGTACTTCTCCGTTTCAATGCTTCCGATGGGAAGCACTGAAAGTATAGGGCAAGCGGCCATTTTTGTCAAGCGTGAATCAGCGGAATCACGCCCCCGTGAACTCCAAAACAATGCGCTCGCCCCAGAAGGGCAGGGCGTTGATTTTGAGCGTGTTGCCTTCGAGTATATATACCTGGCCATAGCTGTCCGCGCTGCCGGAAAACGCCCAGCTTGCGCCTGTGCCGCTGCCGTTCGGGTATATGCTGTCCCTGTCGTGCGCGTAGCGTTCGTCTTCGCCTGTTTTTGCGGTATAGGAAAAGGAAACGAGTTTGTCACCGTTGAAGCGTATATAGAGACGCTCGCTTCGGGTCTGGAAGGCAAATTCGCCGCCGCCCAGGTTGATGAACTCATAGAAATTGCCCGCTTCGCCGTTCTCCGAGGATACGAAACGGAAGCTGCCGCTGCCGGGGTCGAACTTGCTGTCATAGAAATAATTTGTGCCGTCAGTGCCCGCAATGGTGATGCTGTAATGATACGGCGCGGGGTGCCGGAATTCCCAGCCCAGATAGCTGTAGGCCAGCCGGGTCTCCTCCATATCCGCCTTATCCTCGTCGAACGTGGCCGTGAAAGCCAAGTCCAGCGAGTACAGGGGCATAAATAGGATCATAGAGGTGCCGCCCATATCGCCCTCGGGCAGCGTGGCGTCGTACTTGTCACAGGCCTCGCTCACCCGTCTCTCCATCAGGTCGCGGATTTTCTGGGACTGGTCATATGCGTCCGCATAGCTTGTCGCCCTGCGCGTGATCCCGGTGGCGGATGTGGCAGCTTGGTTGTTACTGCCGTTCGTATAGCCGGGCTCTCCGCCGGGGTGATTCGCGGCGGGGTTGTTGTTGCCCTTGGTTTTGCACGCGGAGAGCGCAAAAACCAGAGCCATCGCGATTGCGATTGCGATCCATTTTTTCATGTGTGGTTGTCTCCTTGTTTTGTTGTTCTTATTTTAGTCCGAAAGGGGTTGTTTAATTCGTCGGCTCCATGCCGTATTTTGCGATCAGGTCTGTTATGTCGGCGGTGAAGTCAAAGATGTCGGGCAGTCGGCGCAAGCTGCCCTCGCCGCTGAGCCAGACACCGCCACAGCTGATATAGATCCGAACCTTGCGGATGCCCGTGTCGTCGTGATAGAAATCGTCACCCCAAACGGCGTCCGCTTCTATGATGAAGCGGAGCTCCGCTTCCGCCGGACCCTCGGCCAGCGAGCTGATATCGCCTATCTGAAAACTGCCGCCGCCCGTGTTGCCCGAGCCGCCCGCCGTGGACGCCGCGATGAAGTTCATCACGATGATACTGCGCGAGACATATTCATCTGGCAGGGGCAGGATCAGATTGCCCGTCGCGTCATAGGCGTCCGGCCAATCGACGAGACCCGCCTGAAAATCCCGATAGTTGTACACGGGCAGGCTTATATCGGTGTGCAGCGCATAGCCCTCCGCGTCAAAGTGCGCTTCCGCCATGCCTGCGGGGATATTCTGCATCATATCCGCCAGCATACCGCTTGCGTCCACCTTCGCCGCCGCATAGATGCCGCCGCCATAGCTGCCCGCGGGATAGGCGGCGTCGGGCATATAGAAGGAGAATTCATAAAAGAAGCTTTCGAGCATGCCCGGATATCCCTGCGTCGCGCCGATATCCACCACGCCTTCCACGATGCCCTCAAGCACCCAAACGCAGATCGGCGGAGCACCCTGCACCTGCGGCGGCGTGGCCGCGGTGTCCCCGGTCGCCGTTTCGGAAAGCGCGGGGCTTGGCGAGGGCGCAGTTTCCAATATCGGCGGATTATCCGCAGTTTCGCCGCCCGGCGCGAATGCGCCGCAGAGGGCCAATATGCCCACGATGAGCAACGCCGCCGCAAGTGCGGTCGCGACTAAGATGAGCATCTTCTTACCTGCGTTCAGCGCCATAAAACGATTCATAATACCTCCTCCTTGCCTTGTCTTCCTCGCGCGAGCGGGGCTTGCGTATGCGGTATTCGCGGGTGGGCCGGGTACAGAGCCGCCCTCCGAAATCCCCTGCCAAACGGCCTGTGAAACGGTCTCGGGTATGGCGGCATGCGCCGCTTCCAGCTCAAAAACCTTGGCCAATATGGGCAGCGGAACGAGGGCATAGAGCTTGTTGCCCTTCTTCTCCTCCTCCAATACCAAGGCCTTGATCGCCTTTCGCCCGTGATAGAGGTGGTTGCGCACGGCCTCCACAGTGATGCCCATCTCCTCCGCGACCTCGGCGATGGGGCGCCCCTCGATATAGTGCAGCAGCACGGCCAACCTATGCCCCGGGGGCAGCTCGTGGATGATGCGCATGATCTCCGTCCGCTTCTCGGCTCTGTCCACCCATTCGGCGGGCAACACTTCCTCGGTATCGGCAGCGAACTCCGCCACTTCATCCATGGAAACATAGGCGATGCGACTGCGCTTGATGATATTCAGGCACTTGTTGGTTACAATCTTGTGCAGCCAGGCCATAAAGGCCCGCCCGTCGGTCAGACTATCCAACTTGGCGAAGACCGTGCCGTAGGTCTCCTGCAAGGCGTCCTGCGCGTCGGCGTCGGTTTGCAGATATTGCCGCGCGACATAGTAGGCGTAAGCCTTTGTCTCGGTATATAGGCGGCGTATCGCATGCTCGTCGCCCTTCTTTGCCAGCGCCACCATGGCCGGCAATTCTTTTTTATCCATCCATGCACCTCATTTCACTTATATAGACAACAGGAAGCGGCAAAACGTTAGATGAAAATCAGAAATTCCCTAAAGAAATTTTTTCGTCACCAGAATATGCCCGCGTAGCTCTCGAGAACAGGCTTTTCATAATAAAATGGATCTATGTCATAGATTTGTTTGCCTTGTATGATATACCATCGATATTGACGCGTGCCGATGTGCAGATTGATTATTTCGTGATACCCCAAGCTGACGCTTACATTCAAACGGTTGTCCGTAAACGCATTCATATCCGCAAGCATCCCTTCAATTTTCTCCATTGCGTCTTCCTCAAAGCGCTGCTTATCATCGGGATGTCCGGTAAATGAAATATGGATTGACAGGTAAAGAGGGCACATTTCAAATATATTGGTCGGCGTCAGCTTTGCAAGACATATCGCCCCTTCGGGCGTCTCCAAAAGCTTCTTGTACGTGTCTGTCTTAGTTTTCCACTGTTTGTTTTCCGGGAGATTCATATCCACAGAAGCTTTGGCCATAAAGCCGAATACATAGCTCGACGGCGCGAGGGGCATACCCTCCGTGCAGGCGGCATAGAAAGTCTTCTCGTAGTAGTCTGCTATATAATGCGTTACATAAGTTTCTATTTGGATGGACAAGGAACTGCGATTATCAAACACAAAAGTTCTGCGCTCCCCGTTTCCGTCATGATATTCAATCGCCCACTCGATATATTGCTGTGGTCTGGTGTCGACATGTTCGCAAATCGGCACATGCTCTATGTATTTATCTTCCCTGTACAAAAGCGTCCACGCATTTTCAAACATAGCGTTTAGCGTAGCCCTGTATTTCTCAATATAATCGGTCTTATATTCCCGTATGCCCTCAGTCTCCGCAATGCGGTCTTCTTCTGCAGTCAAAAGCGACCACAGATTCCCAAACGCGCCATTTGGCGTGTCCTCCTGCAGGTCGCTTTTCCTTTCGGCATCGCATGCGGCGGTACCGACAGACAGAATCAAAATGAGCACAAATGCCACAAGCTTTTTCATATTACAGGTTCCTTTCTGTATAGATGACTCCTTTCTTCTATATCACACAAACCAACAGATTACAAGCATTGCGACAGCAGACTTATGCAACTTTTATTCGGAAACATTTTATCAGTTATAACTGATAAACTTTCAAAAACAGAGCATTCTATCAGTTATAACTGATAGATATACGAAAATTAATGATTCCGTCAGTTATAATTGATGGAATTTTATCCAAAAACCAACGCCATGATTACTATAATGTTACGAGTTCGCTTTTCTCCATCCGCATCCGGTTGATGCGGCACTCTCTGAAAGTCCAGTAAACAGCCAAAAACGCCCCGACGAACGCGGTGAGAACGATGTCAAAACGGCCGTAAGGGAACCAATTGCGGAAGGGGTTATATATATTTTGGATCGGCGAATTGGCTAAATACAAGACCCACTGAAAAACAATTGCCAGTCTCCCGACGGGCAGGGCGATCCCCATGGCGTAGCCCAGTTGCGCAAAAAACGGTTTCCAGTTCTTTGGCAACTTATAGAAGGTCCATATGAATTTATCCGGGCGATCGTAGATCAGCATGGAAAGGAATTCTTTATACTCCTTATAGGGCAGCAGCGGCGATTGGTACCTTACAAACGCATAGTTGACTGCGACGATTTGCAGGGCAAAGACGAGCGCGTTCGCGATAAACAACGCGCCCCAGCCCAGCCCGAATACGGCAACCAACGGATTGGCTTCATAGGCCAAATCGGGCGTGCCGATATAGGTCAGGGCTCCGTCCGCCAGCGCCAGCAGTAAGTATGCCCCAACCAACACCCAGAACAACAATTTTCCCCGCTTCATAAATGTCTCCTGCTATCTATATGTTTCTTCACCCGTGAATAAGTATAACGGAAAGATCCCGCAAAAAGCAACATCATATCAGCTATAACTGAAAAATCTCCACATGCATTGCACATCGCGCGTTGCGCATTGTACATTGCAAAGCGGCATACATTTTCCCATGAGAAAAATGACGAAAGCGGCCCTATTGCCGCGCTTGCTTGCGCTCTTCCTCTGCCTTGCCTGCCTTTGCGCTTGCGCGCCGCCACCGATTACCGAGCTTCCGGCGGATTGGGTCTTTTCCGAGCTGCCCTTTGTGGCCCCGGATACGCGCGGCCTGATTGCGCGCGCGGAAAAGCTGTCCGCAAAGTTAGAGAAGAACGCGCCGACGGCGGAAGACCTGGCCGCGTTCGAAGAAATGGAGAGGGATTTTGCCCTGGCTCACTCGCGCTGTGCGCAGGCCTACGTGCTGCGCTGCCGGGATATGACGGATATGGCCCGGGAGCGCAGTTATACGGCGATAGAGGACGATCTGAACGAGGTCGACGCGCTCTTGACGGGCATTGCCGCCGCACTCATCGCGGGGGAGGGGGGCGGATTCTCCACGCACTGGCCCTCCGCAAAGAAGGAGGATTACAAGCGGGCGGGCAAGCTCAGCGCGCCCATACTCACCGCCGATTTGCGGCGGGAGAGCGCGCTCGTGAACGCCTATGATAAATTGGAAAGCGGATTTTCCGTGCGCTATGCCGAGCGGGACTGGACGATGGCGGATATCCTCGCGGCGGAGGGACTCCCCTATACCGAGCTGTTCGCGCTGTTGCAATTGTATGAGAAACAATACGCCGACGCCGCGGGCAGCATATACTATGAACTCGCGCTCCTGCGCCGCGGTATCGCGGAGACGATGGGCTACAATAGCTATACGCAGTACCGCTACGACGCCTATTGCCGCGACTATACGCCACAGGAAGCGGACGCGCTTTGCAGCGCCGTCAAGGCCCACTTTGTGCCGCTGCATACGGAGCTGGTCAAAGCCTATGCCAACGATTTGAAATATCTTTATGGCGCAACCTTCCCGCAAGTCTTCTATTGGGAACGCATCCAGACCGCCATCGCGCAGGCCCTGCCGAGTCTCGTCCCTGCCTGGAACTATATGGAGCTGCACGAACTCTTTGATCTGCGCGTAGACGCAAACAAGCGCGCGGGCAGTTTTACAACCTATATTTCGGAGTACCGAGCGCCGTTCCTATACACCCATTGGAACGACTCCGCCGCCGCCGTGGGTACCACAATCCATGAGTTCGGACACTTCGCGCGCTGTTACTTCATGCGGGACAGTTCGGAGAGCGCCACCCATTCCCTCGATCTCTGCGAGGTGGATTCGCAGGGTTTGGAGATGCTGCTCTTGCCTTGGTATGATACGGTCTATGCCCGCCATGCGCATGCGGCGGAAATCAGCGCCCTGACCGATGCGCTCTTCGCGGTGATATCCGGCTGTATGGAGGATGAGTTTGAGCGCAAAATCTACGATGCCCCCGCGCCGCTAAGCGTCGCCGAGATGAACGGCGTATACCTGTCCCTCGCGAACGAATACGGCCTGACCGCGCTCTACGGCTATAAGGGTACGGAGTGGATGGATATCCCCCACCACTATCAAGCGCCGCTCTATTATATCAGCTATGCCACCAGCATGCTCGCCGCGCTGGGGCTCTGGGAGACCGCGCAGGAAAACCCGCACGCCGCGCAGAAGGCCTATCTCAGCATCTTGCAGCGCAACCCCCACGCCGCTTTCCGCTGCACCCTGGTCACCGCGGGACAATGCGATCCCCTCTCCCCCGCGCGGGTGAAGGAACTGGCGGAGCGGGTGAAGTGGCGTTTTGGGGAAACGTAGGCACTCCTACACTTCCACGCATACCCCCGCAGAGAGCAGGACGATATAGCGCTCTGTGACCGGGATGCCCGTGACGCGGGCGAGGGCGGCGGCGTAGAGCTCGATCTGGTGTTTATGGCGTTCGGCGCTCTCCCGGGGGGTCGTGGTTACGCGGTCGCTCTTGTAATCTATGAGTATCCAGTTGCCGTCTTCGAGGAAGCAGGCGTCGATAATGCCTTGCAATAAGGTTGGCTCCGCCGATTGGAGCAATGGATTGCCGCGTCGCTGCGCTTCCTCCGGAAGCGCGGCTCCTCGCAATGACGGTTCATCCGTTGTCCCCGATCCATATAATTCAAGCGGCGTGAATGCGCAGACAAAGGGCAACTCGCGGTGACGCCGCGCCGCCGCGCAGAAGCGGGCATAGAGGGGCGTATTGCTCCACCACGCGGCCATACGCAATTGCGCGGGCGTGAGGGTCGGGGGCGCGATGGCGCGGAGTTCTTCGATTGTATGCGGGTGCGGGGGCAGGCTCTCCAAAAAGGCGTGCAGGTTAATACCCAGAACTCTGGCGTCGGGTTTGTCCGTATCAAAGGACAGGGGTTCCAGCTCCTCAAATTCGGTTTGCGCCAGCGCGGAGACCGAAAGTTTGCCCCGTTGCGCCGTCTCCGTGGCATGGGGATAGACCCAGGAAAGGTGCGCCGCGAGGGCAGCCGTATCGGCAGTCGTGCTTTCGTTGTCCCGCCGATAGACGCTTGCGCGGGGCAGGACAGGCGCGTCCGTATGCGCGTGCATGGGGACATATCCGCGCAAGGAATGGCGCAGCCAGGAGAGCCAGTCCCCGCCCGCAAGCGGGTTGGGCGCGGCTTCTTCCTTTTTCAGCTCCTCCGCCGCGTTTTTCAGGCCGCCCAACAGATAGAGCCGCTCCCGCGCGCGGGTCATGGCGACGTATAAGAGTCGCGTCTCCTCGGTCACCTGCTTTTGCGCGGCGGCGGCGGCGATAAAGCTGTCCTCCGCGTTGCGGCGCAGGGTTTGTGCGGCGTGGTCGGTGATGCGCAGGCCCAGTCCGTATTCCCTGTGCGGCTTGACGTCGCGGCGCTGATCCTGCGTATTAAACTGCCCCGCCAGGTCGGCCAGAAAGACAACCGGGAATTCGAGGCCCTTGCTCTTATGGACGGTCATCAGGCGCACGGCATTGCCCGCCGCCAAGGGTGCCGCGCCCTCGCGCGCGGAGGACTTGGCGTTGTCCATAAATTCGAGCAATCCATGCACGCCGAAGCCACCGCCCGCATCAAAGGCGCGCGCCTTTTCGAGCAGGGCTTCGAGGTTCGCCTGTCTTTGCGCGCCGCTGTCCTGCGCACCGATGGCGTCGTAGAAATAAAAATCGTCCAACAGGCGGGTGATCAGGGCCGCCGTATCCCCACTGCGGGCCTGCGCGCGATAGCCGTCCAGCATGGCCAGAAAGCGCCGCGCCTTGCCGTCTGTCTCCGCGGCGCGCAGGAAGCAGGCGTGGAAATGCTCCCGCTTGTCCTCGCCCCGGTTCTCGGCGCGTATGGCGATCAGATACTCGTCGCTGAATCCGCCGTAACCACTGCGCAACACGGCCAAGAGAGGGATATCCTGGCGGATATTGTCCAGAATGCGCAGGAAGGAGAGGACAACGGCCACTTCGGGCGCGTCGAAATAGCCACCCGCGCTCTGCGCAAAGCCGGGGATCGAATAGCGCGCCAAGACGCGCAGCCAAACGGGGATATGCCGAGCCGTGCGCATCAGCACGACAAAATCGGAATAGTTTTCATATGCGCCCGCGGCCATCAGATCCAATATGGTCTGCGCGGCAAACGCGGCTTCGCGTTCGGTTCCTGATTGCGCGGCGTCCTCTTCCGCCGTTTCGCCAGTATCAAAGATATGCAGCTCGCAACAGCCCGCGGGCGCGTCTTCGCGCCCTTGCACGAGCGCGGCGTTCTCGTCATAGGGCGGCTCGGTCATCCACTCGGCGAACGCGCGGTTTACGGCGTTGATCACGGCAGCGCCGCTGCGGAAATTGCGGTTCAGGTATATGGTCTGCCCCGAGACGGGGTCGCGGGAATAGTCCTCCTCCCGCCGCAAAAACAAGCCGGGGTTCGCGCCGCGGAAGGCATAGATGCTCTGCTTAACGTCGCCGACCAAAAACAGATTGTCCGGGCGGGCGATCTTCTGTAAGATCGCTTCTTGCACATCGTTCGTATCCTGAAACTCATCGACGATCACCTCGCGGTAGCGCTCCCGGTATTCGCGGCAAATCTCGGGCCGCCGCAATATTTCCAGTGCGTAACGCTCCAGGTCGGAGAAGTCCAATATATCCGCTTCCCGCTTTTTCTCCGTATATAATTCCAACAGCTTTGCGGTCGCGCTTATCAGGGCCGCCGCGCTTTGGGCAAAGAGCTCGGCGCTCTGCGCTTCGCCGTCCAGACCGCTTTGGAGCCGCCTGACGCTGCCGTTGATATAATCTTTCAATCTGTCCCGCGCGCTTGCGCAGGCTTCCTTGAGCGCCGCCGTCCGTTCGCGGTTGACGGGGATACGCCCAAAATCCAGCGCGCAGAGCACATGGACGAAATCGCGGATATTCCCGCAGAGGGCCACCGCGCGCGTCTGCGAAAGAATATCATCCAGATAGGCGCACATCTTCATATCGAATTCGGCGGCGGCCAGGCGCTTGGCGCGCTCTATGCCGTGAATCAGGGCCTGTGTTTGCGCAGTATAGAATTGCAGCATGACGGCATCGCGCGTCTGCGTATCCGCCAAAATGCTGCTTTGCGTGGATAGCCAGGTTTCGCGGTCGGGCAAGCTTTCCGTAAAGGCCAGCAGGGAGAGCAGCTGTTCGCGCAACTTGCGCTCGCCGTTGAACGCGGCGATCAGGGTGCGGAACTGCGGGGCGTCCTCGCTTGCCAAACGGGTCAAGAGTTCGTCGAGCGTCTTTTGCAGCAGCACCGCGCTCTGCGTTTCATCGGCCACGCGGGCCGTGGGCGAGAGCCCGCAGGCGGCAAAGTGGCGGGCCGTCAGTTTGGCGCAGAAGCCGTGGAAGGTGGAGATATCTGCCGCCACCACGGCGTCGGCCTGCGCGCGCAGGGTCTCCTTCTTATCGCGGTCTTGCTCGACCGCAAACGCGTCTTCCAAGCGCTTCGCGATGCGCGACTTCATCTCGCTCGCCGCCGCCTTGGTGAAGGTCATCACCAAAATTTCGGAGAGAGCCGCACCGTGCAATATATGCGTCAGCACGCGCTCGGTGAGCGTGCTGGTCTTGCCCGCGCCCGCGCCTGCGGAGACGAGGATGTTGCCGCGGGCGGCGATGGCGGCTTGTTGTTCCGGGGTGAATGGCATGGGGTTTCCTTTCCGGGTAAGTTGCATTCGTTTCAGGCGCAATTTATTGCGCCCCTACAGATTTAATATCGTTTTCGCGTCCAGTTCCAGCAGCTCCTTGAATTTCAGACCGGCCGCCTTCCTCCCAAACACCTTGTCCCGGCCGCAGATGGGGCCGTAGGCGCAGTATTCACAGGAGGACGCGTCGGCGGGGGCGATTTTGGCTTCGCCTTGCAGGATGCGGGCGACGGCGCGGCCCGCTACGCGGCGGGCGACGCCGGAAAGTTGCTGCAATTCCGCTTCCCAGAGGGCGCGCACGCCCTTCACCTCGCCGTTCTTGTCGGTTTTGACGCCGGGGATCGCGGCGGACGCGTAGGGGATATCCTGTGCGAAGCCCGCGTCCGAAGCGCGCAGGGCGGGGATATCCTTGGCGGTCAGACCGTCGAGGGTATGCAGGGTGTCGCCGCCGTCCTCCTTCTCGTAGTTCGCGTTCAGGCGCATATAGTACATACCCGCGGCGTGGGCGTTTTCGGCGGCCGCCAGCAGATAGAGCGGCAATTGCAGAGTCTTGCCGTTTTCGATATCGGCGGCCTTGGGTTCGCGCCCGCCCAATTTATAGTCCACGACGCGGACAAAGCGCTCCTCCCCGATCTGCGCCCTGTCCACGCGGTCAATCACGCCCGAGAGCGCGACCGGGTTATTGCCCGGCACATCAATTTGCAGCGGGGGCAGCGCGCCGTCCCTGCCGAATCTAAGTTCCGTCTCCGTTTGGCGGAACGCGCCCGCGCGGCTCTGGAAGATCAGGCTCAATATGCATTGCGAGAGCGCTTCGGCGCGCAGGAACAGGCTTTCGCGCAGACGCGCGTCGCGCTCCAACAGACCCTCGTTGTGAGCGGGGATCAGTTCGGCCAGAATCTCTTCCACATATTCGCCCGCGCGCTCGTCCGTGATATCGGCGATCACCTCGCCGTTGGCGTTCGCCTTGCGGACAAAGGCGTCCAAGGCGCTGTGATAAAAATCCCCGTCCTCCAAGCCGCTCTGCTGCAATTCCTCGCGCTCCCGCGCCGAGAGCCCGTATTTGATATAGTGCGAAAAGGGGCATTTGGAGAAGCCCTCAAGGCGCGTGGCCGAGACATGTTGGAGGGAGGGATAGAGCCGATTCGCTGTTTGCGGGCCGAAGCTTCCGGGGTCACGCAACAGGCCCGTGCCGTCCAACAGGGTCTGCAAGGGGGCGCTGTAGGCGCGGTGCCTTTCAAAATAGGCGATCAGCGTATGCACGCGCGGGTCGACGCTCCCCTGCTGGCGGCTCTGACGCAACAGGCGGGCGAGCAGTTGGAAGGCGGCGCGGTCGGTGGAGGGATATTGTATCTCGTTCTGCGCGGCGCTGATGATGCGCGCGTTCGGCAGCAACGCGCGCACGCGCTCCAATAGATAGGCAGGCGCATTGGTCTCCGCGCCGCTGCCCGTGGGATAGGAGAAGCTCAGATATTCGCGGGCTTTGCCGAGGGCGGTATAGATATCCAAGCGTTCGCTCTGCGTGAGGGCCGCGCTGTCGTCCCAGACGGGGAGTCCGTGGCTGCGCAGGGCCGCCAGTTCGCGGTCGCTGATAAAGTCCGCGTCGTTGCGCCCCCGAGGGAACGCGCCGTCGCGGCAGCCAAGGAAGAAGAGCGCGCGGACAGCCGAGCCCTTGCCACGGCGCAGGTCGCCGAGCGTGACGACATCTGCCGTCTCGGGGAGTATGCCGAGCGCCGCGTCCTGCGCGCCCTCGCGGAGCATAGCGGCAAATTCGCGGCTCTTGACGGGCAAATCTTCCAATATATCGTGGGTTTGGCGCAACAAAGCGCAGACGCCGTTCCAGACCTGCCTTGTGACGGCGGCCTCGGTCAAATCGCCCGCTTCTTCGCAGGCGCGGGCGCGTTCGCTCAGCTGCTCACGCAGGGCGATGGTCTCTAAATAGGCCGTGCAGGCCGCCGCCTTTTCCTTAGCGGTTCTGCCTTTCAAGCCTTCGCGCAAGGCGAGCAGCGGTTCCATCACGGTCCTGCGCGTCTCCTCCGCGCCCGGCGGCACTTCGCCGAAGTGCAGGGCATGGGTAAGGGAGGAGCCATAGATGCCGTAGCGCAGCAGATAGTTTTCAAAGATTTCCGCGTCGGCCTGCGGAATATTCGCGAACCCGCTCTTCAGCACGCGCAACAGGGCGGGAACGGCGTAGTTCCCCTCCGCCGCGTCGACCGCGGCCAACAGTATCTCCGCCGCGCCGTGGCCCAGGAGTTTGCGCTTGACGTTGTGAAAGAGCGGGATGCCGCGCAGGGCAAAGGCGCGCGCCAAGAGGGGCGCATAGGCGTCCAATTCCGCGGCGATCAGCGCAATCTCCCGATAGCGCACCCCGCTGCGCGCCAGCGCCAACACCTCTTCGGCCACGGTCTCCGCCTCCTCCCGCGCCGAGGGGGCGGAGAGTATGCGCACATTTTGCGAAGGGATATCCAACGGCACGGCGTCGTGGCGGAACAGATAGGTCTCCAAATGCTCCAAGGCCGTGGGCGGGCTGTGATATTCCTTCTCGAAATGTCTTGTGAACACGGGCAGGCCCAGAGTGCGCGCGTGCGCGACAAGGCGCTCGCCGATGCGCGCGTCCGGCGCGAACAGGCGGCTGTCCTTGGCTTCCTCGCCCCGGCGCAGGGCTATGGTCAAACTCTTGGCGCAGGCGAGCATGCCGCAGAGCAGGCCCAGCATCTGCCCCGTGGGGTTGTCCAACCCGTCCACATACACATGGCAGTCGGCGATAAAGGAATGCGGCAGGGCTTCCAATACGCGCGCGGGCAGGTCGTCCTCCGTGGCATATCTGCCCGTCGTCGCTTCCTCCTGCGCCCGATACAACACCAGCAGGTCTTCAAGTTTGACGCGCAGGGGGTCGCCCGCTTCCATCGCGGCCAGCGCGTCGGCCAATGCGTCCGGCGTGATCTCGCTGTTTTTCAGGGTACCCAGCAGGGTATCGACCTTGGCGGCAAAGCCCCGGGTCTGCGCGGCGCGGGCGAGGACGCCCAAATTCTGTGCCTGCTCGGCGGCGATCTTTTTCAATAGCATTACCCGCCCCTGCGCGTTCAGATAGGGCAAAGCCCGCCCCGTCTGCGCCAGCACGCGTTCGCAGAGCCGCGTCTGCCCGTATACCTCGACCCCCGCGATGCCGCCGCGCCGCGCCGCCAGCGCGCGCTCGACCGCATAGGTGAACTGCTCGGGGATCACCAAAACCACGCGCTCGCCGGCGTCCATATGCGCCAGCGCGCGCGACGTGATCGCATCCGTTTTACCGCTGCCCGCGCGGCCCGTGAAGAGGGTGAGTTTCATAGTTCTCGGTTCTCAGTTCTCAGAGCTTGCATTCGGTGTATATGTAGAATAACATCTTTTTTTGGGGGGTGCAAGGGCGTTTTCGGGCCATCGTTTATTTTCCAAAAAGACTTGACAGGCATGTATGTGGCGATGTATAGTATGTTAGACATTAAGAACGTTAAATTATACTTACTGTCAAAACAATCAGTCTGAAAGGGTTTATTATTATGTCATTCAACAGCAAAAAATCAATTGCAAGTATGGTCGCGGGCGCTCTTATGCTGATCGCGTATGCCATCTATGCGCTGGGGGCGCATGCCCCCGCCGCGGATGACTTGAAGCCCTGGGCGCTGGCTCTGCTGGTTTTTATCGGGATAGGTGTGGTCGCGGTCATTGTCATTCAGATACTGTTTCACATTGCGACGGCGATTGGGATCGCGGTGCGGGAACAGGAGCGCGACAGGAAAAAAATTGACCGACGTTTTGCGTCCCTAACGGTTGAGGATGAACGGGATAAACTGATCGGCCTTAAATCCTCCCATATCAGTTCCATTGTCGCCGGGATCGGGTTTGTGGCCGCCCTGGTCGGATTGGCCTTCGGCGCGTCTGCTGTATTCGCGCTGCACATCCTGCTCGGTGCCTGCGCCGTCGGTTCCGCCGCGGAAGGCATCGCCAGCGTCTACTTTTATGAGAAGGGCGTGCGCAATGGGTAAGAAACTGGTTATCACAAATAAAATACGAACGCTCCGATTTTTCGCGAACGAGATGACGCAGCTTGAATTGGCCGAAAAGGCCGGCGCGTCGCGGCAGACCATCATGGCCTTGGAAGCCAATAAATACACCCCGTCCTTGGAGTTGGCCTTTCGGATAGCGGACGCGTTCGGCGTTCCGATCGGAGAGGTCTTTGCGTGCAAAGCGGAGGAGGAGACACCATGAAAACAAAGACCTACGGATACAAGGGGACGGCAAGGATGGTTGGCATCCTATACATCATCGGCACCGTTGCGGGCATTCTGAGCACCTCGTTTCTCAGCATGCGAAACGAGACAGACTATCTCGTAAAGATTGCGGAAAATCCCAACGCCCTTGTTGCGGGTGCAATTTTGACCTTGGTTATGGGTTTTGCTCTTACCTTGATTCCGATGTTTGATTATCAAAGGGTTTCGGATAAGCGAACCAAAACCTTGTATCGGATAAGGCCCGGGTCACTACAACCCGTGCGCCGCATACAGTCCTGCCAGCGTGCCGTCCTCGGTCCAGCGTATAATCAGCTCGTCGAAGGCGTCTAAGAGCCATTTGTTGGCCTTTAGCGCGACGGGGCGATAGGAGAGGGTGGCGATGGGCTCACCCACGGGGCGCAGTGCGGAGTCGCGGAAACTTTTCATCAGCAGGGTTGGCAGGCAGAGCGCATCCGCCCGACCCGTCGCCAACGCCACGCGCAAATCCTCATAGCCGCCGCAGGACAGGATATCGATATCGGGCGCGCTGTGCTCCTCATAATATTCCAAGGCAGTCTGGGCGTCGCTCTTTTGCAGCACGCCGATATTGGGCTCGGGCGGCAGCGCGCTTGTATACGCATAGAGACGGCAGGGTTCGGCATAATAGGGGCGGCCCTCGGCATACGAATCCGAATGGATACCCGAAATAGCGAGGAGGGCCAGGTCGACCGACCCGTCGGAGAGCGCGGTGCGCACATTCTGGCGCGTCACGGGGATCAGTTCGAGAACCGCGTCCTCGCCGAAAATCTCGCCCGCAAAGAGCCGTGCCAGATCCGCCGTGAGACCAACGCCATCGCTGTGCAGACCGGGCAGATAGAGCTCCACGCCCACGCGTAACACGCCGCGCGCGCGAAAGTCGCCCATCTGCTCGCTCTCAAACGCAGAGCCGCGCGGAAAGAAGACGGCAAACAGGATGGCGATCGCGAGCACGGTAATCAGCCCATACAAAAGCGGGCGCAGGGGCAAGCGCTCCTGCCAGTTTTCGGGCAGCAGACGGCGCCGTCGTTTCTGCGGGCGGTGAAAGCGGGTTTCCATGGGGGTGGGATGCTACACCCGCCCGGCGTTCTTGGCGCGCTTGGCGGCAGCGGCTTCCGCGGCGTCCCTGCGGGCCTGCTCCATGGCGTCGAGGACTTTCTTTTCGATTTCGTCGCGCAATTCGGGGTTGTCTTTTAGGAAAAGGCGCGCGCTGTCGCGGCCCTGGCCTATGCGCAGTTCGCCATAGGAGAACCAGGAGCCGGACTTGTTCATGATTTTATGGTTGACCGCGTGGTCGATAACGGAGCCCTCGCGGGAGATGCCTTCGCCGTAGAGCATGTCGAATTCCGCCTGCTTAAAGGGCGGCGCGACCTTGTTTTTCACGATTTTGACGCGGGTGCGGTTGCCGTAGAACTCGTTGCCGTTCTTCAGGGACTCGATTTTACGCACATCCATGCGCACGGACGCATAGAATTTCAGGGCCTTGCCGCCCGTCGTCGTCTCAGGGCTGCCATAGCCCGCGTTGCCTATCTTATCGCGCAATTGGTTGATGAAGATGAGAACCGTATTGGTTTTGCTGATTGCGCCCGTCAGTTTGCGCAGGGCCTGGCTCATGAGCCGCGCCTGCAGGCCGACCTGCGCTTCGCCCATATCGCCCTCCAATTCCGCCTTGGGAACGAGCGCCGCAACGGAGTCCACCACGAGCACGTCTATCGCGCCGGAGCGCACGAGCGCCTCGGTGATTTCGAGGGCCTGTTCGCCCGTGTCGGGCTGGGAGACATAGAGCTCGTCCACGCAGACGCCCAATTTTTCGGCATAGAGCGGATCCAATGCATGCTCCGCGTCGATAAACGCGGCGACCCCGCCCAATTTTTGGCTTTGGGCAATGATGGTGAGCGCAATCGTCGTCTTGCCCGAAGATTCGGGGCCGTATATCTCAATCACGCGGCCGCGCGGCACGCCGCCTATGCCCAGCGCGAGATCCAAATCCAAGCAACCCGTGGGAATGACGCCGATATTCGTGCGCTCGCCCTGATCGCCCATCTTCATAACCGCGCCCTTGCCAAACTGTTTCTCAATATTCGCCAGCGCGATCTCTAATGCTTTTTCTTTCTCCGCCTGCATGTGAACCTCCTGATTTTTTAGTGAAGAGTGAATAGTTAAGAGTGAATAGTTGTGGTAAAAATTCCTGCGGAATTTTTATTTGATCAGGAATCGCTTGCGATTCCTGCCGCAACTCTTAACTATTCACTATTACCTGCCCGAACAAATTATACCACGAAGCGCGCTTAATGTACAGTATATTTCCGCCGATCCCGCCCATACTACACCCGAGGTGATGAACTATGGATGATAATAAAAACTATTTTCGGGATGAGAATTTCCACCACCCGAAGAAACGCGCGAACAGCGTATTTTACATTGTATTGGCCCTGTCGCTGATTGCGATAGGCGCGGCTGTGGTGATCCTGGCACTTTCGGGAAACCGCAACCGCAGGCAGGCCGAGGATCAGCGCCCCTATATGCAGACCGGCGCTTCCGACGATGAGACCCTGCAAGGCGTAGTCGGCGCGCGGGCCACGGCGGAGCCCACGCCCCTGCCGACTCTGCGGCCCAAATTCCCGCCCCTGCCCACGGAACAGCCACAGCCCGAAGGCGCCGCCGCGCCCACGACCGTACCTGCGGCAACCAAGGCCCCGGCCCGCGCCGCCAGCACGAGCAGCAAGGCCAACGCGCCCGTATCGGGCTCTGTGACGCGGGAATGGACCCTCGATAAGCTGATCTATTCCAAGACCCTCGATGCCTGGGTGACGCACAACGGCGTCGACCTGGCAGCAATGCTGGGCTCGGATGTGAAATGCGTGTTCGCGGGTACCATCGAGCGCGTATACCAGGATGACGCGCTGGGCTATACCGTCGTCGTGCAGCATACGAACAACCGCACGACCCAATATGCCAACCTGGCGGCGGACATACCCGTCCGCGAGGGCGATAAGGTCAACGCCGGCACCGTCCTCGGCAAGATAGGCGCATCCGCCCTCAGCGAGTGCGCAGACGAGAGCCATCTGCACTTTGTGCTGTATATGAACGGGAAGAGCGTCGACCCGGCGGAGTATGTGCGGATTGGGAGTAAATAGGCAGCAGTTGATTCCCACGCGCATTAAACGGAAGCCCGGTGTTGCCGATATGAACGGCGGCACCGGGTCTTTTTGTTTAGTGAAAATTCACTTCTTCACACCGAACACGGTGAAATTTTGCTTGCTCAAAAAAATGTATCTTGCTTGTTTCACCCGGAAGATATAAAATGCTTTCGCAAGCTGCTTTGCAGCGGTGAAAGGGGGCGACGGCTTTGGATCGGGAGATAGTGGATTATTTGCGGCAAAGGCTGAGCTTTTGGGATAAGCTGAGCGCTGCCGAACAGGAAGCGCTGGCCGAGAACAGTGTGCCGCAAAGATACCGCGCGGGGCAGAATGTCCACAGCGCGTCCAATCATTGTGTCGGCGTGCTGCTTATAAAATCCGGGGAACTGCGCACATATATGCTGTCGGAGGATGGCAGGGAGATCACCCTGTACCGCCTGTCCGCCGATAGCGTATGCATCCTGTCGGCATCCTGCATCCTGCAAAACATCAGCTTCGACGTCTTTATCGACGCTGAATGCGATACCGAAGCGCTGCTGATCCATGCCGGATATTTCGCCAAACTGCTCGAGCAGAATGTGCACGTTGAAAATTTTGCGCTGAAAATCGCGGCCGAACTGTTTTCCGAGGTCATGTGGACGATGGAACAGATTTTATTTATGCGCTTTGACAGGCGGCTGGCGATATTTCTGCTGGATGAAACCTCCAAGACGGGAAGCGATACGCTGCACCTGACGCACGAGCAGATCGCGAAATATATGGGCAGCGCCAGGGAGGTTGTGTCACGAATGCTGAAATATTTTGAAAGGGAGAACATTGTCCGTTTGTCGAGGGCCGGTATTGCCGTGACCGATAAGGCGAAACTCAGAGAACTGTGACGCGGTTACAGAACTTTTTTCCCTGATTTTATATACTGCAAGCGTATTATAAAATCAGGAGGTAAAATCATGTCTATACTGACAGTCACAAACGAGAATTTTGAAATGGAGATCATCCAAGCGGATAAGCCCGTGCTGCTGGACTTTTGGGCGCCCTGGTGCGGCCCCTGTCGGATGATCGCCCCCGTGCTGGAAGACGTCGCGAAGGAGGCGCCGGATGTCAAAGTGGGAAAGATCAACGTCGACGAGCAACCGAAACTCGCGACACGCTTTGGGGTAACGAGCATTCCCACCCTGGTTGTTATGAAGGACGGTGTCGTGGTGAAAAAGTCGATCGGCGCAAGGCCGAAAGCGGCGATACTCGGCATGTTGCGTTAAGGCGGAGGGACAGAGGGCGAAATGCAGTATTTTCTTTTATTCATAGAAGGGATGATCACCTTTATTTCGCCCTGCCTGCTGCCGCTGCTGCCGGTATATGTCTCCTATTTCGCGGCGGGCGAATCCAATAAGCAAAAGATACTCATCAATGCCCTCGGCTTTGTCTTGGGCTTTACGCTTGTGTTTGTGGCCCTCGGCGCCTTTGCGGGGACGCTCGGCAAACTGCTGAGCCAACATGCCGTTATCGTCAATATCGTAACCGGGCTCGTCGTCATCGTTCTGGGTTTGAACTTTACCGGGCTCTTCCGGATCCGATTTTTGAACCGCTCGAGCGAGAGAACCGCGAAAACAAAGGATCTCGGCTTCTTTTCATCCCTGCTCTTCGGCATCGTTTTCTCCATCGGATGGACGCCCTGCGTTGGCGCATTTCTGGGTTCCGCGCTTATGATGGCGTCGAATCAGGGCGGCACGCTAAACGGAGTCCTGATGCTGCTCGTATACTCTCTGGGTCTGGGCATTCCCTTTGTGGCAAGCGCCCTGCTGATCGACCGGCTCAAAGGGGCATTCGACTTTATCAAGAGGAACTATAAGGTGATCAACATCATTTCGGGCATCCTGCTCATCGTGATGGGCATTTTGATGGCGACGGGACTGATGGGACGCTATCTGTCCCTGCTTACATTTTAACGGGAGGACGTTATGACAAAAATTATGAAGACAGTCCTGTGGATTGCGGGCTTTGTCATTCTGATGGCAACCGCCGTCTTTGCGTATAACGCGCTGAGCGATCAAGTAAAGCCGAATATCGTGATCGAACTGACGCCGGAACCGGAACAGGGCGGCAATACAACGGAAGACACAGACAGGGAGAAAGCCCCTGATTTTACAATGCTCGATATAAACGGCAACACTGTAAAGCTGTCCGACATGGTGGGAAAGCCAATCGTGCTCAATTTCTGGGCGAGCTGGTGCCCTCCCTGCAAAGCGGAGATGCCGGATTTTGAAAAGGTTTTCGGGGAACTGGGCGATGAAGTGCAATTCATCATGCTGAATTTAACGGACGGACAGCGTGAAACAATAGAAAACGGCAAAGCGTTTATCGGCGATGCGGGCTATACCTTCCCGATCTTCTTTGACAGCATGCAGGAGGGCGCATATATCTATGGAATACGTTCCATCCCCACAACGATATTCATCGACAAGGACGGATATATCATAGCAAGCGCGCAGGGCGCAATCGATGAAGCAACGCTTCGGAGGGGGATAGAGTTGGCGTGGGGGGAATAAATGAGACCGAACGATTGGCGGTATAATACGAATTGCATCGACATGTACATCAAATTTTTTGGCATTTGTTTTTGTAGCCCAAGTATAACGTGCCGGTCTGCCCAAATCTTATAGAGTATCCTGTTCGTAAGCATATCAAAATCGGAGATTCGTCATCATACAAAAAATTGATCCAATTTCTCAGAAATACACCCCACGTGGTTTCAAGTCCACGGCTTTTACTCCAAAAGAATATGATCAATTCATCTTCGGGCAAATCAACACAGCTTGAGAGAAAACCCGGCAGTCCTTGAATGTTGTCATCGTTCCAATCGTTCATCCAATTATATTCTGCTTCTTGCAATGTGCATATCCAATTATTACTTGATCCAATCTGTAGGTTTTCCTTTTTGCTGTTTGGCGCATAATAAAGTGAATAAAGATTTCCCGCTCCAATCTGCAAATGATGCTCACTGTAAATATTATCTGACCAATATTTCGAAGCGTATTCTTTGGAAAATGGGCGAATATTTTTCAGATCATTTTCGTCTACGACGGGATTCCTAAAAATCCAATTCGATCCGTTTATATATAATGGGATGTATTTTTGCATAGCTCCTTCCTTCTCCTGAACCTAAAATCATGATACCATAAACAACAAACAATCTCAACTTTGCAGATTTTGCTATAAGCGCTTCATCAAACATAAAACAAATGCAAGCGTCTCGCCGACATAGGAAATCGGGGGCGGTTTACATTTGTTTCCAATGGCGGAAAGAGAGGGATTCGAACCCTCGTCAGGGTATTAGCCTGAACACGATTTCCAGAGTTGAGGCTTGTCTATGATGAAGCCGATTACCTCGCGGCGATGGGCGGCCAGATGACATCGGCAAAACTGGTAATTGACGGGCAGTTGAACGATATCCGGTTCACGCTGGGAGGGCCGCAGCCCGGGGATGCCTCCCATATCATAGCGCGGGGCAGCGGGGAGTTGCAGTGGGATAATACCGTGGTCGAAAATATATTCGTTACTAAGGACGGAGACAGCACATCCATGCCATGGAATGGAAACAGCACAGAGCATTTTAGGATTGATATCGAGATATACGACAGCGGTACCGGCGTTCTTACTATCAGTTATTATTTCGCATCTTTAAGCTATGAGGTTCGCCTCATTAGACAATGATGTTGGTAGGCCCATTTGGCCGTCGATGTCATGATGCTTCACTTTAAGACGCTATGTAGTAGCCGTAAATGGCGGGGAGTCAGCACACCAATAAGAAGAAACGCGATCATGATAATTCCTACAATCAAGGATAGCGCGCCCAAGAATGTTTTGGGGAATATTTTCAGCTTAATTTTTTTCATGGCGCTCCCTCCGCAGAGATTGTTGTCTCGAATTTATATCCGACATTTTTAACTGTTGAGATGCAATCCACAGCGAGCTTCTTGCGGATGTTCTTGATATGCGTGTCAACGGTCCTGTCCGAAGACATGGCATCAAGCCCCCACACGGCATCCAGAATCTGATGTCGGGGCAGCACCTTACCTTCGTTTTCGGCAAAGAATTTCAATATCTCTATTTCCTTTGTCGTAAAATCCAAAAGGTAATCATCTCTTGTTACGGTGTAGGCGGAAAAATCAATAACGGCATTTCCAATGGATAAGACTGTATTGTTGATGGGATTTGCTCGTTTCAGCAACGCCTCTATCCGCTTTACCAACACGACAGGAGAAAAAGGTTTGGTGACATATTCATCCGCCTGAAAATCAAAACTCTTGATTTGCGTGTATTCATCGCCGAGGGCGGTCAGCATGATGACAGGCATATGACTGAATGATCGGATATACTGCAACACTTCCAGGCCGCTCAGCTTGGGCAGCATGATGTCCAGCACGGCCAGATCCACCTTGTTTTCGTAAAAGGCGGTCATGGCTTCTTCGCTGTCAAAAACAGATAGTACGCCATAACCGGCATCTTTCAAAAATTCGCTGATGACCTGATTTATATTTTTGTCGTCCTCAACGATCAGAATGGTTTGCATGGCAGAACCCTATCCATTATTTGTTTTCTTTGTATTATACCCTGCCAATGTGAAGCTGGCGTGAAGTTGGTTGGAAAGCGTTGATAATGGAATTAGGGATGATGTTGTCTGTTTTCGATATCTATGTATGCAGATTTTGAGATCTCGTATGACAATGTTTATATTAGCGTCAACAAGGTGATACGGGATTTAAACTTTGCTTGTTTTATTCTGTTTGGTTGCTGTTTTATCGAAACCTTGAATAACCAAATTGGCACTTTGCGCCAGCCCAAATATGACGATTATGGAATAGAGCGCGTTGCGAAACCCGAATAGTGCCGCCCCCAAAAGGAGTACAGTGTAATCGATCAGTATGATGGATATGGACAGCGGCATATTAAAATGCTTATGCAGAATCAATGCCGCCGTGTCGGTTCCGCCCGTACTGCCACCGCCTAAAATCACAATGCCGACACCGATTCCCATGAATATTCCGCCTGCCAAAGCGGCAACAATATTGTGGGTTTGGAGCCGCTGTAACCCAGTTGTTAAGAACAAAAACAGCGATACTTCGCAGGTGGCCAAAATAGAACGAAACAAAAATGCCTTGCCAATGAATTTGGCTCCGAATATAAACAGGGGAATACTGATCGCCAAATTCGTCGCGCCCAGTGGGATATTCGCATATGCCTCAATAATAACAGAAAGCAACTATATCAAAAGCATACTCCACCCGGAAGTGATACTATTTTATCGTGGAATAAATTGCCCTCCACATTCACACACAATTCACAGCGCATCCGCAACTTCGCTGTAAAATAATCAGATAAAAAGCTTAGGAGACAACCCATGCGCAAACAACGCTTTGGCTTTATCATCGCAATCTTCGCCGCGATCCTCGGACGAATTCTTGTGACCCTTTTTCTTGCCTGCATGGTATTGTTCCACGAAGTTTGGCACGTCTATGATATCCCGTTTAACGTTATCGGCAGCTCCGAGAAGGAGACCGACTATGATTATTACCGCCACAGCAACAGCCGGGTGCTTTGGGATGTCGGTCTCGGCATGTTCACCGGATTCGGTTCCGAAAGTCTCAATGCAGAAAAAGAAGCGGCCATCCTCGCGAAATATTCGGATGCGGATTACCTCACCGAGGCGCAGGCGATCGAATACGACAATAACGGCAATATTGCGCGCATCTATCCGCAAGACGAAACGGTTTATTATATAGATTACGAATACACGGACAATCAAAAAGCAAAAGCAGCGGGATACGCGGAAGACGGAAGCCTGCGCTTTGAGAAACTGTATAACGAAAACGGCATCCTGGTGCTTGAAAGCGTGTATTGGGAATACGGATTGGATTACACGCGCGAATACGATGCCGTCAGCGGGCTGCCGCTATGCGAAACAATGGGATACCGGGAAAATAAAAAAGAGTGGGAGTATGATGAGCACGGGCGCCTTATCCGCGAAACGAGCGCCGACACAACGATAGAATACGCATACGATGCCTTCGGCAACGCGATCAGCTGCAAAAGGACGCAGTATTATACGGATGAGCGCGAGCCTGCGTCTTATACGCATGGCTGGTTTTGCGCATACGATGAGAATCACAATCGCACGCGCTTCCTCGCCTTTAACCAAGACGACGGGGTCGTGTATCAGCTGCAATATACCTACGATTGGGAGACAAACAGGGTTACGGAAAGCGCAATTTACAAGAGGGACTTTTATTACGAATTTGAATACCAATGGTATTCGTTTTTCAGGGGGTGGAGATAGGGGTAACGTCACGGCTCAATCAAAAATCCCTCCGGCATGCTCCAACACATACGCCATCATGATACTTGTCAAGGTCGGTTTGCGATTGCCGAACCAATGATCCGCCCGGCTATAATCGTCTTGGGCGCCGGATGCGCATGCGCTGAGAAAGTTGGCCGCAAAATCTTCCGCGCCAATCTCTTTCAGGCAGCGTGCAAGCGCGTCGCGGCTATCGGCATTGCATAAAGGAACATAATCCGCGTGCCCATCGCTGTTTATTTCGCAATCATACCAATACGGCAGCACGGCGTTCCTCTGCAACGGCGTCAGTTCCTCTATGGGACGGTCACAGAATTCATCAATAAAGCGGTTCCAAATTTTTGCTTCGGCTGACAACGCGGTTTTGCGGATATTGATCAGCTGTTTCCCAATGTGGCCAACCATAAGGACGCTCCCCGTTTCGGTTGCGTCAAAGAAACCCTTGCCGACTATCACCGTGACTTTTTCCGTTCCGGTATCGAGGATCAGGCAACAACGACCGAAAAAATCCCTGCGTTTTTTGACAACGCGCCCTGTATGCGTTTGATAGTTGTTAAGGTTCATCGGTTACAACGCAACCCTAAACGAATCCTTCAACCCCACAGTCCGGTTCAGCACGGGCAAATCCGCCCGGCTGTCCCTGTCCTTGCAATAATAGGCCATACGCATACCCTGCACCACGGAACCGGGGGCGGCGGCGAGGAGGGCGGGTTCGCAGAGCGCGGAAAGCACGCGCAGGGAAGCGGGGTTCAGAGAGTCGGTGAAATCCGGGGCGACTGTTTCATCAGTTGCGTCATCTTCCGCCATATCGGCATTCACCCGCCGCATCAGCGGTTCAAAATGGCGCAGTTCGCAGGGGGCGGCGTCCGCGGCGGATAGCCAGTGTATCGTTCCCTTCACCTTGCGGTTCGCGCCCTCGCCGCCGCTTTTGCTGGCCATATCCACGGTCGCATAAACGCAGGTCACCTCGCCGTTTTCGTCCACTTCATGCCCTTGATATTTGATAATATAGGCATTCTTCAGGCGCACCTCGCCCTCGGGCTTCAGGCGGAAATACTTGGGCGGTGGGATGGCCGCGAAATCGCTCTTTTCTATCCACAGTTCCCGCCCGAAGCGCAGTGTGCGGCTGCCCAACTCGGGGCGGAAGGGGTGGTTTTCCATTTCGATATTTTCCGAACCCTCCCCCCAATTGGTAAGGACGAGTTTCAGCGGTTCGGTGACGATCACCGCGCGCGCAGCGTTTTCGTTCAGGTTTTCGCGGACGCAGTGCTCCAAAACACCCGCGTCGACGATGGAATCGGCCTTGGCGACGCCGATGCGCGCAAGAAAATCGCGGACGGCGGCGGCGGGATAGCCCCGGCGGCGCATCGCGCAGAGCGTGGGCATGCGCGGATCGTCCCAACCCTGCACGTGACCCTCCTCCACGAGGCGGCGCAGATAGCGCTTGCTCATCACCGTATCGGTGATATTCAGCCGCGCGAACTCGATCTGGCGCGGGCGGGGGTGGAACTCGCACTGCTCGGTCACCCAGTCATAGAGCGGGCGGTGGGCCTCGTACTCTAATGAGCAGAGCGAGTGCGTGATGCCCTCCAGCGCGTCCTGGATGGGATGGGCGAAGTCATACATGGGATAGATGCACCAGGCGTCACCCGTCTGGTGGTGGGGCAGGTGCAAAATGCGGTACATGGCCGGGTCGCGCATATTGATGTTGGGCGAGGCCATATCGATCTTGGCGCGCAGGGTGCGGCTGCCGTTCGGGAACTCCCCGGCGCGCATACGCGCAAACAAATCCAAATTCTCTTCCACACTGCGATTGCGATAAGGGCTGTTCCGGCCCGGCTCGGTCAGCGTCCCGCGATAAGCGCGCAGCTCCTCGCGTGTCAAATCGTCCACATAGGCAACGCCTTTTTTTATCAGCTTAACCGCCAGCTCATAGCAAGCCTCAAAATAGGACGAGCCAAAGAGCAGCTTGTCCCAGGCAAAGCCCAGCCAGCGTATGTCCTCCAAAATGGCGTCGACATATTCGACGTCCTCCTTAGCCGGATTCGTATCGTCAAAGCGCAAATTGCAAACGCCGCCATACTTTTCCGCAACGCCGAAATCGATGGCCAGCGCCTTGGCATGGCCGATGTGCAAATACCCGTTCGGCTCGGGCGGAAAGCGGGTTTTTATCGTGGTGTTGCCGAATGAGAGGTATTCCTCTACGAATTCTTCTATGAAGTTGGTTGCTCTTTTAGATTCTTCCATGGGTGCTCCTTTTTATGAATCTCGTTCGATTTGCTGCATGGGGGGGAGGAAGATGGAACCGGCAAACTGGCGTTGCCAGCGGTTCAGTGGCCAGCCCTTTGGCATATCCACCACCAGAAAACTACCTGCCTCCAACACGCAGTCAAAATCCCTAAAATTACCAGACGCATCGGGGCGTTGAATTTCCAAGCTGAAATAATAGCGTCCCTGTGCAAGGCTGCTTGCGTCAAAGATAAAGCGATCTGTACGCGTTTCTCCCGCCGCTACGCTTGGCAATGAACCGTGCGTCACACCCAGTTTGACGCCGTTGCTGTCGGTGAGGATCATGCATAAATATGCGCCCTCTACACGCTCTTTGGTCGTCCAGCGCAACGAAAGACGCAGGAGTCCCTCGCTGTCCGTCATGCCGTTATCAATCTCCAAATGCTCCATGTGGGAGGGATAGACAAAGCGGCGCGATGCATTCGCAAGCTCCACCGCATCGCGCTGCTCCATATACATAGATATCGCCCGCTCTGTATCACCATCAAAAATCACCTTTCCATGATCCAACACAATACAGCGTGAACAAAGCTGGCGTATCGTATTCATATTATGGCTGACATAGAGCACGGTTCGCCCCTCGGTATTCGCAGCGTCGCCCATGCGCCCGAGACACTTTTGCTGGAACTTCATATCCCCCACGGCCAGCACTTCGTCCATCACCATAATCTCCGCGTCCAAGTGCGCGGCGACGGCGAAGGCGAGTTTGACATACATGCCGCTGGAATAGCGCTTGACAGGCGTATCGATAAAGCGTTCCAGCTCCGCGAACTCGACGATCTGATCGAATTTCTGCGCAATCTCCGCCTTGCGCATGCCGAGTATCGCACCGTTCATATACACATTCTCGCGACCCGTCAGTTCGGGGTGGAACCCCGTGCCCACTTCCAGCATGGCCGCCACGCGGCCCTTATACATAATCGTTCCCGCCGTCGGCGCGGTCACGCGCGAAAGCAGTTTCAGGAGCGTGGACTTTCCCGCGCCGTTGCGCCCTATGATGCCAAGGGCCTCGCCCCGTGGCACCTCAAAGCTGAGGTCATCCAGCGCAAGAAAGCGTTCGCCGGTATACCCCTTCTGCCCGATGCGCAATGTGGGGTCTTCCTTGCCGCGTAGTTTCGCGCCAAAACGCAACAAGTCTTCGCGGAGCGTGGTGCCGCCGATCGCGCCGAGCCGATATTCTTTATATACATGGTCAATTTTGATAACTGTATCACTCATATATTGCCCTCTAAATCGTATCCATAAAGGTCTTTTCCACGCGGCTGAACAGGACGATACCGAGAAATAACAGCGCCAGCGTTACGCCCCAACCAATGGCATAGAATCCCCAATCAATGCGTCCCGTACCCAAAAACGCATAGCGGAAGGCGTTGATAATGGGCGTCATGGGGTTGAGCATATACGCGCCCATAAAGCGTTCGGGGATGATGCCGATGTCATATGCCACGGGCGTGCCGTACATCCAAAGCTGCACCCCAAAGCCCACCACGAAGCGCAGATCGCGATACTTGGTCGTGCAGGCGGAGATAATAATCCCGCATCCCAAGGCCAGCAGCGCCATTTGCAGAACGAGGGCGGGCAGCAGCAGCATAAAAAGATTCGGGTGCACATTCTCGCCCAGCACGACATATATGACCAGTGCAATAGCGAACATAGCAAATTGAATTGCAAAGGAGATCAGGTTGGTCAGCACCGTGGAGATGGGCATTACAAGGCGCGGGAAATACACTTTTCCAAGTATGGCGGCGTTGGCAGTGAATGTATTCGCCGTTTCGGTTAGGCAAGTGGCAAAATAGTGCCATGCCACATTGGCGCAGAGGAAGAAAACGAAGTTCGGCACACCCGCCGCACCCAAATTCGCAATATTGCCGAAGATCAGCGTAAACACCATCGTGGTCAACAGGGGCTGGATAATCGCCCAAGCGGGTCCCAGTATGGTTTGCTTATACAGGGAGGTGAAATTGCGCTTCACAAAGAGGATTATTAAATCCCAATACTGCAACAATTCCCGCAGGTTCAGGGAGAACCAGGGGCTTTTGGGTTTGATGATGGTTTCCGATTCATGCATCGCAGTGTGCTCCCCTCTTTTTGCTTCCAAAGAACATACGAAAATACAGCAATGCAAGCTTGTCTGTCCTGAGAAAATCCGGCGCTCTGCGCAAATGCCAGAGTTCGTAAAAAAGCTCTGCTTGCAGAGTCGCCCGGTAATGTCCCCGTTTTTCACGCGGTGTCAAGCTGCTGCGCCTAATGATCATGAGTTGTTGCAAAATCAATCGATAGTATCGCCACGCGAAAAGCCGGAGCGATGCTTCATCCAAAAGATTGTGTTTCTGCGCAAAACGGTACGCGCAGGTCAGCATGCGGTTATGGTCTCGGTAAATATCCAAGCGCGGCGTGTTGCAGATGCCATCCGGGTGCGTGCAATAATGATACAGAGGAAGCGCCAAATATACAGCCTTCCGGGATGTCTCGCAAATGGCGATGCTCATCAACAAATCTTCACCGAATCTTATATCCATATAAGATTCATCAAAGCAATCGGGATCTATCAAATGCCTGGCCGCGCATTTCGTATAGACGGAATTCATTTTCAGCATAACCAGTGCGTGCAGCATAACCGCTTTTTCCGCTGTCCCTTCAGCAAAAACGCTGCCGTGGGGGAATAAATCGGCGCGCGATGTAACTCCATTTTCGTTATGCATGGCGTAACCGAAGAGCACCAAATCACAGGCGTGTTCCGCTATCGTCTCCGCCATCACCTGCAAAAGATTTGCTTCCACATAATCATCCGCGTCGACAAAGAGCAGATAGTCACCCTTTGTGTGACGCAGTGCATTGGTGCGCGCGCGAAAAACCCCTTGGTTTTCCTGATGAATCACGTGAAAGCGCGTATCTTTCGCGCAATAATCCTCGCAAATCTGCGGCGAAGCGTCGGTGGAACCGTCATTCAGCATAATGACTTCAAAGTTTGAATACGTCTGAACCAATAAGGAATCCAGACAACGCGCAAGGTATTTCTCCGCGTTGTATACAGGGATATGGATGCTGAATAAAATCTCTCTGCTCATCTTCTTCTCCGATAGTAAAGCAAAATAAAGTATAACATTGCAAACTTCTCTTTCGGTTGCAGCGTCGTTCTCCAAAGATACTTGTGAAAAACGCGCAGCTGCCCATAATCCGTTGCCGCTTTATAATGCGCTCGTTTTTCTATCTCCGGCATATCGCTTCTGCGCATTCGCATCAGGGTTCTCAAAAGCGAAATAAAAAAATCGCTTGCAAAGACTATGGAATTTTGCAAAGTCCAGGCGGAATGCCTATCCCCGAACGCGTATTTCATCTGCCCTACGCGTATGGTATCCCTGTACAGGTCGATGCATGGCGTGTGGACGATGCTCTCGGGATTGCGGCAATAATAATAAAGGGGGTAATCCACATAAACGGCCAGATGCGACTTCTCGCAGATATCCATCGCGATCAGCGCATCTTCGCCGCTGCGTATATCTAACAGCGAATCGGGGAAACAATCGGGGTTCACCAAGCGCTTTGCGGCACACTTGATCACCGCGTGATTGATTCGTGGGCCGAGCAAAGCACTATATAACTCCATCTTGCTCTTCTCGCCCTCTTTGAATATGCTTTCATGCGCAAAGGGGGGCGTGTTTACCTTGGTTTCGGTCTCCCATTTCAAGTAAAAGTTATACAGAACCAAATCGCAGCCATGTTTTTCAATGGTCTCCGCCATCACTTGCAGCAGATTTGCTTCTACATAGTCATCTGCACCAAAAATGAGCAGGTATTCGCCTTGTGCGTGGCGCAGTGCATTGAGTTGGGCGCGAAAAGCCCCCTGATTCTCCTGATGCACCACGCGAAACCTAGCATCCTTTCTACAGTACTCCTCGCAAATCTGCGGCGAACTGTCCGTAGAGCCGTCATTCACCATAATGACTTCAAAGTTCGTATAAGTCTGCGCCAGCACGGAATCCAGACAGCGCACAAGGTATTTCTCCGCATTGTATATAGGGATATTAATGCTGAACAGAATGTTATCGCTCATTTTTTCTCCTTCTATAGAGCAAACAAAAATACAACACAGCCAGTTTCTCTTTTCGCGACATATCACATTTCCACAACTGCGGAAACAGGGTGCGCAACAAGCGGTTGTTATTGATCGCTGTAATGAAATGCGCGCGTTTCTCCCGACGCGTCAAATCGCTGTTGCGTATGATAAACAAGGTTCGCAATAGCACGCCGAAAAAAAGGGCGGCATAGGCGCGGAGGGTTTCGACGTCCAACATATCATGCCTGCAAGCAAAATCATGGATGTACTCTCTGACACGGATGACGTCCTTATACTGATCGATACGCGGTTTGCGCATAATGCTGTCCTGCGCCTGATAATAAAAATAGAGCGGATTATCTATGAAGATGGCCTTGCGCGCTTTTTCGCAGACCTCCGTGCTTTGCAGGAGGTCTTCGCCGACTCGTATATCCATCATCCCGGCGAAATAATCGGGATCCGTCAGGTGGCCCGCTGCGCATTTTCCCCACATGGGGTTTAATTTGCCGGTGAACAATGCACGATACAATTCCTTTTTACTCTCCGCACCCTCTTCAAATATACTTTCATGCGGAAACGGAGACGCCGCCGCGGTGCTTTTTGTATCCGTTGCCAAGCTGTGATTGTAGAGCACCAAATCGCAGCCATGTTTTGTGATTGTATCCGCCAATACGTGCAAACAATCGGGGGATACATAGTCATCCGCATCAAAAAACAGCAGATAATCACCCAGCGCGTGTCGCACCGCATTGGTGCGTGCCCGAAAAACCCCCTGATTCTCCTGATGCACCACCCGAAACCTTGCATCCCGTGTGCAGTATTCCTCACAAATGGCGGCCGACCCATCCGTCGACCCGTCGTTCACCATAATGACTTCGAAGTTCTGATAGGTCTGCGCCAGCACGGAATCCAAACAGCGCGCGAGGTATTTCTCCGCGTTGTAAATGGGGATATTGATGCTGAATTTGATGCCCTCGCCCATTGCGCCGCCTCTGCTCATATTTCTACATCTATATTCTAACGCAGAGAGGGCGGGCTGTCAAATGGGGGATTTATCTAGACCGCGTCAAGATGTTCTGGGGAAAACGATTGGTTTGGATCAAGAGGCGGCGAGGGTGTTTTGGAGCGAGCCGAATGCCTTTTTCAACATAGCGGCGGCGTCTATCTTGCCACGGCCGCGCG
>Ga0123353_10001065_pt1 | contig 33510 bp, 21 predicted proteins | sample TergutLab28metaG_3_FD_92763 | JGI IMG/M metagenome (GOLD analysis project Ga0123353, IMG submission 92763) | Labiotermes labralis P3 segment gut microbial communities from Petit-Saut dam, French Guiana - Lab288 P3 | ecosystem: Host-associated > Arthropoda: Insects > Digestive system > Gut ... | reverse complement strand
CCCGTTTTGCGGTTTTTTTTCATGTCGGCGCAACAGGCAGCGTTCGAAGCATGGTTCATTTTTTCTCGCTATCACAATATCCCGAAGTTGTCGGATTTTGACCGGAGGAGAAGACTCGGAATGATCGGAATGAGACGAGCCGTCGCTTTTTTCGAGAAGCAAAATCAGATGTTCACTTTGAACGCCTCGAAAAACGGTGTTTTTTCCGAGCAGGAAAATCTCGCGAATTCTTGCTTGTTCCCGGAGCCGGTCAATCAGTTTTCTCGCGCCCGTGCTTCTGAGCCACGTTGCGTTCAAGATGAAACCAAGCGTCCCCCCCGGTTTGAGGAAAGAAAGTCCCTGATGAAGAAAATAGAACCAAATATCCATCCGTGCCGAGCGAAAACGTTTGCCGAGCGGAGAGTCTGCAATACCGTCAAGTTCGTTTTTGGAATGCCGCTCCTTGCGATAAGGGGGATTGCCAATGACGTGATCGAAAAATTCGTTGGGAAAAACGTCATCAATCAGCGGATTTCCCCGACGGATATTTTGATGGAGAATGGACCAAATCCGATCGGACATCGTTGTCCAATCAGGTGTCGTTGTCTTTTCGGTTTCCATCGCTTCTGCAAAGAGTACCTGTTTTGTGGTTTCCACGGCCTCCGGATTGATGTCAATTCCATAAAGGAGACGAAGGACAGTTTCGGGGGATTGTCGGACGTTTTTCCGAAGGACATGAAATGCTTCGCGAAGGAAAACGCCGCCGCCACAAGCAGGATCAATGGTTTTTCCAAGGAACGGCAAACCGGGAGTCAATATTTCTCCGGGAATCAATGTTTTTTGCGTGATCCATCGGGCGACCTGGGGCGGGGTGTAAAAAGCACCATCCCGCTTTCGCTGTTGCGCATTTCGACGGAACACGAGCTTTCCGCGTTCCAACGTGATGTCATGCCCGGTCAGAAACTCCTGAAAATCGATCAGGGTAAAAATTTCATGGTGTCCCTGAAGCACTTCCTCGAACAAAAATTGACGAATAGAAAAACAAAAATCAGAGGAAGTGGAATCTGCGGTAAAATCTCCTTGTTTTAGGTGATGATTCATCCATTTTTTGAAAAATTCAGAAGTTTTCAAAGGCACAACCTTATTAGTCGATACAGGCCACAAAACCGACGTAAAATACTTGTTTATTCCAGGAATTTGCCCATGATAACCATTTTTCGGGAAACGTAAACTATAGTTTTATTGCCTCCTGCTTTATGGCTTTATGAAATTGAGATTGATTCCTGACGGAATGAAGTCTGATGGAACGGCAATTTCGGGGAACAGGAGGAACAAAGAAACAGTGGGCAATATCAAAGTAGTGGGCAATATTGACGTAACGGGATCGGATCATGCCGAAAAAGACCAGTAAACCGACGAAAAGGACCTCTTTTGAAAAAGCGGTAAAAAAAACGCCGGTCGGAAAGTCTGTCAAAAAAGCGACGCCAAAGCCGACCGTCAAAACAGCGGTAAAAACCAAAACATTGGTGAAAGCAGCAACGGTGAAAACCGAAACCGTGGTGAAAACATCGTCCAAAACAGCAGTTAAAACACCGTCTGTCAAAGGGTCCCCTTCCCCTGAAACCGTGAAAAAAACGGTCAAGAACGTCACCCAGAATAACGGCACGCATAACATCACACCGAATAACGCCGCATCGAATAAGGTTGCTGCAAATAATGATACCAGGAATCCGACACAAGTTTCACCAAAACCTGTCCTGAAAAAATTGCCCCCGGACGAACATCTGATGCAAATGATGGAAAAACTTCGGACGCTGCTTCTGGCACGGCGAGACGCCATTTTGAAAAACATCGACGATGAACGTGACGTTTTGGATGAAGTCAAAGGTGACGGTGTCGGCGATGTCGTCGATATTGCCCAAGACTCCACCGAACACGAGCTCAGCTTTCAACTTGCCGAATTCGGAAGTCGTGAACTCGGCCAGATTGATCTCGCTCTTGAAAAAATTGCCGAGGGGACCTACGGCGTTTGCGAAATATGCGGGGGAAACATCTCCATCGCCCGAATCAAGGCTCTCCCCTTTGCCAGCAAGTGCATCAAGTGCCAGCAACAGGAAGAAGGCAAACGAAACGGAAACTGACGGCAATTATTTGCAATCATTTTCGTTCAGGGACCGTTTTTCATCAATTTTCCATCAATCGACAAGTTGCAAAGCCTGTTCCATGATCTGTTCCGGAGAAGCGGTTCCTGTCGTTCCCAATTGACGAATCGTGATGGAAGCGACGATGTTGCCGAACATGGCGGCTTCGATTTTTGAAGCTCCGGCGGCAAGTGACGCGACAATTCCCGAGGATGTTGCATCACCGGCTCCGCAAATGTCGATCGGCCCTTCAACCCTGACGCCGGGAACATGGGTCAATATTCCGTTTTCCATCACCAATTGACCGTCGGGACCAAGCGTCACAAACAAGGGGCGGGCCGTTCTTTCGCTCATCATTTTCGCACATTTCTCAATCAGCGGCCTATCCGGTTCACCGCTGAAGGCCGGTTCACAAGCACGGACCAGTTCGTACTGGTTGCATTTGATCAAAACATTGCGGAACAGTCCGATCAGTTCCCGGGAGTCGGCATAAATGATGGACGGTTTCCCGGCATTTCCGAGTTTCGCAAGATGATTGCGGACTCTTTCCGTGACGACCCCGGTGTTCGGATACGAAACCTGATCCATGATCATGATGGCGTCTATCGTTCGTGAGAGTTCCGTGAGCGAATCAATGATCTGATTCTCCACCGCTTCAGGAAGAGGATCATGGTTTTTCATGTCGAAACGGTTCATTTCCGTTTCCCGGCCGTTTTCCCGACGCATCGGTTTCATGTAGGTCGGCGTGAAACGTTCGGGAACCGTCATCAGGAAATCCTGGTTGATATGCCGTTCCGTGAGTCCGCGTCGCAATTCGTAACTTTCGCCGTCTTGACCGGTGAACCCGACCGCATAAATCGTCCCGACACCAAGGGCGGCAAGGTTGGAAGTCACCGTTCCTGCCGCGCCGGGAAAATGACGACGACCGACGATTTGGTTGGCCGTCAGCCCCGTTTCCACCGAGGGTTCGTCCAATGTCGGATCAATCTCCCAATAACGGTCCAGGAAAAAATCGCCCACCATCGCAATTTTCAACGTGGAAAAATGGTCAAGGAATGTTTGAATACGATTCGGTGAAATGTTCTTCATGATATATTGATCTCTTGTTGATATAAATGATCTCTTGATATACCATGCAACGCCATAAACTTTGTGTCCTTTGTGAAAATCTTTGTGAACTTTGTGGTTAAAATATTTTACCACAAAGGGCACAAAGGGTTACACAAAGAACACAAGGAGAAATGTTAGTTTATTAGCATTTTATGGTATATTAATGATCTCTTGTCAAGTGGAATGGAACGTGACTCGTTGTCGGCGATTGCCCCAGGAACCCCATTGCGGCGGAAAAACTCCCGGGATGCTTTCCCCGCAATGACGACAACGGGCCATGCCGTTTTCGCAAGGCGGCAGGTCGATTTCCAAAGGGACCGTCCCATAGCCGGTCCGTTCCATCAAAAGGCGTTGACAACCGGGACAATCGGTTCCTTGTCCCTCGGCGACGGGGAGATTTCCCAAGTAAATATACCGGATGCCGGAGTTTTTTGCAATTTCCCGGGCCGAAAAAAGTGCCGTCGGAGAAGTCGGCGGATGATCCGAAAGACGATGGGTCGGATGAAACGCCGAAAAATGAAGCGGCACGTCCGGTCCGAGTTCATGGACGATCCAGTCGCACATCCTCCGGATATCTTCCGGCCGGTCGTTTTCGCCGGGAATGATCAAATTTGTGATTTCCAGCCAGACGTCGGTCTCTTTCACGACGTATTTGAGCGTTTCCAGCACCGGTTTGAGTGTTGCGCCGGTGATCTTCTTGTAAAATTCTTCGGAAAACGCCTTGAGATCGATGTTCACGGCGTCCATGGCGGCGAAGAACCATTTTCCCGGTTCCGGCATGATGTAACCGTTGGTCACGGCCACGGTTTTGATGCCGCGCTCATGACATGCCGCGGCGGTGTCCACGGCGAACTCGCTCCAGACAATCGGCTCGTTGTACGTGAAGGAAACGCTTTCGCAACCAAGGCGGACCGCCGTTTCCGCGATCCTCTCCGGAGACGCCGTTTCATGAGCGTCGCCAAGCGACCGGCACCGTGAAATATCATGATTCTGGCAATGCAAACAACCGAGATTACACCCGACCGTCCCGAACGAGAGCGTCCCGGTTCCCGGAAGAAAGTGGTAGAGCGGTTTTTTTTCGATCGGGTCGATGCAGAATCCCGTGGAACGACCATAGACCGTCAGAATCAGTTCGCCGCCGTGATTTTCACGAACGAAACAAGTGCCGCTTTTCCCCTCGGCAATGCGACACCCCCGGGGACAAAGATCACAAAGGATCATTTGTTCGGTGTTTTGCTCCATGCTTTGTTCCGCGCAATGCCACCATCGGGATAAAGGAAAGGGTGAGTTCATCTCTATGGGTCCGTCAATAAAAAGTGGGCAACGTGCCGTTGCATCGCAGTTGTCTCCCGGTCCTTCGGACGGTCGACTTCCAACGGCGAATCGAACGCAGTAAGCATGAGCAACTGCGGTCCAGCGGCACGCTGGACGATGCAACGGCACGTTGCCCCGCCGGAGGCATTCTTTAAAGTCCTTTGATAGGTGCGTTCCTGGTTGGTAAATTTGATAACCGTGAGCGCACAAAGCAAAAGGACGATGCAACGGCACGTTGTCCGCCGGAGGCATTCTTTAAAGTCCCTTTGATAGGTGCGTTCACGGTTGGTAAATTCGGAAAGTCGTGAGCGCACAAGGCACAGGACTTTAAAAAATGCCTCCGGCGGCAAACGCACGGGCGTTTGATCCCGCTGGTCTTTGAGGGTGTGAACGTGAAAGGCCGAAAACTCGCGTCCGAAATCCTCTGTTTCCGCGTCGGGAAACGATTTCTGCGCGTCAGGGAACGGTTCCCACGCACCGAGAAACGACTCCTGCGCGCTAGGGAACGGCTCCCGCGCGCCGGGAAACGACTTCTGCGCGTTGGGACGGGCCGTTTTGGCGGCGTTTTTGGCCGGTTTTGCGCCAATATTTGCGCCCTTAACTTCCGTTTTCGCGCCCTTCGTAGCAGTTTTTTTCATGGTTTTCGCAAACTTCTTTGGATGTAATCCGGCCAAAGCGGGCAGGAGAGGTCGGTCCAGCATTTGACGGCCCGTTCCTCGTCCGGGGAAAGACGGACGTCGTAGTGATCCTTGAGAACGGGCCAGATTTTGCTCCGGAACGTCCCAAAGGTGTACGGCTCCGCCTTGGTCGGAACGCCGGCCTGGTATCCCCAGTCGAAATGGTGGACCCAGCCGTTGCGAATGATCGTCTTGAACGACGCCGGAATATGGTTTTCGTCGCATTTCCCCGTGAGGTCGAAACCGTGTTCGTCGTTTTCATTGTGGCAGGAGACGCAATGCCTGTCGAGGACCGGCTGCACCACGTTTGCAAAGTCGAACGGTCCGACGCCCCAGGGAGACGACGCCGGTTTCTTGGGAGAAGCGTGCATGGCACCGGCAAAAACAGGTGGGGCGGCATGTTTCCGGTCTTCATGACAACCGATGCAACTGCGACTTTCTCCCGGCTGCAATTGGACGACGCTTCGCATACGCTGGATTTCGTTGAAATGTTCGTCGAGCAGCTCGAAAAACAAGACGGATTCCGCGGGCGCTTCAAAACCGACCGAACCATCCTGCTCGATTTCGACCAGTCCCAGGTCCCCTTTCGCGACATAAGACGTCCAACCGTAAGGTCCGCTCACCAGATCGACGGGCGAGGCGTAAAACTCCATATACGGCTGATGGCTTGCCCGAAAGGAACCGTCGGGATATTGTTCCAGGTGATGCCGCAGCTCCTGACAAACCCGCAAATACTTCGCCGAACCCCGCGGCACGACGTGCTCGATTCCCCGGTAGACGTCCTGGACGGCAAAAACACCGACCTTTCTTTGAGCGAGTTCCGGATCGACGACGGATGAAATCATCGGCGGAGCAGGGCGTTTTTTCAGCGGTGTCGGGCACATGCAGCCGAACGTGTCGTCCATGGTGATCATCTCGCGATTCCCGAACCGGTCGAGCACGAAAAGGGCAAACCGGTCGCGTGACGAATGACTCACGAGAAACAGGTTCGTCGCAATCGGGAACGGTTCACGAAACGTTTCGACCCGTGCCCAAAATCCCGGCCAGGGGACCTCCGGCGTCAAGGAATGAATCGCGTCGGGATTGAAACGTCCCTGATCGAGATTGAGAAGCGTCAGCGGGCCGTTCAGGTCGCCGAAATGCGAGATCATCACACAGGAAACCTCGTTGCTCCCGGGGACCTCGCGGCCGTTGGCGTAACCTTGCGGCAAAACAATCGTGTTGCCGAACGTCAATTCGGGATTCGTGCCGTCCGGACGGATATACCAAAGCGTATGCCCGTAATCGGCGCCTTTATCGAGATATTCGCTGCGCGTCCAAAGAATGCGTCCGTCACGAGCCACCGACGGTGCAAATTCCGTCAAATTGGCGAAGGAAAGCGGTGTCATGTTTTCTCCGTCGGTGTTCATGCGAAACAGCACCGACGCCTGAGGTTCCCAGCAAAGGTACTTCTGCTTGCAACGGGTGGTCACAAAACAGAGATCGCCGTCGGGAAGCGGACAAGGCCAAAGATCATGAAACGGCCCGTCCGTCAGGCGACGCAAGCCGCTGCCGTCCGGATTCATCTCCATGATGTGCCAATATTCGGAAAACGAAGGACGGTTGGTGAAATAAATTTTCGAGACGTCAAAATTCGCCGCCGGGTGACGCGTCATTCCCGTGGTCCGGAAAAGTTCGGTCAAACGTGCGTGTTCCGGCACGAAACGGCCGTTTTCCTTCGGGATTTGCAGCGTGTAAATGCCGCCGCCTTCGCGCCAGGTCGAATCGTAAATGTCGCTGTAGTTGTGCGAAGGATGCAGCGGATAACGCTTCTCAAACAGGATCGTTTCGATCTCCTGCATGGCCGGATCAGCGAAAAAGAACTCCCGCTTGGCTTTCCGGACCTCATAAAACAGGTCCCGCGTCATTTTCTTGTCAAAGGATTCCTGTTTGAGTTGTCGGTTCTTTGTTTCCAACAGTTTCAACGCCGTTTTTGCCCTGTCGATGTTTTGGCGGTATTCCGGGACGGCATCCGCGGGAACACGGTCCAGCATTTCACGAAATTGCATCAGCGACCTTTTGACCGGGTCGTATTGGAACAGATGCAAATCAAAATCATCCGCGGCAATATTCTTTTGCCAACCGATCGGGTCATCATCGGCGTCGAGCACAACATCGACCGATTGTCCCGCCGGAACGGATGTTCCAAGAATTCGGACCGTCTCGTTTCCGTAATTGGTCAGGCGAAGGGCAAATTTTCCTTTTTCCGAATCAAGTTGCGTGACGGCAAGAGTTCCCGGATGGAAAATGATCGGATGCCCGTTGTTCGGCGTGTAGCGTCCGCCGATTCCTGCGCGGAACACCAAACCGGCGTCAATTTCCGGCAGTCTGGAAAGCGGAACACGAAACACGAAACGACCGTTTGACATGTCAACAGCAGAATCAAGCGGCACGTCCTCAAAATTTTCGCCGTTTTTGTAATCCCGCCAAACCAGTTGCCCATCGTGACCCAGGGCAACAACGCCGCCCCCTTTTTCCGTTTGAAAAACGGCAAGATGCGTGCTGAGCAATCGGTTGGTCTCCATCGCGACATAAAGAAACTCGCCGGAAATCATCACGCGGCATTTGTATTCGACCGCCGCTCCTTGTTCAAAATTTCCCGGCTTGGCAACACGAACCGTCCCCGTCGAAACTTTGTTCCAAACAGGATCGCTGAGTGTCACGTCCAAAACCGGAGTTTCTTCGATCGAAACAAGCGTCGTCCGGTCCTCGGGAACACGGATCGGATGTTTTTGCGTCGGATAAGGCGTATGAGTCAAGCCGGGGTCGATGTCTGCGCGGCCAAACGCTTTGAGCCAGGCGTATTCCTCATCAACAAGAGTTGTTTTCCATTCCGCCAGGAGTTTTACTTCATCGACAGGCAATGCTTCACCGATCGGCAATACTGCCGGAATCAAGTTGTCATCGGTAACCGTGATTTTGTCGGGCAACCCGATTTCGTCCAGAGAAATTTCCGTTTCGCGGCCAAACACCTCAAATTCATCAATACGTGCCGCTGCATTGTTGGACGTCTGTTCGATGGCAATCCGGACATAACGTGCTTGGACCGGCACAAAACAAAACTCCGTCCGATACTGAATGGCCGGGGGATTCGGGCCGGGAGCCACTTTTTTCCAGGTTTCGGCGTCACTGTTTTCGTCATATTCCGTTGCCACGAGAATCGAGTAACGTGTCGGGCCACGATCCTGGTATTTTCCCGAAGAATCACTCCCAACCGCCACGCGATACACCCAAAATGTATCGCCGATATCGATTTCCGCCCAACAGGGGTTCTGCTCGGCAATCCAACTCCAATCGTTACCGAGCTTTCCGTCGTTGAGGTGTTCGATTTTATGAATATCATAACCGGCGATGACGGACGAAGCCCGGGATTTTGAGGTTTTACGAAGGGCCAGGTTCTCGAACCCCCATTCGTCATTGGGCCATTGTTTCGGCAAAGCGACGGAAAGCATGGCGGCTTGCAACGTGTCCGCTTCGCCCGGTGCCGCGGGAACATGATCGGGAAGCGGAATCGTCGCCCATTGTGACGCCTGTTTCGACGCCCGTTTCTTTGTGGTGTTTTCACCAACCGGTTTTTCCTGATCCGGCTCGAGTGACGTGACGCCCGAATAGGCGACCTGATGAATATCCCCATTTCGAAGGATTCCCAATCCTGCCGCCAGGAACGCCAGGAGACCGAAAACCGTGATAACAACCATGTTTCTCATAGAGACCCGCCATTCTGATGATTTCTCTTGCGTTATTTATAGATGACAAACAGATGAAGCAACCATGATTCCTCTAACAGTGATTATTGTTTGCCTGAAAAGCATTTGTCAAGCAGGTTTACGCAATATTTGTTGCCAAATGGAACAAAAATCAGTTGGGGGTTGTCAATTCCGGAAAAAACAGGTAAACTACCAACAATTCGGACAGAGTCGGCAGGACGGTGTCTGAATCCCGGAGGATACGCGAATGGTTAGCAGGCTGACTCGAAATCAGTTGCCGGGTAACCGGTTGAGGGTTCGACTCCCTTGTCCTCCGCTGGAAAAAAGTCGAACAAAACCCCTGTTTTATGGCAGTCAAATGCGACAGAAAACAGGGGTTTTTGTTTTACATAAACCGTTGCGATAATCTTTTTGTTTCCGGCTGATTTGGCTTGATTTTTGCCTGATTTTTTGTCTCATTTTAATCGCCGCATATCGAAATCACGAGGCAAGTTGCTTTTTCGGGTAACGGGCACTATAATTTCTTCCAAGATGTTTGATTATCAGCCTGTCAACGATGCCATTGAACGGTACGGCTCCGGCAAGGAGGCGGTCATCCCGATTTTACAATCGGTGCAGAGACACTACCGATACTTGCCGCGACCGGTTCTGGAGTACATCTGCGAACAAACGGAAATCACTCCGGCGGACATCGTCGGCATCTCCACGTTCTACAACCAGTTCCGGCACGAACCGGTCGGCGAACATATCATCAGCGTTTGCACGGGAACCGCGTGCCATGTCAAAGGGGCCTCACTTGTCCTCGACGCATTCCGGCAGCAACTCGGAATCAGGCCGGAAACCGACACGGATGAAAACCGGCTGTTCACGATTCAAAAAGTAGCCTGTCTCGGCTGTTGCACGCTTGCTCCCGTGGTCCAGATCGACCGGATCACCTACGGACATCTCAATCCGTCGCTGATTTCCGGGGTGATTGACGATTTTCTTGCCCGATCGGAGGACGCGAACAAATCGGGCCAAATCATTCTGCCGGAAGGGGAACTCGGCGAAATCCGGGTTGGGCTTGGTTCCTGTTGTCAGGCCCAGGGAAGCGCCGCCGTTCGGGACGAGATTCTCCAGGTGCTCGACACGTGTTGCATCGACGCCAGGATCAAGCCGGTCGGTTGCGTCGGAATGTGCCACCAGGCACCGCTGGTCGAGATGGTCTCCAAAAAAGGAATTTCCACCTTTTACGCCAAGGTCAAACCGGAAGACGTCCGTGATTTGATCTTCCGGCAATACAAACCGAAAAGTTTGGCCGCCCGAGTCGGCTATAAAATGACCCGGTGGCTGGAACGGTTTTGGAGTGACGAATTTCCCGACCCTGCCGAAGAGTTGCGGATCGAACTTGAGCAAAATCCTGTCCGTTCGTTCCTGGACCGGCAAAAAAATCTCGCAACCAAGTATTGCGGCGAACTGAACCCGATCGACATCGATGAATACATTGAAAACGGCGGCTTTTCGGCCCTGAAACGGGTTGTCCACGAGATGGATTCCGAGGAAATCATCCGTGAAATCGAGATTTCCGGTATCCGTGGTCGTGGCGGCGGAGGATTTCCGACGTTTCGCAAGTGGCAACTCGTCAAAGATGCTGCCGGAGATGCCGGAGATGCTTTCGGAACAAAAAAATACGTGATTTGCAACGCCGATGAAGGTGACCCGGGGGCGTTCATGGACCGGATGCTGCTCGAATCGTTTCCGTACCGAATTCTCGAAGGAATGATCATTGCCGCCAAAGCGGTTGGTGCCGAGGAAGGGTATCTCTACATCCGGGCGGAGTATCCGCTTGCCGTGGAGCGAATTCGCGATGCCATTGATCAATGTTATAAGCGGGGATACCTTGGCGACCATATTTTCGGCACCGATTTTTCCCTGCATTTGAAGATCAAGGAAGGTGCCGGCGCGTTCATTTGCGGCGAAGAGACCGCCATGCTCGAATCCATCGAAGGCCGTCGCGGCACGCCCCGGCTTCGACCACCGTATCCCGCCATTTCAGGGCTTTATGGGCAACCGACTCTGATCAACAATGTTGAGACCTATGCCCATGTTTGCTGGACAATTGCCAACAGTGGGGAGGAATTCGCTTCACTTGGCACCCCGCTCAGCAAAGGGACCAAAGTTTTCGCCCTTGCCGGAAATGTCAAACGGGGAGGTTTGATCGAAGTCCCCATGGGGATCACCATCCGTGACATCGTGATGGGAATCGGCGGGGGAATTGCCGAAGGAAAAGCGTTCAAAGCGGTTCAGGTCGGTGGGCCTTCAGGCGGGTGCATTCCGGAGGAACTGGCTGACACGCCGGTCGATTTTGAAGAAATTTCACGTCTCGGGGCGATCATGGGGTCCGGCGGCCTCGTCGTTCTTGATGAAGAAGACTGCATGGTCGACATCGCCAGATACTTTCTTCGGTTCACCCAGGAACAGTCTTGCGGCAAATGCACATTCTGCCGGATCGGAACACGCCGGATGCTCGACATCATGGACCGGATTTGCAACGGACACGGAAAAGCCGGTGATCTTGAAAAGCTCGAATTGTTGGCCAACCGGATTCAAAGGGGAAGTCTTTGCGGACTCGGAAAAACGGCCCCCAATCCGGTGCTCTCGACGTTGAAGTATTTTCGGGAAGAATACGAGGCCCACCTGCAAGGCCGCTGTCCGGCGGGAAAATGTCAACCGCTCATCCGTTACGAGATCACCGACGACTGCACCGGCTGTTCGATTTGCACCCGGTCGTGTCCGGTCGATGCCATTCCGCCGACTTCTTACCGCCGCCACGAAATTCTCCAGGACAAATGCACAAAATGTGACACTTGCCGAAATATATGTCCGGAAAAGGCCATTGTCGTCCTCTCTTCCGTCGTTCCGGTTTGAAAATGCGGAAAACATTTCACATCTCAATCGGTTTTACGCTTCCTTGACACTGTTGCCACAAGAAGGATTGTACGGTAAAATGAAAAGTGGACATTAGAAAATTACATTTCACGCATAAAAGTTTTTGGAGAGGTTTATTGTCATGAAAAAACAGGCATGGTTTTTTTCTTGTTTGATCGCTTTGGCGATTTTCGGTTCTTCCCAGTTCGTGGCGGCCCAGCAGTGGTACAAGGGAAATTTGCACATGCACTCCGTCTGGTCGGATGGAAACGTGCTCCCGGAGCAGGCGATCGACTGGTATAAGGACCACGGTTACAACTTTGTTACGCTGTCCGATCACACGGTTATGCAGGAGATCCCTGATTTTTGGAAAGAAGTCGGAAAGGGGAAAATCACGGATACGCTCGTTGACGAATATGTCGAACGTTATGGCAAGGATTGGGTCGAAATCAAAGAAGAGGATGGTGACACGTTCGTCCGATTGAAGACGTTCGGCGAGTTCATTGAAAAATTGAGCATTCCGGAGAAATTTCTGATCATCCCCGGTCACGAGCAGAACTCGTCGGTCAACGGTCGCTCCGTTCACAGCGGGATCATCAACGTCGTGGAGTCGCAACCGTTTCAAGCGGGAAAAACCGTTGCCGAGAGTATTCGCAAGAACGTTGGTGCCCTGACGCATTATGGGGCGAAAACAGGTCGCGAAACAATGTACATCTCAAATCACAGCTTTTGGGTTTACTTCGATATTTATCCGCAAGACCTGATTGACGTGCCCGAAGTCCGCTTTTTCGAGCTGCTCAATTGCGAACCGGTCTATAAACCGAATCCGGCATTCTGGTCGTTCGAGAAATTCTGGGACGTCGTCAACGCATTTCGCATGGACGACGGTTGGCTTCCGCTTTATGGTATCGGGGCGGACGACACGCACAATTACCTGCAACCCGGTCCGAAAACGCAAGGTCTGGGCAACTACTGGATCATGGTCCGTGCAAAAAGTCTGACGACCGAGAATATTCTGCGAGCCATGTATCAGAGGGATTTTTACGTTTCAAGCGGCGTCACATTTGAAAAACTTGATTTTGACCAGGCGACCAAGACACTTTCGGTCAAGGTCAAGGCTGAACCGGGTGTCAAATACGTCATTCGTTTTAACGGCACGAAAAAAGGGTTCGACAGGTCAACGACCACCGTCGACGATCCTGCCGGCGAGAAAAAACCGGAGAGAGCGATTCCTGTTTATTCGGAAGAAATCGGCAAGGTACTCCACCAAGTGGAAGGGACGGAAGCCGCTTACGAAATGTCCAAGGATGACCTGTACGTTCGCGCCACGATTGTTTCCGACCGGGAAGCGAATTTTTACGACCCCACCGGTTATATGCCGACCCACGAATCCGCTTGGTCGCAACCGTATAGTTATCGATAAAAAACGGCTTGAACTTGTACGGAAACCGATGGGGCCAATTTACGCTTTACTTTCGGCTCTGTTTGCAGCGGTGGTCGTGATCCTTTGTGAAAACAAGGTCAAAGGTGAATAATCGAACAATAAACATTCATTCAACCGTCAATTCTTGATTCAAGGACAGTAATTTATTGAAAATTGCATTAAAAAACCATTTTTTTAGATTGTCTGCAAGAAAAAATTAGGCGGCTGGCAAGAAAAAAGGGGGGCGATTCTCCTGAAACCCCCTTGTCAGACTTTTTCGAGACGTTAAACTATATCGCTTTACTGAATTTCATTCGAGAGTGACGAAATGAATGAAACTCTCAAAGCATATTCTGGTGTTTTGTTTAGATAAAGAACAGGTTGGCGGCAATGACAAAAACTTATATGGCCAAGCCGGGCGAAGTGGAAAAAAAATGGTGGCTTGTTGATGGTTCCGAACAGGTTGTCGGACGGCTTGCCAGTGAAATCGCCATGATTTTGATGGGAAAACATCGTCCGACGTACACCCCTCATGTTGACACCGGCGACTATGTGATTGTGACGAATGTCGACAAAATCGTCTTTACCGGCAAAAAACTCGACCAGAAACGCTACACGTGGTTTACCGGTTATCCCGGTCTCCGTGTTGTTTCGGCTCGGGAGCGGATGGAAAGCAAGCCCGAACTTGTCCTGACGGACGCGGTTCGCAGGATGCTACCCAAAAACAGACTTGCCAAAAGCATGCTCAACAAACTGAAGTGTTACAAGAGTGATGAACAGCATCCGCATCAGGCTCAGATGCCGGAAAAACTAGAGTTGGCCGTTGCCGGGAAAAAGAAATAAAAGAAATCGTTGATCTGGGAAAGATATTGAAAAAATGACAAAACTTGGAACTTTTATCATTGAAGGTAACGGGAAAAACGATTCCTTGGGGACCGGACGACGCAAGGCCTCGGTGGCACGTGTTCGTATTCGTGCCGGTCAAGGGCGGATCAGCATCAATCAACGGGAATTTGAAGACTTCTTTAAGACCGAACAGCAACGTGCCGCGGTTTTGGCCCCGCTCAAAGCGACCGATAAACTTTCCAGCGTCGACGTGATTATCACAGTTTCCGGCGGCGGAACAACGGGGCAGGCAGACGCTTGTAAAATGGGGGTTGCTCGTGCCTTGAAAGCGTTTGACCCCGAAACGGAAGCGAAACTTCGTGAGGATCATCTTTTGACTCGTGATGCCCGTGAGGTGGAACGCAAAAAATACGGTCTCCGAGGAGCACGTCGCGGTACCCAGTTCTCAAAACGTTAAGCCGTTTAACGTTAAGTCCTGTTTTTATTTGCAGACTGACGCAGGTTTTCATTTTTCTACCTTACCTTCTCAAGGAGGTCTTTGAGAAGGTTAAGTGTTTTTTCTGTCGCGCCGAGTTGACGCAAAACCAAGGCTTGGGCTTTTTCACCAAGTCGCTTTGTAAATTCCTGCTCTTCCAGACAACGTTGCACAAATGCCGTGATTTCGTCGCCGTCATGAACAACGATGGCGGCGGCATTGTTAGCAGCATTGTCGGCAAGAAGAAGGGCGACGATGTCACGGAAATTCTTCGTATTCGGACCGAAACAGACCGCGGCACCATAAGCGGCCGGTTCCAGCATGTTTTGGCCACCGCGTGTTCCCATGCTTCCACCGACAAACGCGATTTCGGCAGTTCCCCACCACGCGCCGAGTTCGCCGACCGTATCAACAAGCAGAATTCGCTTCTCCCGTTGTGTTTCGCCGTCCGTATCGGTCAACTTGCTTCGCCGACACCAATCCACGCCGTGTCGGTCCAACATTTCCGCAACGGCGTCAAAGCGTTCTGGATGACGGGGAACAAGAATCAGTCGTAATCGGGGATGCTTGTCATGCAGGGTCAGATAGGTTTTGAGGGCAAGTTCTTCCTCCGGTTCCTGGGTGCTTCCCGCCAGAAAAACGACATCCGGTGCTTCGATTCCGGCCAGTTTCGCAAGAGTTTTCGTTGCCGGATTGTTCCGGTCTGTTTTCGCGCCGTCGAATTTCATGGAGCCGGTGACATGCACTGTTGCCGGGACAGCCCCGACATCGCGAAACCACGCGGCGTAAGTTTCGCTCTGCACAGCAATCACGTCAATCTTTCGCATGATTCGTTGCCAGAGAAAACGGACCATTTTCAGACGCTTATAGCCGGATTCCCCGAACCGTCCGTTGATCAAAGCCACGGGAATCGAACACCGTTTACACGCGGCAAGGAGATTCGGCCAGATTTCCTGTTCCGCGAGAACGAGCATGTCGGGTTTGAGTCGGCGAATCGCATTGCGGACGGCAAAACTAAAATCAAGCGGACAGTAAAAAACGGTATGCTTCTCACCGTATAACTTCCCGGCAAGAACATGTCCGGTTGCCGAGGTCGAGGAAACGACGCATTCCCAATCGGGACACTGTTCGTCAATCATCCGAACGAGCGGCCTGAGGAGGTTGACCTCCCCGACACTGACGGCGTGAAGCCAGATTCGTTTTCGCGTTGTTTTCGGCAGTTCCGGAGCCCGACCGAGAAATTTTTCGGCAAAACCCTCGCGATATTTCTTCAGGATCACCACCCGATAAAGAATGAGTGGTAAAACGATGACTAAAAAAAGCACGTAACAAAGATCGAAAAACAATGGACAATCCTTTGCAATCTGTTTTGTGAAAGATGACGCCGAACAGATTCATCAACAAAGCACTTTGTAAAGCACTTATTTTCCTGTGATGGAACGAAATTTCTCGATCAATATTTTCGTCACCAGACCGGGTTTTCCGGTGCCGATGTTTCTCGCATCAATCGAAACGACGGGAATCACCTCGGCGGCGGTTCCGGTCAAAAAACATTCGTCGGCGATGTAGACGTCGAATCGGGTGAACGGCATTTCATGAACGACATACCCCAGTTCCCGGGCCATTCGAATGACGATATCGCGGGTGATCCCTTCAAGAACGCCGGCTTCAATCGACGGGGTGTAAATCTCCCCTTTGCGAATGATGAAAATGTTATCCCCTGTACATTCGGCGACCTCGCCTTTGTGATTGAGCATGAGGGCTTCCTGACATCCGGCCCGTAGTCCCTCGATTTTTGCCAAAATGTTGTTCAGGTAGTTCATCGACTTGATACGCGGACTCAGCGCCGCGGGACTCACCCGAACCGTGCTGGCCGTTACGATGTCGAGTCCGTTTTCGTAAAGTTCCTGCGGATAAAGAGCAATATGGTCGGTGATGATGATCACCGAAGGGTTCGGGCATTTGTTCGGGTCCAAGCCCAACGTGCCGACACCTCGCGACACGATCAACCGGATATAGGCGTCTTGAAGATTGTTGACTTTCAACGTCTCTTCAACCGCTTTCATCATTTCCTCCTTGGTCATCGGAATCGTCAGGGCGATTGCCAAGGCGGATTCATAAAGCCGGTCGATGTGTTCCTGGTGGCGGAAGACTTTCCCCGCGTAACTGCGGATTCCTTCGAAAACTCCGTCCCCGTAAAGAAATCCATGATCGAACACGCTGATTTTTGCATTGTCCTTGTCAAAAAACTCGCCATTGATATAAACTTTTAACATAGTATTGATGAAATGTAAGGGGTGGAAATGGATTCACAGTATTTTTTCATGCAAAACGCTTATGGTAAAAAACCGGCGAGGGCAAAATCGGCCGGAATCTGTTCGCCGGTGCTTGCGGCATACTGTTTGTAAAGGGCGGCCAAACGTTTCATTTCATTTCGGTAAATCACAAGATTTGCCGAATTCAAACCGATGTCCGGGTCCACGAGTTGGTCCTCGGCAACGGTCAAAATCGGAAACTTTTCCAAAACGGGTTTCCAGGCGGAAACAGCCTGATCAAGCAATTGTTCGGACGCGTTGTCACCGGACGGACTCCACCGGAGCCAAACTTCACCGGTTTTTTCCAAGGCGGTTTCCACCAGGGGGTCACGCTTGATCACATGGTTGACAAATTTCGTCAACGTAAACTTCGGGTCGAACGGTTTTTCCGTTTTCTTCAGGGACTGCACATAAAGTGCCACGACGTCGAGGATGTCGTCGCGATATTGAGGGACGGGAACCCCGTTCAAATATTCCTTGGCCAACAAAACGCCATGCCATTCCGACACCAATCTTGAAACGTATCGCAACGCATCGTCATAGTTCCCTTCTTCGAAAACCTTTTGCGTAAAAACATAGGCTTCCTCCAGTTGTCGGGTTCGATGTTGATCTTCGCATTCAACAATGATAATGAACTCAAGCGGAAAGTTCTCGGGATAGAATCCGTCAAACTCCGGTTTGTCGCGAATGACTTTATACTTTTCAGCAAGCTCGAGAAACTGGGTGCGAAACTTCATGTCTGCAACATAATCATAGACCGGTCGTTCACGCTCAATGAGTTCCTTCCATTTTCCCATGGCATCCAGGTAGAGACGGTCCGCGTCGCCGATGTTCCCCTCGAAATATCTCTTCCGTCCTTCGTGGCGGTATCGTCTCGCATCGACCGCTTCATTCATTTGTTCCAAGACAATCTGTTTTTCATGGTGAGGATAGTTAAGGATGTCACGAAACATTTCCGAAAGTTTACGGTCATATTCAAGTTTGTCGTATTCCTGCAAAAGGTCTTCCGCCTTTCCGAAATCCTCTTTTCTGACACTCAAAACCTGCTCCTGCAACGGAACACGAAGTTTTGCCGTGGCACTCAGCGCCGCTTGAGCGATTTCACGTTCCGATTTTTGTGCCAGGTCCTTTTCTTCTTGGTTTCGAACGACGAGAGGAATGGCACGAACACGTTGTTGTTCCGGATCGGTCACAATGGCGTCACGCGCCGCCATGAGTTTGGTTTGCCAGTCGGGCATGGTTTCGTTAAGATACGTCCGGATGATCTGAATATTCTCGTCTTTATCGCTATGAGAACTGACTAAAATTTCGATCATGGCGGCTTTTTCAAGGTCATTGAGGCCACCGATCTGTTCATCGGTTTCAGAGTCTCTCTTCCCAGTCCATCGCTCAATGACCATATCTTTGAGTGGAATTTCAAGCATGGAAGCGATTTCCTTGGTGATTTCCGCCTGGCGCTGCGAGTTTTTGACTGCAAGACCAAGTGACGAGACACGCATTTTGCCGGGATTACGCCTGTCCGGAACCGTTGTGACAACGGTCAGATCGGCGAAGTCACGCCAGGCAATTTCGGCATTGTGCCAACATTCTTTTGCTTTTTCATCGAATTTTCCATCTTTTTCATACCATTCGGCGTAGTGAATCACGTTCATCCTCGAATGAGAATAAAAAAGAAGCCGGGTCATATTTCCGATGCTTTTTCCGGCTTCAAACAGCCGTTCCGCATTTTTGTACCATTGGATTCCGAAGAGCCAATTGTCTCGTTCCGCAAGACTTGGCGTATGATAAAGCTCGTGAAACGCATCGTCTTCCCGGAAAAGTTTGCGGTATTGCTCGTTTTCATCGGCGATTCCGATTTTTTGTGAGATCGTCCAGCCCGCTTTTTGGAAGAGAATCGCCGAGTTTTTATTGTATTCGGTACCCTTGGTCAGGAATTCAAAGCCGCGGATGGCCCAGGCGTAACGTTCCCGATAATCATCGACGTCCTGGGAAGCGTTATAGGCAAGATTCCAGCCGAGAAATTCCCAAACCGGCACAAAATGAGGCTCAAGTGTCATGATCTGGTTGCTTGTTGCAATCAGATTGTTCCAGTCATGTTTTTTCTGCTGTTCCTGCAATTGGTGCCAAAGAACCGCCATGGCGATACCGCGCATTCCGAAAGTCGCCAATTGCAGCGTGCTGCTGGTGGGGTCGACTTTTCCGATTTCTCTGTCGTTCAGTTCCGCTTTGATAAGCTCCAGGGCCAGAATGCCGCCGGTATATTCCGTTTCACCGGTATCCGTTTTCCGCGGAACCGCCGGGCGTCCCACATAAAAAAGGAGTGGAAGAAGAACAATGATGATGACCAGATAGATGATTTTGCTTAAAAATTTATTTTTTTCCGTCATTTCGCCACCTCACGATTGCCGAGGATGATGTAACCGATGATGAAAATGGGAATCGCGTAACCGAATGTCGTCACCGAATGAACGAGGAGCCAATTGCCCGGGATGTTGAATCCCGCGATCAGGGCCGTTTTGTAATAGGCGAAGTCTTCCAAGGGCGGAATCACTTGTGCCATCACCATGAGAATAAAAGCGCTGACATAATCCGCCGAGGTCACGAACGACGTGGTGACCCCTTTGTTCATTTCCTCCACAAGATTCGACTGTTTGAGCATCCGCATGAATGATTCCAGAGGCCCTCCTCCGAGATTTTCACGTTCTGCAAGCTGAATCATGAGTTCTTTGCAAAATCCGGCGATCATCACCCCACACGTCGAAATCATCGCAACCGGTCCACCGAGAAACGTACTGAAAAGAACCCCGAATGAAAGAATCAGGAACATTTGCTGCCAGATTCCGTAGTATCCCTTGAGAAAGTTGGGAAACACCGGCGCATCTGTGGCACGCAAATAAAGATCGTATTGAGAGACGCCGATAAACTGATTGCCGTCGACGCAACGAATCCAGAGTTCCAGTTGGCTGTTGGAAACAAAATCTTCGAACAAATCATAATCGCGTTTCGTAGCGAGGGAACGGTCAAGGACCGCCGGTGTTTCCTGTCCGAGAAATTTACGTTGATTCACGTCCGCTGAGATGTTGGATATTTTCCGCGGAATGAAAACCGATTTCGTGACGAACTCATCCGTGTAAAAAATTTCAACTTCCGCGATCAAGCCGTTTTTCGGATTGCGAATCGCAATGCTGGCCTGGACCGGTTTTTCGATGTTTCCCTTGTACGTCCGAAAGACCCCCAACGTCATTTCAATGGGAAGTCCTTCGGGAAATTGCGATTCGGTGACTCCGGTAAAATCAAAAATCGCGGCGTCATTGGTGGAGTTGGTGAAGTTGCCGACGTAACTCCGATAGGTCCATTCATGTCCGACATCGGTCCCTTTGGACTGATCTTCCCCTTTCGTATCGCGGAATGTCAGGTTCCGGGCATAAAGCGGTACCCTGGCTTGGAGCCGTTCTTGGGATGGGTCAACCTTGTATCTTGCCAAAGATTCGTCGACATCTCCCCCGGCAACCGCAACTCCTTTGGAAATGATTCGCACGTCGTGTTGATGGTGGTTCACTTCCTCGACGAGAATCGTTCCATCGTCATAAACCTCGACGCGATGACGGTGATTGTTTGCAATACGTGTCGAGCCGTTTTTCACCAATGTTCCACCGGATTCCAGTATTTTCGGATTCGACCCTTCGTAGTCTCTGAGGTCTTCCACGGTCAAGACATGGTCGTGCTGGAGAGAAAACGAAACGAAACCGTAACTCAGCACCGCCATGAAAAGCAAAACCGTTGTTCCGACAATCGTGAAACCGAGAATTCGGCCAAGCACGATTTCACTGGAATAAACCGGTTTGGTCACGATTGTGTAAATCGTTTTGGACTTGATCTCACTCGGCAAACTGAACGCGCTGAGAAAAATCGCCAAAAGCAGGATCAAATAGGTACTCATCGAAAGTACGAATGTCAGATAATACTTGGCCGGATCAATGGTGTCCGGATTCATGAACCATCCTGCGAACATCAGCAAAAGCATGAAAATCACACAAAGGAACAAAACGCGCCGCCTCAAAGATTCCTGAATCGCAAGACGGGCGATGGCCCAAACTCGCATGGGGGACATGAAAAACAGGTCGGAAAAGACCCGTCCGACATTCTGTCGGAAATTTCGAAGCCCGATGATGATTCCGCCGGCATTTAAAATCGTGAAAATCAGTCCGAGAATCACTGTTGCAGCAAGGAGAGCACCAAAAACGGCGAACCACAACCAGCCGTATTGGTACAAAAACTCTTGAAAGGGAAGAACGGGTTTTTCAATAATCATCCTTGGGTTCCTCCACGGACACGACGACCGGGCCGTGCTTCACTTTCGGCAATAATATTGAGAAAAAGCTCTTCGAGCGTTGTCGTCGGATGACCGCTGAACGTGAGTTTGGCGCCGTCTTCCTGAACGATTTGTTCGATCTTCTTTCGGGCATCATCACTCAGATTTTCAGCCCGAATTTCGGTTTGCGAACTGATTTGCAGCAAATCGTCGACCCGTCCCAGTTCTTTCAGTTCTCCTTGGTAGAGAATGCCGACCCTGTCACAAACATCCTGGACATCGGCCAAAAGGTGACTCGACATGATGACCGTTTTTCCTTGATTTTTCAGCTCAAGAATCAGATTTTTCATGTTTTTTGTTCCGATCGGGTCGAGACCACTGGTCGGTTCGTCAAGAAGGATCAGGTCCGGATCGTTGATCAAAGCCTGGGCCAACCCGATACGTCGTGTCATTCCCTTGGAATACTCCCGGAGTTGACGTTTTCTTGCCGTTTCCAGACCAACCATGTTGATCAGCTGGGAAACCCGTTGACGCCGAACGGTTCCACTCATGTTGAAGAGACGCCCATAAAAATCAAGAGTTTCCTCAGCGTTCAAAAACCGATACAGGTACGATTCTTCCGGAAGATAACCGATTTTTTCGTTTTTTGTAACATCGGAAGCGGTTTTTCCAAGAATCTGGATTTCACCGCTTGTCGGGAAGAGCAACCCCAGGAGGAGCTTGATTGTCGTCGTTTTTCCGGAGCCGTTGGGCCCCAAAAGTCCGAAGACTTCTCCCCGTTTGATTTGGAGGTCAAGGGCTTTCAGAGCCCGAACCTTTTGACGTCCCCAAAAATCACGATAAACTTTGGTAAGATTTTTCGTTTCGACAACAATATCAGAGCCACTAACCATAGAAATGCCTCATAAAAAACCGAAATTCATACTTTTATAGAAAGTAAATGTAGTAAAATATAATAAAACCTTTCGTCAAGTCGGCCTTGATTGCCCCCTTGAAAGAAGAGGTCAAGTCCTATTCTATCAAATCCATTCCAATGATACAAATAAAAAGTTCGATCAACACCCCTCGGTCCGGAAAAAAATGATTTTTTCAAAGAAATTTGTTTCCGGAGACTGGGGGCAGTAGACTTTAGACAGTAGTTTCCGTAGAAAGCCAAAAGTTTCCATAGAAAGCCAAAGACTGCGGCCCTAAAGTCTAAAACCTGTTATTTTTTTGTTCAAAAATTTTTGAGAACATCAGATGTCCACTTTGATCACCAGTGTTCATAATCCACAAATTAAAGCCGTTGCTCGTTTAAGGACAGGAAAACATCGTCGGAAAAACGAACAGTTTCTTATTGACGGCGTCCGGGAAATCACCAGGGCAATTCTGCTCAATATTCCAATTTCAACGTTATTTCTTGATTTTGACAGATTTCCCAAGGAAAAAAAACATGTTCCGGAAGTTTTACAATTGCTTGAACTGCTTGAGCTGAAAAGGATTATGACGTGCCATGTCAGTTCCCAGGTGTTTTTGAAAATTGCATTTGGAAATCGAAATGAAGGGGTCGTCGCCCTTGCCGAACCTCCGGATTGGACATTGGAGAAACTTGAACTTCCTCAAAATCCTTTGATATGCGTTTCAGAATGGGTTGAAAAACCGGGCAATATCGGCGCCATTTTCAGAAGTGCTGATGGTGCCGGACTGGACGCCGTGATCATTGCAGCCCGGGAGATGGACATTTTTCATCCGAGTACGATTCGGGCCAGCATGGGAACCGTGTTTCGCGCCAATTCCGCCGTGACGACCACGGAAAAAGCGGTGGACTGGCTGATCGATCAAAAATTTCAAGTCGTTGCTGCCAAATGTGATGGGGCGGTTCCTCATTGGGAAATCGATTTTACCATTCCAACGGCCATTGTTCTTGGAAGTGAGGCGGACGGTCTGACGTCAACCTGGAACCGATCTGAAATTCGTGCCGTCAAAATTCCGATGCTCGGAATCGCCGACAGCCTCAACGTTTCCAATGCCGCCGCCATCTTGTTTTACGAAGCCCGACGTCAACGGTTGCAGTTGCAGTAAAGAAAGTCAACAGATACAGTTAAAGATATGGCAATTTTCCGGTGAACTGGTAAAATGAGGGACAAATCGTCCCGTTATCGGATTTTTATCGGAAAATTTGAGTTTGGATTGCCCATGTCTGAGTCTGAAACAGTACCTCCTTTGCAAAATGAGCCTTTGCGTGATGACCATGTCCCGGAATTCGAACGGAGTCCGGGGGAATATCAGGTGGTGGCCCGACGGTATCGACCCCAGGGATTTGGGCAATTGGTCGGGCAGAATCACGTTGCCCAGGCTCTTTCCAATGCGATTTTGACCGGTCGAATCGGACATGCTTACCTGTTTACCGGGGCACGCGGAGTCGGAAAAACATCGTCGGCGCGAATTTTTGCCAAAGCCCTCAACTGCGTCCATGGTCCGACATCGACGCCGTGCAATACCTGTGAAATCTGCGAGGCGGTGAGCACCGGTGAGGATGTTGACGTCCTTGAAATCGACGGCGCGAGCAATCGCGGAATCGATGAAATCCGACAGTTGCGGCAGAATGCTTCCGTCAAACCGAGTCGGGCTCGTTACAAAATCTACATCATCGACGAAGTCCACATGCTAACCCGGGAAGCGTTCAACGCCTTGTTGAAAACTCTGGAAGAGCCGCCGGAACATGTGAAGTTCATTTTTTGCACGACGGAACCTTCGAAGATTCCCATCACGATCCTTTCACGATGTCAAAGGTTTGATTTTGCCGGAATTGATGCCGGGGCCATTGCCGACCGACTGGCGGAAATCGCGGCCAACGAAGGAATCACCGCCAATGAAGGGGTTTTTGAAACCCTTGCCCGACGTGCCTCCGGTTCCATGCGGGACGCCCAATCGCTTTTGGAACAGCTCCTTTCCTTTGCCCCGGAACATATTTCCCTGGCCGACGTCCATGGGATGCTTGGAACGGCTGATGATCAGCGTTTGTTCCGGATCATGGAATCCATGGCGGCAGCCCGTGCTGCGGAGATTTTCGTGGAACTTGACGCGGCTGCCCAGGAAGGGGTCGATTTCGGGATTTTCACCGAACAACTTTTGAGCGTCTTTCGGGATTTGATGGTTTCGGCAAGCGGCGGGGATCAAAAATTGCTGATGTACTGCTCTCCCGGTCGCTATGACCAGGTCAAACAATTGGCCCGAGACATGGAGCTTACGCGAATCCTGGCCGCGATGCAGATTCTCGATCAAGCCTACTCCAAAATGCGTTATAGCACCCAGGGACGTATTTTGCTTGAACTGGCGCTTGTACGAATCTGTCACCTTGAACAACTCAAAAGTGTTGCGACACTTTTGGAGCAACTCCGTTCGGGGAACATGCCGATTCAAATCGTTTCACCGTCGGCTTCCTTGGAACAAAGAGCGACGGAGCAAAAAGCAACCGTGCAACAGAGTCCCGAGATCGGCGATCAGAGTCGTGAGGTTGGCGGGCAACGTTTTTCAGACATGCTTCCTCCTGTTTTGCCTCCTGCTCAAAAAAAAACAGAGGAATTCGTCCCCGCGACTGATGTCCCATTGAACGACGAACAGGAAATTCACCGGATTTGGGAGGAAATGGCAAAAAGTCTCCCGGCGATGGTTGCGGCCAATGCCGTGTTGGTTCAAAATTTGCGTTTCGAGCCGCCGATGACGATTGTGGCCGTCTTTCCCTCGACGCAAGGGCTTGCCAGGTCCTATTGTGAAAACGAAGAGACACGAATCCAAAAAAATCTCCGTGATTTAACCGGTCAAAACGTTCTGGTGAAGTTTGAGACGGTCATTGTTCAGGAAGAGCCAAAAAAAGGGAGCAAAAGTCCGGTGAACAGCACGGCCCAAAAATTGCGAATGATGGCCGAAGCGGCGGACCATCCTTTGATCAAAAAAGCAGGCGAACTGTTTGGGGCCAACATGACCGACATCAAACCCAAATGACCGACTCTGTTTTCAGCTTGCTTTACTCGTCGCGAACTAGGGAAAGGCGGACGCCGACACTGATGTCCCGGCGTGACGGCTCGCTGTAGCTCCGATACGCAGACCGACAGTTTCTGGCGTAATAGCTCCAGCTCCCGCCCCGAATCACACGGCCCGGGCCAGTCAATAGCCCTTCGGGGTCCGTCTCACTGTCACTTGGGTAGATGCCAAACCAGTCCGAACACCATTCCCACACGTTACCGTGCATGTCATACAGTCCCCAAGCATTCGCAGGATACGAACAAACCTCGGTCGTATTCTCTAAATTCGGACCTGCCGTTTCCGTGCCATAAGGATAATTCCCGTCACAGTTCGCCTTGTCGCCGTTAAGGATACTACCGAAGCTAAACGGAGTCGTCGTCCCCGCCCGGCAGGCATATTCCCATTGTGCCTCCGTCGGCAATGAAAACTTATAGTTCGGTGGAGCAACGCCAAGCGCGTTCAACTTTCGGATATAATCCCGACAATCGTCCCATGAAACCTGCTCCACCGGAAGTTTCCCGCTCCCTTTGAAATAACTCGGATTACTCCCTGTCACGCCTTCCCACATTTCCTGCGTCACGGGGGTTTCCAGCATCCAGAAACCTTGCGTCAGCATAACCTGATGCTGCTTTTCTTCGTCATTCGGCCTCCCTCGCTCACCTGCCGGGCTGCCCATCATGAACGTCTCCGCAGGGCACCAGCGAAACGCATATTCCACGTCCTTGATGTTCAGCGTCATCCGCTCGCCCGCTTTGCGATCCGTGTCCGCTTGTTCCGGCGTTGCGGCAAACGCCGGGATATCGTAAGGGCCAAGGCCGATGTCTTGCGGGATCAAGTCGTCGTGCTTTTCGGGAGCATCGGAAAAGACACGACGGACAGCGTCGAGATAATCGAAGCCATATTCACGATACGGCGCGATGTAGTGTCCTTCACTCCATTCGTTCCAGTTGTCGAGGATCATCATCCGTCCGCCAAGTTCAGTTTTCGCGATGTTGGTTTCGACAAATTCCTTGCCTTGACGTAAAAGTTTCTCAAAATCGTTGGGGGGGAGTTTCCAGATCGAACCTTCATCTTGCCAGCCGCTCCATGCTTGGGAAAGCGTGGCCACTTGGGGGATGATGTCGTGCATTTCTTGCGTTTTGCGGAGAAAATCAAGTTGCGTGTCGATAATCGTTTGCGAATCCGGCGGATAATGCACGTACCAGCAATAAGCGAAGGTGTAATCGAGCCCCATATTTTTATATTGTGTTAACACCGCAGGATCGGTGCCGCGATATTCGCCGAGCAGGTACAGGCCATCGAATCCCGCGTTTTTGCACATTTCCCGCATTGTGTCGAACGCAATTTTCGCCTTGTCTTCGCCACCGAGATCGGTCGCAACCTCTTCCGGTCGATAAATGAACAGAACCGGCTTGTTGTCAATCTTGAGATAGTTGTCCCGCTTGAAAAACTTGTCGATCCAATACGGCATCAGGTTTTCCGTAAGGTCGTTCATGTCGGCAATTCCGGCGATACCACGACGCTGGTTTTCCCACATGATTGTGAACTTCATCTGGTTACAAAACCGCGATTTGAACAGGGCGTCATCAAAAATACTCTGCTCAAACATTGTCGTGACCGGTCCGCCCTGACTCGTTCGATACCAGCAATAGATAAAATACGAGACGCCATGTTCGACGGCCCATTTTGTTTCCCAGTCGGCAATTTCCGGGTTGTCTTGCGAATAGATACCAAGCGCCGGGGTTCGTTCCTGGTGTTTTTGGACGACCTGGTTCCAGAGTTCGGCACGATCCGTCTCCCAAAGCGGACAATTATGGGCACCGATCAACAGTTTGGTCTTGACCGGCTCGGGTTCAGGAATGTAATCCAACCTTTCCATGGTTCGCGGCGGCAAAACCTTTTGGGAAATTGTCGTTTTTTGAATCACGCGATCCTGAGCGGTCAATTCCAACGACATTTCCAGTTGTCCGGGCGACCGGCAAACCGCGTTCCAAGTTAATATCGATGCAAAACCGTCCTTGTCTGTTGAAACATCCGCTTTTTCCGAAACGGTGACGTCCTCGGGCACAATGAGTCGGCATTGAAACGGCGTGTTCCCTTCGTTTTCGATCACGGCTTTGATCTTGAACGGCCGCTGAGCCCTGATCAACGGCCAATCCGTCTGAAAACTGTTTTCCCGGATCGCAATGGTTTTCTCGGAATCCTGAGACCATGCAATTGCCGGAAACAACATCAAGCCAAACACGATGAAAAAGATAAAGAAACCAAGGATCAATCGGTTAAAGTTTCGCATGTTTTTTCTTCCATTGAATTCATTATTGATCGTCACATAAGAGTTTAGCAACAGTGCCCGGCCATAGCAAGACGCAAAGATATTTTTCACTTTGCGCTTTACCCGACATCCCCAAGTTCCAGCACTTTTCCGTAACGTGCGAGAACCTGACGTCTGATTTTCTGGTGTTCGGGAAGCGCAAGTCCGGGGTCCTGTTTAACAAGCTGCGTGGCGACGGTTCTTGCTTCACGCAGAATCTCCTGATCACGGGCAAGGTCGGCGATCCGGAATGGCGGAAATCCGTGTTGTTGCGTCCCGAACAGTTCGCCGGGTCCGCGGAGTTCGAAATCCGCCTCGGCAAGTTTGAAACCGTCGGTCAGTTTGACAAACGCTTTGAGCCGTGGTTCGACGTCTTCCATTTTCTCATTTTTGGGGTCGACGAAGACCGTGCAAAATCCGGGATGCTCTCCCCGACCGATCCGGCCACGAAGCTGATGGAGTTGTGCCAGCCCGAAACGTTCGGCATTTTCGATCGTCATCAGCGACGCGTTCGGAACGTCAACACCGACTTCAATCACCGATGTCGAAACGAGTACCTGGGTTTCGCCGGTTCGGAATTTGAACATGGCCCGTTCTTTTTCTTCGTTCGACATCCGGCCATGCAAAATGTCGAGGGAAAATGCTTCGAGCGGCCCATTGGCGAGGTTCTCATAAACCTGTTTCAGCGATTGGGCGTCCCATTGCTCCGATTCCTCGACAAGCGGCACAACAACGTAACATTGGCGTCCTTCGCGGAGTTTGCGGCGGACAAAGTCCCACCATTTGTCACGCATGTCGTCGGTGGCCAGATACATCGAGACTTTTTGCCGTCCCGGGGGGGGCTTGTCCATGATCGAAACGTCAAGATCACCGAAAAGTGTCATCGTGATACTGCGTGGAATCGGCGTCGCGGTCATGACGAGGAAATGCGGGTCGGTTTTGCCCGTCGATTTCAGCTTGCCCCGTTGCCGGACGCCGAATTTGTGCTGTTCGTCGATGACGACCAGTCCGAGTTTTTCGAAAACGAGGTCGTTGACAACAATCGCTTGGGTTCCGACAATGATTTTTGCTTCTCCCGACGCAATTTCCTTGAGAATCTGCTCTCGTTCCGCAGGTTTCTGACCGCCGAACAATGGGGCAATCTTCACGCGGCTCCCTTCGAGCATCCGGGCGAGTGTCCGCAAATGCTGACGGGCCAACACTTCGGTCGGGGCCATGAAAACCGCCTGATGGTCGTTGGCAACCGCCAAAAGCATCGCGTAAACGGCGACAACCGTTTTTCCGCTTCCGACATCCCCCTGAAGCAGCCGGTTCATCGGGATCGGTTGTTTCATGTCGTCGGTGATTTCACGGACCACCGTTTCCTGGGCCTCGGTGAGCGTAAACGGGAAAAGTTGCCGAATCCGGGTATCGATTTTTTGCGTCACCGGAAGCTCCGGGGCATTCAAAAGGGCGTTATGCTGAAGTCTTCGAATCGCCAGTCCCGCCTGAAGGATAAAAAGTTCCTGGAAAACAAACCGCCGCTTCGCTTTTTCCAAAGACGGGAAATCCGGCGGAAAATGAATCAATCCGACGGCATCATGAATCGGCAGCAGGTTGTGTTCGGCAAGAAACGACTCCGGAAAGACCTCGTCCAGAAGCGGGACATACACGGGAAGCATGTTGCGGAGTATCTTGCGCAAATGATGCTGCCGGAGTCCTTTGGTGAGACCATAAATCGGAAGAATCGGGTCCAGGGCCGTCTCCGGATCATCATGATCGTCGAGATAGGTCAGTTTCGGGTGCATGAACACCCAACGGTTTTCGTTCCACTTCGGTTTTCCCGTCAGCAGCAGGCGTCGCCCCTGTCCCATTTGCTTGATGAGATAGGTTTGGTTGAACCAAAGCGATTCGACGTAACCTCCTTCTTCGCAAATCATTCCCATCCGGAGCATGGAACCGCGGCGGGTCGATTTTCGCTCCACGGCGTCGATCCGGCCAAGCACGGTTTGGAGTTTTCCTTCGGAAATATCTTCGACTTTGCGTCGGTCGGTCAAATCCACATAATCCCGGGGAAAATAGAAGAGAAGGTCGAAAGTCCGATGAAGTTCGATTCGCGCCAGGATCTCCGCCCGGGCCGGCCCGACCCCTTTCAGGTACATCAGTCGGTCGGTCGGCGCAGGAGTAAACCTCGGCCGTTCCGGTTGCCCGGCCGACTCCTCATAAACCGAGAAGGTTTCATCATCCCAGTCGTGTTCAAAATCTTCCATATCTTCAGGACGTGACATGATCAATGACTGACAGGATAACATGTTCCGTCACAAAAGTCCAGAGATGAGTGACGAGTGGCTACTAGCCACTACTCCCCAATGGATTCCGCCAAACGTTTCAGTTCCGCCCATTGACGATTGAGAGGATCAAGCCGGATCAGCCGGTCGATCGTTTCCATCGCTTTTCCGCCGTTTTGACGTTGCAGGTAAAATACTGCCAGGGCGTGGAGGAAATGGACGTTTTCCGGTGCCATTTCGACGGCTTCCAAGAGTTCCTTTTCCGCTTCCATGTTTTGAGCAAGCCGCATCAAGAGCAGCCCGAGATTGTATCGGACCCGGGAGTTATCCGGCAAAAATTCCTTGGCTTTTCGCAGCATGGGGACGGCGTCACTCGTTTTTCCTTGTTCGGCAAGCAAAAGTCCCAGGGAATAGTACGTTTCCCCATGATTCGGGTCGATCCGGAGTATTTCGCGAAACTCCCGCTGAGCCTCGGCGAACTCGCCCCGTTGGTTGTGCAGCATGGCCAAATTGATTCGCGACGGAATAAACCCGGCGTCCCGTTCCAGCGACTGCCTGTAGAGGGAAAGGGCGTCGTCGGTCACTTTCCGGATGTATTCGTAATACTTATCTTGCGCGGTTTGACGAATCGGATCGTTTGGCGACTTCCTTGCCTGGTCGATGTTTTGCAGGGCAAGGGCGTACCAGCGGTCGATTTCCCGGAGTTTCGGCGTCGCCAAGTCCAGGTCGAAAACGGCAAGATTCAGGTAAGACGCCGCGTGATCGTTCAGGATTTCCTGCGACCGGATGTATTCCTGTTTGGCCGTTTCAAAAGCGTTTCGATCGGTTTCCGAAAGTTCCGACGACACCCCGGCAAGCACCCGGGCGGCCTCACAGCGAGTCGCCAAAAACGGCGACCGAAGCATTGGCGGGAGATGTTTGCGCTTTTCTTCCGGTGAAAACTGAGTGAATGCACCAACCGCGGCATATTGGACAAACGGGCTTTCATCACCCAAACCGTCAATGGCCTGGACAAGTGTCTCGGAAGTCGGAAATTGTCCCAAAAGCGTCATGGCGCCGGCCCGGACAATCGGCCTGAAGTCTTTGGCACTCTTATCGCGGAGAATATCGAGAAGTTTCGCAGCGGCCGTCGTTTTTCCTTGTCGTCCCTCGGCGATTCCAAGGGCGTAATGTCTTTCCGTCGGTGGAATTCCCCAATATCCGACCTGGGATTCTCGTTTGCCGGAGTACCACCGGTTCACCCAATCGGCGGCCCATGCAACGGTTTCCGATTTTTTGCGGTCGTGATGACAGTCTGTGCAGGCGTTCGGCACGTCGGCAAGCAGCGTCAGCTCCGGATTCGGTTTGCGGATGCTGTGATCGCGGCGCGGATCGACGACCATGTAATGGGACTGCGGAAAATGGCATTCCACGCACATTGTGCCGGGTTTCGTCGAATCCGGATGAAAATGATGACTCACGGTGTCGTAGAGCATTGGGGAATGGCACTGCGTGCAGAGCTGGTTGCCTTCAAAACGGAGTTTGAGCGAGTGGGCCTCGTGACAATGCGTGCAACTGACCCCCTTGTGACACATTTTCGACTGGAGGAACGAACCCAGCTCAAACGCTTCTTCAGAAAGCTGGCCATCGGGATAATACGTGTTCATGTCGATCATCTCCGGGACGAATCCATCGAGAATCGGTCGTTCCGGCAGTTGGGGACCTTCGTGAACCAACCGGCGTCTTGCATGACAAAAGGCACAACTCTGATTCAGGGTTTCCGGCTCGTCGGCGGCAAGATGAGAAACTTCCGTCGGAACATTTTTTGCCCAACGTTTGGTGAAACCATGCGATTTTGCCATGGAAACATGGTTTTCACAAGGGCCGTGGCACGACGGACAGCCGACATTGATTTCCATGAACGTCGAATGATAGGAATTGGTCGCCGGATCGAAGTTTTTCCTGAAATTCGTCGTGTGACAATCGGCACACATGTAATTCCAGTTTTGGAGTTGCTTCGACCAGTGAAGCGGATCATCCGGCTTGATTTGTTCCTTGGGATAGAGGTGGAACCATTGATTTTCCAGAGAATTCCACGCCACCGGAAGGCATTGCACCCGTCCACCGTCCGAAAGCACAAGGTATTGTTGCAATGACTTGACTCCGAACGTGAATCGGATTTCCTGAAGTCCGAGATCGGTTTCGATCATGAACTTTTCACCGTCGCGAAACATCCGAAACGTCGTTCCGATTGGTGTCGTGATTCGCTTTTCCTCGATCAGTTTTCGGAGGGTATTTCCGATTCTGGATTGTGCCGCGGTGATTTCACCCGGATGAACATACCGAAGCTCCTTGAGAAATTCGATGTCGTCCTCAAGTTCCTTTTGCAAGCGAGGCGGCATGTTTTTATCGATTTTTTCGTAAACGCCCGGTTTGGCGTCACGCAGAGCCGTGGCAAAATCCTCGAAGGAGACATTTTGCGAGACACGAAATTTTCTCCCCGGGATGTTTTCTCCATATTCCGACATCGGGGCGGCTTGCCGGGGAGCATCGGCAATGGTTTCCAGCAATATTTTCGTTTCCTCGTTGGTGAGTTGTAAAATATCGTCAAAACCGACGTGTAAAAACGTCACGTCGTCGAAGTTCCCGAGCACTGAATGTTCCGAGGCGTGGTCCATGGCATGGGCGTGACTGCTCGACTCCCATTGCCGGCAGATCTCTTGGTGGCACTCCACACAAGAATAGGACGACGCATAATCCGGAGATGACACCTGTTGCGGCAATCCGACGGAGAAATTCGTGGAAAAATCGGTTTCAGGTTTGTCGAAATTCACCGCCACCGAAAGCAGTATTGATCCAAAAACAGTAATGATCAAGAACACAACAGGAACAAAGGTTCCTTTTTTTACAGAAAAAAACATCATCGTCGTTTAGCCGTCATTTTCAAAAAAACTTGAAAAAAAGTGCCAATCTTTTATAATACAGGTAATAATAATCTCAAAGATAATCCTGACAAACAATCTTACACAGTATAACGTTTCCGTCGACCTTTTTTCCATGTCATTATGAAATTTTTGCTGTGCGGCGTTCGAAATCAAAAAAAATTTTGAAAAAAAACTGTCAAACTTTTACAACGCTGGCAACACTCTACTAAAACATGTTTATAACACTTTGAGGTGTCAAATTTGTCGAAAACCGGTTAAAAACCACTTTTAGTTATTTATTTAACAGTTGATCAATATTTTGTCTCTAGTTTTTACAAAAATTTCTGGGGAAATTTGCCCCCCTTGTGGTGTTGACAACTATCGTGTAATATATGCTAACTCATGATATACTATAATGTTATGATGAAATTATAGATTGTTTGCACGAATATCGTCCGATATTACAAAAAGTTAATATTTTCATTCGTTGTAATTGAGTGGTCATTTTTGTGGTTCCACAATCCTCCTTCAAAGTGGCAAAGTCTTTTTTTGAAAATAAATCATATCTTTCACTCAAGGAAAGGTTTATAGGATGGAATACCCAAAAAGAGCGGAGCACTGAGCATGTTACAAGGGTCAATAATTTTGCGTTCATGTTAAAAAGTTATAGGCAGCATTGTCAGCATATCGTATCTGTTTCCCTGAACATTCCAATGGTTTTTTATTATGAACATTGATACAATTCGTATATTTTGTGACGTTGTGTTGCACCAGAGTTT
>Ga0123353_10001064_pt1 | contig 33541 bp, 33 predicted proteins | sample TergutLab28metaG_3_FD_92763 | JGI IMG/M metagenome (GOLD analysis project Ga0123353, IMG submission 92763) | Labiotermes labralis P3 segment gut microbial communities from Petit-Saut dam, French Guiana - Lab288 P3 | ecosystem: Host-associated > Arthropoda: Insects > Digestive system > Gut ... | reverse complement strand
TTGCATTCCAAAGGCTTCGTAATAAGCAATTTGCACTTTGTAGCACGCCGAAACATCTAACGTAGCATCAATTATTTGTTTGTTAAACGAAAAAAGCGCATCGCTGATATGGGAAAACGCTTTCGTAAAATGAGGCGGAAGATACTCATAATCAGTATCTAATCCAACGCACACATGCCCTTTTGTATGAATTTGTTGAAAAAGTTTATCAATAATCATAAGAATAATTTTAACGCGCAAAATTACATGAAATAATGGTATTTCAAAATATACATGAAATCATATTCATCTTATCTCAACAAGATTTGGTTTTCAAAAAAACACTATCATTGCACCTTGTTTTTAAAAAACAGTAACACTATGAATTGTAATGAAATACGAACAGCTTTTTTAGAATTTTTTAAATCGAAACAACATACTATTGTGCCATCTGCGCCGATGGTAGTTAAAAACGACCCTACTCTAATGTTTACCAACGCGGGAATGAACCAATTTAAAGATATTTTCCTGGGGAACCAACCGGTAACGTATCTGCGCATCGCAGACACCCAAAAATGTTTGCGCGTTTCAGGAAAACACAACGACTTGGAAGAGGTGGGCAAAGATACTTACCACCACACTATGTTTGAAATGCTCGGTAACTGGTCGTTTGGCGACTACTTTAAGAAAGAGGCGATTGAATATGCGTGGGAGTTTCTTACAGATGTCATGAAATTGGACGAAAGTCGTCTGTATGCCACTGTTTTTGAAGGTAATCAACAAGACGGAACACAACCCGATTTGGAAGCGCTGGAATATTGGAAAAGATACCTGCCGGAGTCGCGAATCTTGTATGGCGGCAAAAAAGATAACTTTTGGGAGATGGGCGAAACCGGCCCTTGTGGTCCCTGCTCAGAACTACACATTGACTTGCGCGACAACGATGAGCGTGCCAAAAATGACGGAGCATTACTCATCAACAAAGAGAACCACTTAGTGGTTGAAATCTGGAATTTGGTATTCATTCAATATCACCGTATTGCATCAGGAGAGTTGCAGAAGTTGTCTGCTAACCACGTGGATACCGGTATGGGATTTGAGCGTTTGTGCATGGCCGTGCAGGGCAAAAAATCGAACTATGATACGGATGTTTTTCAGCCTGTTATTCAAAAAATTGCGCAGTTGTCGTGTAAAAAATACGGCGAAGAGGAAAAAACCGACATTGCTTTGCGCGTGATAGCAGACCACTTGCGTGCGGTAAGTTTTGCCATCGCCGATGGACAACTGCCTTCCAATACGGGAGCCGGCTACGTGATTCGCAGAATTTTGCGCCGCGCCATCCGCTATGGCTATACTTTTCTTGGTTTTAACGAACCTATTATTTGCCAGGTAGTTGCCACATTGGTTGAAAACATGGGGCACGCATTCCCCGAAATCAAAGCCCAACAAAACCTCATCGAAAAAGTGATACGCGAAGAGGAAAATTCTTTCCTAAAAACCTTAGCCAGCGGCATCCAACGTTTTGAAATATATAGCGATAAGATGATGAGGAAATTAGATGATGAGATGATGAACATTCCCCTCCAAGCATTGGAGGGGTGCCCGAAGGGCGAGGTGGTTAAATCAGGTAGTTTGTATCAAATTGACGGAACTTTCGCCTTTGAACTTTTCGATACGTACGGTTTCCCCATAGATTTAACCCAACTGTTGGCGTTCGAAAAAGGGATGACAGTGGATATGGATGGGTTTCATAAAGGATTGGAAGCCCAAAAACAACGCTCGCGTACCGCTGCTGCTTTAGAAACCGAAGATTGGGTTGTGTTGATAAAAACGGAAAAACCTACTGAATTTGTAGGATACGACACCCTGACATGTGAATCTAAAATATTGAAATACAGAAATGTTAAATCAAAAGGAAAAAGCTATTATCAAATAGTATTGGAGAAAACGCCATTTTATGCCGAATCGGGAGGACAGATGGGCGATACCGGGGTTATAGAAAATATTAACGATCGAATTGAGATTATTAACACACAAAAAGAGAACGATTTAATTGTGCATATTGCACTTTTTTTACCCGATAATTTAACTACGGTATTTACTGCTAAGGTAGATGAAACCAAACGCATTTGTACGCAAAACAACCACACTGCCACCCATTTATTGCATTTTGCTTTGCGCAGCGTGCTGGGTTCGCACGTAGAACAGAAAGGCTCCATGGTGGCTTTCGACAGGTTTCGTTTCGACTTTTCTCATTTTGCAAAAGTGGAAGATACCCAACTTCGGGAAATAGAATCCATAGTAAATGAGTTAGTGAGGGCTAATATTCCCCTTTGTGCATACAATAATATACCGATGGATCAAGCTGTAGAAATGGGTGCTATGGCGTTGTTCGGAGAGAAATACGGCGAGAACGTGCGAGTGATAAAATTCTGTGATTCAATAGAATTATGTGGCGGCACCCATACCTCTGCAACAGGAAACATCGGCTATGTGCGGTTGCTTTCAGAAAGCGCTATTGCTGCCGGTGTGCGTCGTATCGAAGCAGTTTCAGGTAAATATGCTGAAAACTTTACAAACCACCTATTTCATATTGTGGATGACATTAGAGAGTTCCTGAAATCTCCCAATATTATGCAAGCGTTGCAAAAATTGACCGAAGAAAATGAAAAATTTCGCAAAGAGATGGAAGAGTTTGCTTTAGAGCGGGTGCAACGTTTTGTGGAAATATTAAACAAAAAAGTAGAACAACATGATGGGTATCATGTTATTCATCACCTGTCGGATATACCGTCCGAAACGCTGAAGCAAACCGCATATAAAATCAGAAATTTTAAAGAAAACCTGTTGGTGGTTTTGGGCTCAAACTTCGAAGAGAAACCCAATTTAGTGGTTGCTTTATCCGATGATTTGGTTGCCAAAGGATTAAACGCAGGCAATATCGTTCGCGAGGCAGCAAAACTGATACAGGGTGGTGGCGGCGGACAACCTACCTTAGCCACTGCCGGCGGCAAAGATTGTACCGGATTAGAAGATGCTATGAAGAAAGTGTTGACTTTTTTATGATTGTGTTTACCTGAAAAATCTGTATTTAAAAATCTCCCCGCAATATCCTAAACCTCTTTCTTGCGTCCACCACAAAGAGGCTGCCCGGATATTCTTTCATCAACTTTTGATAGCACTCCATAGCGCGGGGTATATCTTTTAAATAGTATTCATATAGGTCGCCGAGATAAAAGAGTGCGTCATCTCCCAACAAACCCTCTGCATACCTATCTCCTATGCGTTTATACAATTCGGCCGCTTCCAAATATTTTTTTTGTCGGGTAAAAATTTTCGCTTTGGTAAAAAGCACCACATCGTTCAGTTTCGATAACGGTGCCACTATAGCAATGGAATCCAAATATTTAATCGCCTGTTCATCGTTGTTTTGAAACAGCATGAAATCGGCTTTGGCATAATAAAGAAGTCCAATGTTTTTTCTCAAGTCATTGCCAAACAATCCATAAAACTCTGTATTAAGGTCTTCAATTTCCTCTTCCTCCTCCTCATCGTCCTCTTCATCTTCATTATCTGAGATAAGCAGCGAAAGTTGCATAGCATCGTTGGCAATCAGTTTTGAAGTAGCGGCGCGCAAAATATCCAACTGGCTTTTAGCCCAAGCAAACTCGCCGATATAGAAAGAGAGTTTGGCATTTTTGAACTTTGCATTCTGCCCGATGGTATCGTTGGGTAAATCTTTATCCACTTGCGAATATAAGAGCGTAGCATCCCAAATATTTCCCGAAAACAACAAAATATCTGCTAAATCTACTTTATACAAAGCTTTTTGTTGAGGGTTGCGGCTGTCGGCATTTGCAATTGCCGTATTTAATATTTCGATAGCCTCATTGGGTTTATTCACATAAAAAGCCAAAAGATGCGCGTATTTTCTAATCCACTCGGCAGTGCTGTTATGTACTCCATATTCCTCTATCAATTTCTTAAATTCTTGTTCTAACTGTTTTGCTTCCAATATTTTTACAGGTGAAACAGAAGATAGTTGGAGGTATTTTACATCCAACAACTGAAATTTGGCTGTGGTATAAAGCGCGGAAGATTCCCCTTTGGCAATAATAAATTGCAAGGCTTCTTTTGCCGTTTCATAATCTCTGTTTTGGGCTGCATGGATTGCCAACTCCATAATAATCTCTCCCTCCCCCTTGCTTCTTTTATCCAACGATCTGGCAATAAGAAGTGCATCTGCAAACTCTTTATTTAGTTGATACACCCAATACAACAAATAGACAAATTCTAAGTTATTGGGATATTTTTGAATCTCTTTCTGCAAAGCGGTTTTAAGGAGGATATAAGTAGTTTGTTCTTCATCTTCAACCATTATATTTTGAAGCATCGTTTGCGCTTCTGTTTGTTGTTTTTCATCACCCTCTTTAACTAAATTAAGTGCTTCATCAATAATTTTATCGGTGTTTTTTAAAGACGAATAGACAGATACCAATTCTTTGGCAAAGAGTTTTGGGTTTTGCAATATTTTTCGTCCTTTTAACAAGACTTCTATGGCATAGTCTCTTTTCGCTTTACTAAGAAAAGCATAATGCAAATCTCTATAGGCAGCTTCTTGCGCGGGCAGGTTTTTAATAGCGGCATCATATTCTTTCAACGCTTTGTTTAAATCTCCCTGACGTTCATACACATATCCCAAATCTATATCATATCTTCGCAACGTGGGAGATGCTTTCTGTTGCGCTTTTACCACTTTCTCTAATTCTTTATAGTCTTCCAAATACAACAATGTAGGATAATAATAGGAATAGATGTAAGTATCGGGTTTTTTATCGAAGATAGGCTTAAAGATGGCTTTGGCTTTTTCGTACTCTCTTTGCTGAAAATACTGTACGGCTAACTGCTCCTCTTGCGAGCGCTGTTGCGCAACAACAACAAAAATATTACTAAAAACAAGTAGAAAAAGAATAAGTCGCTTCATCGTATTAATTTCGGACTTTAATAACGTTGAAGGAGGGAGAATATTTTTTGTATTCAACAATCTTCTATACTTTAAAACAATTGCTATTTTTGCCCCCCTAAAAAAAATTCTCATATAAATAAAAACCGATAATTTTATGAATTTAATCGCTCAAATTAAAGCAACCGCCAAATTGGCAAACAAAACCATTGTACTCCCTGAGGAGAGGAAGAAAGAACCTTAAAAGCCGCTGATATTATAGTGAAGGAAGGCTTCGCTAAAATTGTACTGCTGGGCAATAAGGAAAATATTGACAATCATGCAAAAGAATGGGGTTTAACGCATATTCAAGATGCACAGATTGTTGACCCTAAGAACAATCCGAAGAAAGATTTCTACGCTGAAATGCTCTGCGAAATTCGCAAAAGTAAGGGTATGCAGATGGAAGAAGCGTTGCGCTTGGTAGAAGACCCGTTGTATTTGGCAACATTGTTGATTAAGAATAAAGAGGTTGACGGTGAGGTTGCCGGCGCGCAAAATGCTACCGGCGATGTGCTTCGTCCGGCATTTCAAGTAGTGAAAACATTACCCGGCGTTTCTGTTGTTTCGGGCGCTTTTATTATGGTAATGAAAGACCCGCAGTGGGGCGACAACGGCGTGATGGTATGGGCAGATTGCGCGGCACACCCGAATCCGAATGAGCGCGAACTCGCAGAGATTGCAGTTGTTACCGCACAAACTGCAAAATCTATTGCACAGTTAGAACCCCGCGTGGCGCTGCTGAGCTTCTCAACAAAAGGCTCGGCTAAACATGAAATGGTGGACAAGGTGGTGAACGCCACAAAGATAGCCCAAGAGATGGCGCCCCACTTCAAAATTGATGGCGAGTTGCAAGCCGATGCCGCTATCGTGCCCGGCGTAGGGAAATCGAAAGCCCCCGACAGCGAAATAGCCGGAAAAGCCAATGTGTTGGTATTTCCAACGTTAGAAGTGGGAAATATTGCATACAAGTTGGTGCAACGGATCGCCGGCGCAGAAGCTATCGGACCGATCATGCAAGGGATGGCAGCCCCTATCAACGACCTGTCGCGCGGCTGTTCTGTGGAAGATATTGTAAGCCTTGTGGCGATTACAGCTTGCCAAGCAATGAAATAAACTATTAATGATATGATAAGATCAATGACCGGCTTTGGAAAAGCCAATGTAATCTGCGATGGAAAAACGATTGTAATTGAAATACGGTCGCTAAATGGCAAACAGTTAGATTTACTTACAAAAATTTCTCCCCTCCTAAGAGAACGGGAGAATGAAATGAGAGCATTGATAGCCAAAGAATTGGAGCGAGGGAAAATAGAGTTAATGATCTATGTTGAAAAAACGGACACTCCAACGGTTGCTATTGATGAAAATTTGGTTAAAGCCTATTTTGATAAATTGACATGGGTATCTAAATATATTAGCAACCCCATTGATACGGATATTTTTGCACAAACACTGCGATTGCCTGATGTGGTTACCACTCCCAAAGAGATGGTTTCCGAAAACTTATGGAAGATGCTTTTTGAGGGCATGAAAACCGCTTGCGATGCCGTAAACAGTTTTAGAAAAGAAGAAGGCGTTGCGCTATCGAAAGATTTTGTACAGCGTATTCAATTAATTTCTAATATGATAGATGATATTACGCCATTTGAAAGCAATCGTATTGTAGAATTGAGAAAAAAGATGATAGAAAGTTTGGAAAATATATCCATAAAATATGACCCCAACCGGTTGGAACAGGAATTGGTATTTTACCTTGAAAAATTAGACATTACCGAAGAGAAAATACGTTTACGTCAGCATTGCGATTATTTTTTCGCCACCTTGAAAGAGAGTAATGCCGGGAAAAAATTAGGGTTTATTATTCAAGAGATCGGCAGAGAGATAAACACGATCGGTTCAAAGGCAAATGATTTTAATATTCAGCAAATTGTAGTTTTGATGAAGGACGAAGCTGAGAAGTTAAAGGAGCAGTTGGCGAATATCTTGTAGGTATATTGAAAAAGAAAAAAATTACGATATTTGCCGTCTTTTATTAATTAACAGATTTATAGTATAATGAAACGAGTTTTATTTATCATTTTTGCCCTTTATATTTTTACGCAAACATTTGCTGTCCCCGCATATCCTTATCCTGTTGTTTTTACGCAGCCTAACGGTGAACAGGTTACTCTGATCATGAAAGGAGACGAATATGTTAAATTTGCACAAACATTAGATGGATATACCCTTTTATATGATGAAGAAGGGTATTTTTGCTATGCCCAACAAAACACACAAGGAGATATTGAACCCTCTGCTTTTCGTGCAATTGATATATCAAACCGAAGCGAAGAATTACATGAATTTTTATTACGAACCCCCCAAGATCTGCGGTATAGTAGCGCTCAGATGTCTGTTTATCAACAAATCCGAAATATGGTAGAAAGTGAAAGCAGGGAAAGTAATCGCAACACTACCGGGGTAAGAAAATTATTAACTGTATTAATGCAGTACCCCGACATGCCCTTTACTAAAACCCAAGAGGATTTTAATCATATGTTTAATCAGGTTAAATATACTGAATATGGCGCTAACGGCAGTGTAAAAGACTTCTTTCTAGAATCTTCATATAATAAATTAGATGTACAAACCACTGTTGTTGGTCCGTTTACCGCCAAGAACAATTGGGCATACTATGGAGGTGAATTTTCGGCTGCAAGAGATCTTGCTTCTGAGGCTGTTTATGCAGCACATGAAGCGGGTGTAAATTTTGCAGACTTTGCGGAAAATGGGGAGGTCCCAAGTTTTTATATGATTTTTGCCGGACATGGAGAGGAAGCAGGAGGAGGCGCTAATTGTATTTGGTCGCATGCATGGAATATCAATCCCGTTTATTTTGACGGAGTAAAAGTTTCTACTTACGCTTGTTCCCCTGAACTTCGTGATGGAGGTGGAAAGAATATTACCTGGATAGGAGTTATTTGCCATGAGTTTGGGCACTCTTTGGGAGCGCCGGATTATTATGATACAGATTATGGCACAAACGGGTCGTACCAAGGTACGGGCTATTGGGATTTGCAAGCCAGTGGCAGTTGGAACGATAACGGAAGAACGCCGGCGCCACCAAACCCGCGCTCTAAAGTTTATACCTACGGCTGGGCTAACGCTACTGAAATTGAAGGCGCACAAACAGTTACAATTCCTTCTTCCCGTATTTACGATAATGCCTATTTTCGAATTAATACTCCAACACCTAACGAATATTATATTCTGGAAAATAAAATTAAAGATGGATTCGATAGCTACATTCCCGGTACGAACATGCTTATTTACCATTGTGCCGCTAATGTGAGTGGTATGAATACCACCAGCCCGCAAAAATTTTACCCCGTTGCAGCAAATGCCCCGATTGACCTCCCCGGCTCCGGAAACAATTGCCAATCAGATTATGGTTCTATTAATTCAACCCTCTGCGCATGGCCCGGATATACAGGTAAACAAGAATTTACTAACACATCCATCCCTGCGATGATATCTTGGGATAGAGAGCCTGTTAATATGCCTATTACTAATATTACTGTATATGATGATTATATTACTTTCGATATTCTTGGCGGAGGTACAAAAGATAATTATTTCGTTTTTCTCCCTAACTACTACGGCTGTACTATTATCCCGGAACAGGGCTTCGTTTCTCCTGTAAATAACGGCGACTGCTTCAAATTCACACTTGAATTGGCAGATTCTCATAACCAATCGGTTTTGGTTGTGAAAGCTAACGGTGAAATTATTACTCCTTCCGATCATATTTACACCATTAATAATATTCAATCAGACCAAATTATCACAATAGAAGGACTCCAATTTAATTCTATTAATATTACCACTAATGCCGGAATAAATGGGAGGATTTTACCGGAAGGAATAGTGGCTGTACCTATAGGAAACAACCAACGGTTTGAAATTATTCCTAAAGTTGGATTTAGCGTTGAAGAGGTTTGGGTTGATGACGTTTCAGTGGGCAGGGTTCCCTATTATGTTTTTAATAATGTGGATACACCTCATACTATTTCCGCCCGTTTTAAATATGGAGATAAGTACTTTATCTCTGCCTCCCCGCATATCCTTGAGTTTAAATCTTCCCCCGGAGTTCCGTCAAACCATCAATATACTACCATTAATTCCCAAGAATTGGCAGGTAGTATTCAAATTACCGTACCCCAAAAATTTGAAATATCCAACAATGGAATTAAATGGTATAACGGTTTTGTTGTAAGTAAATTACAACTTCCATACAAATTGTATGTCAGATATATTCCTGATGAAGATGATAGAGAAAATGCCTTAGGGAAAATTACACTCTGTTCCACCGAAGCATACACCGAAATAGTGCTAATCGGTAATATTACTGTGGATATATCGGAAAATATAACTTCAGATTTTAAGATCTATCCTAATCCCACAAAGGGAGAATTGACCATTGACAATGGAAAATTGACAATTGGCAATGTTGAAGTTTTTGATGTTTTTGGTAGAAAATTGTCATCATTCACCTCTCATTCATCACCTCTCATTTCTATAGACATCTCGCATTTACAAGCAGGGATCTATTTTGTTGCTATTGATACAGACCAAGGTAAAGTTTATAAAAAAGTTGTTAAAGAATAAAAACAATAATGTATGGCGCAAAGCTACGAACAATCCGGAGTCTCTTTAGAAGCGGGTTATGAATCTGTCCGCAGAATAAAAAAGCATATTGCTAAAACAGAGCGACTTGGCATGATGGGAAATATCGGCAGTTTCGGAGGGATGTTCGATCTCTCCGCACTCAATATGAAAGAACCCATATTGGTAAGCGGCACCGACGGTGTGGGTACCAAGTTAAAATTAGCATTTTGGCTTAACAAACACGATACTATCGGTCAGGATGTGGTGGCGATGTGTGTGAACGATGTTTTGGCACAAGGCGCACAACCGCTCTTTTTCTTAGACTATATCGCAGTGGGTAAAAATAACCCCGAACAAATTGAACAAATTGTGAAAGGCGTTGCAGATGGATGTGTGCTGGCAAATTGCGCACTTATTGGCGGAGAAACCGCCGAAATGCCCGATATGTACCATGAAGGAGAATATGATATCGCAGGATTCACAGTGGGTGCCGTTGAAAAAGCGAAACTGATTGATGGTAAGAAAGTAAACATCGGCGATTCTCTTATCGGAATCCAATCTTCCGGCGTGCACTCCAACGGCTTCTCCTTAGTGCGCAAAATTGTGATGAAAGACCATAATTTTGATCTATACCAACATTTTAAAGAATTAAACGGCAAATTGGGCGAGATACTGCTTACCCCTACAAAAATTTATGTGAAACCTGTGCTTGAAGTATTGAAAACGATTGATGTGCACGCGATTTGCCACATTACAGGCGGTGGATTCGATGAAAATATCCCCCGCGTGTTGAAAGAAAATCAAGGGGTTGAAATAATAGAAAACAACTGGGAAAAACCACCCATTTTCAACTTCTTGGAAAAATGGGGAAACATCCCGCACCGCGAAATGTTCAATATCTTCAATATGGGAATTGGCATGATCTTAGTCGTAAAACCGAAAGACGCCGCTGCCACTATGGAAATTCTTAAAAACTGCGGAGAAAAGGTGTTTGATATAGGAAAAGTGGTGGATGGAGAAGGGGATGTGATGATTAGGTGATTAGATGATTAGATGATAAGATAATTAGACGATTAGATGATGAAAAAAATAGCAATCTTTGCATCCGGTAACGGATCTAATTTTCAGGCAATTGTTGATGCGGTTGAAAAAGGTAATCTAATGGCAGAAATTGCTGTTTTAGTAACCGACAAACCCAACTGTTTTGCTGTGGAACGAGCACAAAACTACAATATTCCCGTTTTTTCATTCGATCCAAAAAATTATACATCTAAAGATAAGTACGAAAATGAAATTGCACTTTATCTCATTGAAAAAAATGTTTCGCTTATTGTCTTGGCGGGTTATATGCGTTTAATCGGAGAGGTCTTGCTTAATGCTTTTCAAAATCGTATTATCAATATTCATCCTGCGCTGTTGCCGGCATTTCCGGGAAAAAACGGTATTTTGCAAGCTCATCAATATGGCGTAAAAGTTTTTGGAGTAACCGTCCATTATGTTGATGCCGGCATGGATACCGGAAAAATCATTGCACAAGAGTGCTTTAAAGCAGACGGAACTGAAACCCTACAGGAAATTGAGCAAAAAATACATATGATTGAACATCAGTTATATGTAAATATAATAAGAGAGATATTGTAAAATTTTTATCGCAAAATTCATAAAAATATTGCGCTTCCAATCCGCACCATAGTGCTCCCCTCTTCGATGGCAACCTCATAATCATCACTCATCCCCATAGAGATCTCTTGAAAATCAGGATCGTTTAAAAAATATTTTGTTTTTAATTTTGTAAAATATCCATGCAACTTTTTAAACTCTTCCCGAATTAGTGCTTTATCATTGATAAAAGTTGCCATTCCCATTACGCCGGTTATTTTAACATTTTTTAGCGAAGAAAAAACAGGGTTTTCTAACATTTCTTTACATTCATCCCAAGAAAAACCATATTTAGTGGTTTCTTGTGCAATAAAAAATTGCAACAGGCAAGGAATAATGCGGTTGTTTTTTTCAGCATGGCGATTTACCTCCTGCAACAAAGAGAAACTATCAATACTGTGAATTAAAGAGACAAAAGGGGCAATATATTTTATTTTGTTAGTTTGCAAATGCCCGATAAAATGCCATTCAATATCGTTGGGTAGCGCCTCATATTTGGCCTTTAGTTCTTGCGGACGGTTCTCCCCAAAAAACCGGTGCCCCGCCCTATACAACATCTCAATCTGCTCCACCGGACGCATTTTAGATACCACCACCAACTTTACAGTGGACGGAAGGGAGTTTGCTATGGAATAGTAAGAAGATAAATTCAAAAATTTAAAGATTTAAGATTTAAATATATTAGTTTATTTTTTTTACCACTAACCACTAATCACTAACCACTATTAAAATCCTGCTGCGTAAACATTTTGAGAAAATTCTGCTTTTAGCTTATTAATTTTTGCCTGAATGCTCGCATCGAAATAAAAATCATCAATCTTAACAATAAGTCCGCCAATAATTTTCGGATCTACGGAAAGATGAAGGATGAAAGTATAAGGCGATCCCTCTTCTAAATAGGTTTTAATATAATGAACCATCTCTTCTGAAAGTGGTTGGGAAGAAGTAATACGTGCTTCCTTAATATTGTGATTTTTATAATATGTTTTCACAAACTGACTGCAAATCATCAACAATTCAGGGGTTCTTCTTTTTTTAATAATAAGTGTGAAAAAATTAAGAACGATTTCTGTGATATCTTTTTGAAAAATCTCTTTGATAATTTTAAGTTTTTTATCTTGCTTGATAATGGGACTTTCCAATACGGTTTTTAATTCTTTATGCACAGATATAGCTTCTTGAATATACAAGATGTCATGATATACCATTTCAACCTGATCCATTTCTGCTGAAAAATCGTAGAGTGCATTGGCATAACGGGAAGCTAACTTAGGATTTCTCATAAAATGTCCTTAAAAAGTGAGAGCGCAAAAATAGAATATTTACTCAAAAATTTTCCTTACTTCTTCATCTGTGAAACTTTTTACCACTTTCTTCCCTGATGGAGAAATATGCGGTACTTGGCACAACATCCATTGTTTAATCAACGCTTGCTGTTCTTGTTCTGAAGATATTTGTAATTTTGAATGGCATTTTTGCTTTGCCAAGCTCTTGGCGATAGCGCTGTTTTTATCCGTTTTGTGCAAAAATTGGCAGATTTTGTACATTTCCACCAATTGTTCGATAGTTTGTTGTGCATCCGCAGATTCTTCTTCTACAGGAGTTCCATTCACGGCAAAAGAGGTTCTGTCTATCTGCTCTAATTCGTAGCCCAATGTGCGTAGTTCTGGCAATATGTCGTTTACTATTTCAGCGGCGCTCGCCGATAAGGTAATGGTTTCCGGAAACATACTCTGTTGAATTACAATGGGTGTGTTTTCTAAAGCATTCAAATAGTGTTCAAATAGAATCCTCTCCCGCGCAGCTTTAACATCCAAAATATGTAAAACATTATTCCAAAGAAATGCCAAATATGCCTCTGAAAATAACAAGCATCGTATTTGGTTTTCATCAATCATAATCTCATCTCCTTTTTGTTCTTCTGTAAAAGTAAGTTTTTCCGGTACTAAGGGTACGGTTGCTACGGTTTCCTTCTTTATGCCCGATAGAAATTGCTCCCATGAGTCGGAAGGCATACTCCTTTTTTCTGATTTTGAACGATATGGATTATAATTTGGGTCTAAGGTTAAAGTAGGCGCTTTGATAGTTTCTTTAGGCTTTATTCCTGAAAAATCGTGTTCCGGTGTATAGTTGAAATCTATTAGTGGCACCAATGAAAGAGCGCCTAAGGTTTTTTTAACCGCAGCATTTAAAAATGCAAATATCATTCTATCATCCTGAAACTTAATATCAATTTTAGTAGGACTGATATTTACTTCAATCGTGTTAGGAGGAACGGTAATCTCTATGAAAAAGGCGGGTTTGTGCCCTTCGGGAATCAGTTCTTTGTAGGTAGTTTCAATAGCATATGTTAACAAATAATGTTTTATGAATCTTTGATTTACAAACAAATATTGTTCATTCTTCTTCTTTTTTGCATTTTCGGGTTTGGCAATAAAACCTGCAATCTTAACGGTTTCCGTATCCAATTCTACCGGAAACAGTTTTTCTTTAAAATGGATGCCAAAAACATTAATAATCCGTTGCTTTTGATTTGAAGTGGGCAGTTGCTGCATCAATTTTCCATTATGATAAAAAGAAAACTCAATATCGTAATGAATTAACGACAAGCGGTTGAGTTCCTCTTCAATATATCCCAATTCCTTGGCGTCTGATTTGAGAAAGTTTCTACGTGCGGGCACGTTAAAGAAGAGATTTTTTACAGAGATCGAAGTTCCGTTTTGCGTTGCGGTTGGGGTGTGTTCTTTCACTTGAGATCCTTCGGCAATCAAAAGGGTTCCTATTTCCTCTTCCGGGCGTTTAGTTTTGAGTTCTACATGAGCAATAGCGGCAATAGAAGCCAGCGCTTCGCCCCGAAAACCTTTGGTAGTTAGCTGATAGAGGTCGTCGGCGGAAGCGATTTTTGAAGTAGCGTGTCTTTCGAAGCACATGCGCGCATCGGTAAAGTTCATCCCTTTCCCATTATCTACTACTTGGATGAGCGTTCTGCCTGCATCTTTTACAATGAGTTGAATTTTAGTTGCGCCGGCATCAATAGCATTTTCCAATAACTCTTTCACTGCGGAGGCGGGGCGCTCAATTACTTCGCCGGCGGCAATTTGGTTGGCAACAAGATCGGAAAGGAGATGAATAGTGTTCAAGGGTTAAAAGTTTAAAGTTTGAGGTACTTTCTCCCTTCTGCTATCTCTAAATCTTCGGGAGTATCAATAGCCATACTTTCGTAGTGGCATACCGAAACGTGAATAGTAAAGTCGTTCTCTAACCAGCGCAGTTGTTCTAATTTTTCGGTTTCTTCAAGTGATGATACAGGTAGTTGCGTAATTTGTTGCAAAATCCCATTTCGATAGGCGTAGATGCCAAGGTGTTTGTGAGGTGCGAGGTTCAAGGTATGAGGTGTGAAGTGGGGAGAATAGGGGATGGGGGAACGGGAAAAATAGAGGGCTCTTTTGGAATGGCTAAAAATAACCTTTACTTTATTCGGATGGTTCAGTTCCTCTTCGGAAGTAATAGGTTTCGCTAAAGTAGCTATTTGAACGTTTTGATTATCAGCCAAGTTGATTAACAAATTAATTTCATCTTTTCTAATAAAAGGTTCATCCCCTTGAATATTGATAACAAGATCGGTATCCTCAAGGTTCAAAATTCTTGCTGCTTCTGCACAGCGGTCGGTGCCTGATGCGTGATGAGGGTTGGTCATAATGACTTTTCCGCCAAATTTTTCTACGGCATTTTTAATTCTATCATCATCTGTAGCAACACAAAGATCATCAAAATCGGCTTCTTTACATCTTTCGTAAACATGCTGAATCATCTGTTTGTTATGAATAAGCGCGAGCGGTTTACCCGGAAATCGGGTGGAAGCGTAACGCGCCGGAATAATGCCTATTTTCATATTACTTATTTTGCTGGTTCATAGAGTAAATTTATTTAATGTGCAAAAATATTCTTTTTCTTATGTAATCACTTGTCAATTTTTCTATTTTCGTTTTTTGTTCTCCCATTTCCTGCAATGCCTTCAACGCCCAGGATATTGTCGAGGTTGAGGCTTCCACACACTTTCCAACGATCCAGCGGCGTCGAAATTAGTAATTATTTTCAAACGAGGGTAGTGCCGCAATTGTGGCAATACGCTCGTGCTTGTTGCACAACTCGGCAAAAATACACGGAAAAATTCTATTTTGTTTAAAATGAGATGTTTTGTATTTACTTTTTTGTATCTTTGTGGCTGATAATAAATTAAGTTATGCAAGGCGTAAAAGAATTAGTTCCAAAAATGATGTAGTTGATGACGCAGCTGTTTATGCTGATGAACTCAACCAAAACAGTGAATACAAAGTAACTGCAGGAAAGAAAAAGCAGGTAGAGCAACATCATGGCTGGAAAAAGCGGAACAACAAAGATATATGAAGCGAGTCAATACTCGAGGAATTGATTTAGCGAATATGCATGTTTTATGGCGGCATTAACTTACAATTTGAAAAAATAGGGTTGTGCAACAGCTACGCTCGTTAGAGGCAGGTTTTTTTATTGTTTGGTAAGAGTCATACCGTAAGTTCCCCAAACCGCACTATTCTTTAAAGTCATTGTATTGCCGACAATTGTGCCTAAAAAATTCCAGTGAGAAGGAATATTAACTGAGATACTTGGATAATTGAGTAGGGAGTATGTGCCCGAAAAATACCCATAATCTACAATATCCAATGTACAATCAGTTGCATTAGTAAGTGTTAACGTACATTGGTCTCCGTCAGTATCAATACCTTTCCAAATAGTACCTGCCAATGAAGGCGGTCTAACAGTAACTTCGCAAATAGCGGTGTAGTTGCCTGCTTTGGCGATAATATTAGTTGTTCCTCCCATATTACCGAATACAACTCCATCTGCTACTGATGCAATAGTAGCATTTTGACTTAACCAAGTAACCGATTTGTCGGTTGCATTTTTAGGTAAAATTGTAGCAGTCAATGTCTCCCATTTTCCCAGTTCAAGTGTAAGAGTGGGTTTATCCAACGTAATGCCTGTTACTTCTACTTCTTTTTTACAAGAAATCAGTACTGTTATCGCTAGAATACCACCAAGAAAAAAAGGTAATTTTCTCATACTAAAAAAGTGTTTCATTTCTTTTAGATGCCAATTCATAAAAACTTTGTTTTACTTCCGTTCCTTTTCGGAAGTTTTTTAAATTTAATCTCGCTCTTTCGGCTTCGCGAGTGTCTTGCCTCTTTGTCGCAAGAGTAAGTTAATCACTTTTTTACGCACTGTACGCACTCAAACTTGCCTCTAACGATCTGGGGCTTGGCGGCAGGCGGGGCTTCCCAACAATCTTTCAACGCGAGCCACGCCGCGAAAATAGCATAATATCTGTCCGCGCGAGATAATTCCCCGCTTGCGCCAAACACCCCGTTAGCAGCAGTGGCTGCCATGTTGCTTTTTTTAGTCTACTCTACCTATATTTTCAAATCTTAGTTTTGTTCTTTTCGCTTTATCTTTTCAATGATTACTTACGAAACTCATTGCTTTCTTGTAGTAATTTTTCTATTATCGCGGGAGCAACCCTAAAACCGAGAATTTGCAACTGCTCAAGATAAGGTTTTATCTCCTGTAACAACTCTTTTTGTTTCATGCGGAATAAAACACCCAAAGTTCCGGTAATCTTTATGCCTAAACGTTCCGCCTCTTTTCTTCCTTTCAACTCATCTACTACAAGCAGTACGTTTTCCAATTCCATTGCCAAAGCAATAGCTGAAGCCTCGCCCTTGTCAAGCGTGTTTTCGAGCAATTGTTGGTATCTTTTGTTAGCAACCTCTCTTACCTCAATCCATTGTGGCAACGGCTCTATAAATTCTGCGCAAACTTCTTTGGTAATTACCACACGTTTATATAATTCAGGTAGTAAATGAAGCGTTTTTATGTTAGTCAGCGCAATCAAACAACTCGTATCGGTAATAACTATTGTACTATGCATTGGCAATATCTTTCATCAAGTCGTTAATACTGGTAGGAAACACGGAAACACCGTATTTGCCCATAATTTCAATAAAAGTCCTTTTGGATAACTGCGCAACGTTAGCCGCCTGCCCTGTCGATAATATTCCGTCCTCGTACAATTTGGCCGCTAAATACACAGAATAATCAAATGTAGAGAAACTTAATCTTTCAGGAATGTTTAAGATAATTGATTTCATATTATTACATTACGTTTTTTATTTAGAGTGCAAAGATATTATTTTTATTTGAAATGCAAAAAGTCTTTTATTTAATATGTTATAAAAAATTGCATGGAATTATCTTTTTTCTCACCCAAAAGGAGCAATCCCAAATTGGCGCGTCTTTTGTTTACCAACTCTTTGTCAGGATTAACAGATTTTCCATTATCGTCCCATTCTCCATAATAACTGTATTGCTCTTTCTTGCTTACAATTACAGCTCTATCATAAGTTCTTGCATACTCTGTAGGAGTCAAACCGTTCCCTTTCAACAAGGCTTCACGTTCTCTGGGTTCAAAATAAGTGAGCCAAAATTCAGGATATCCAGTAAAGATATGCCTTCCAATAATCCATGATTCAAGTCCATTAACTGAAAGAGGATTTGTGTATTCAGGATACTTTTCTAAAAGTTTAACCATTTTTACCATAGTGATAGAATCAACGTATTCAATAATATTTTTTGAACAATTTAAGTATTGACGATAATCATCATGGTAATATCTTGCAAATTGATCTGCACCAAAAATTTCTCGAACTTCTAAACGATGTTCTAACTCTTCTTCAGTGTAAAGCTTGGGTGGATATTTTTTGTAAAACTCTTCTTTCTTTTGGTTAAATAATAGGATATCCTTCTCAAATTCAGTTTTACGCTTCTCAAAAGCATTTAAAGTCATTGAATTCAGTTTTAAACACAGTTCATAATACTCAAGCGCTTTCTCATAATTTCCAAATTTTGCTAAAATATATGCATAATCACGATAATCTCTACTAAAATCAATATCTTTTATTTTAAACAAAGAATCATATTTTTCAAGTTTTTTAGATAGTTCTGTTGAGTCTGTTTCAACAGCTCTGAATGAATTAGAAGAGCCATTTATATCTTCCCATAATCTGTAATATTCTTTTACATTATCCGGTAGAATAAGTTCTTGGGAGTAAGATACCATACACAAAGACATCAAGATAAAAGTTAAAGATTTTTTCATTGTTTTTTCCTTTTTATTGTGATTATCAATTCGTCATTTTTTTCTTCATTCCTTTGTTTTCCACGGTGTTGTCCGCCATTGTCTGCTAACTCGTAAATACCCGAAAAAAACATGAAATTATTAAATCTTAAATCTTAAATTTTTAAATTTTTAAATCTTAAATTTTTAAATCTTAAATCTTTAAATTTTTAAATCATGATTCGCTCAATATCTTCAATTTTCACCGGAACCTCCGCGAATAGATCTATCGGGTTTTCTCCCACCACTACATCGGTTTCCAAACGCACACCAATCCCTTCATCTGCAATATAGATCCCCGGCTCGCAACTCAATACCATGCCCGGCTGAAAAACCATCTCGCGCTGCCCTACATCGTGTACGTCCAAACCAATAAAATGGCTGGTGTTGTGCATGAAATATTTCTTAAACAAGGGTTTATCTTTGGGTTGGTTTGTTACATCTTCCTCAGTATAAAGACCCAACTTTATCAATTCTTCATCCATACGCTTAAACACATAATCGTTAATTTTATGGATCGTCATACCGGGTTTAAAAAGAGGAATGGTCTCTTTATAAATATTCAAAACAGCTTGATACACTTGTTTTTGTCGTGGGGAAAACTTTCCGTTTACTGGAACAGTTCGGGTAATATCGGCAGCGTAATTGGCATATTCGGCGCCAAAATCTAAGAGCAACAGATCGCCGTCTCGCATCCTTTTGTCGTTCTTAATGTAATGCAAGATGCAGGTATCTGCGCCGGCAGCTACAATGGGCGCAAAGGAGTGCCCTGTAGCGCCGCTTTTAGTCATTTCATAAATTAATTCAGCTTCGATTTCATATTCATAAATATCAGGTTTTATAGATTTTACGGCTCGGAGAAAAGCATTGTGCGTGATTTCACATGCCTTGCGGAGTGCATGAAACTCTTCAGCATGTTTTACCATACGCAACGGATACAAAATAGGCGCTAATCTTCTGTAATTATGTAAAGGATATGTTTTTCTAAATTGTTCTATAAACCGAAACTCTTGGGTGGGGTGCGCTACTCTCATGCGTGGATTCTCAGGAAAATGCAGATAAATATTTTGCGAATTGAGGATTACATCATGTAATTTACTTTCCATCTCCTCCACAAACATCACATTTTCAATACCGGAGATCTCCTTGGCTTGCTCTTTAGTAAGGCGATGTCCGTACCATACTACCATATCAGGTGAAGGGTTCTTGATAAACAGAATCTCACGATACTCGGCATTATGGTGCCACGGCGCCAACACCAAGGTGGTTTCTTCCTGATCAATGCCACACAAATAGAGCAGTTCGGCGTTTTGCTTAAAAGGGAAAGTGGTATCTCCGGAACGCGGATACTCATCATGAGAAGTAAGAATGGCAACGGAATTTTGCTCCATTTCGCCCACCACATTTTGACGGTTGGCTTTGTAAAAATCGGGGTGTAAAGGGGTATATTTCATGTTTAATAATTTGCCCGCAAAGGTATAATATTTTGTAAAGGCGTAGTATCCCATGTCTCTACCGAAAAATGTATATATTTGCCGCCATGAAAAAAATCCGTATAATAGATTTTAATCTATTGATTTTCTTGATTTTATGTTTGTTTTTTGAAGACCTCTCTGCGGACAATAAGAGCATTATTTTATCAAAAAATAATAGTATGGGTTCCATGGAAATATATAGCGCATTTGAACCAAACATCGCTCCTATTGATATTAGAGGCAAGAAAAAGGGATCAAAAATACGCAAAAGTTCAGGAAAAGTGAATTTTGAAACTTTTCGCCAATATTATGACAAAGCGCTAAAACATTATGATAATAAAGCGTATTTGTCGGCAGCACGTATTTTCGAAGAACTTTATCCTCTGTCTATCGGCACTCCGATGGGAGATACTATTCTTTTTCTTTTTGCCGATTCCTATTTTCAGAATCGCGATTATCAAATGGCAGCATTTCACTTTAGAGATTACACGAGAAGATATCCGGGAACCGAAAGAACAGAGTTGGCAGCCTTTAACGCTGTTAAAGCCATGTACTATACTTCCCCGGAGTATTATCTTGATCAGTTTATTACTACACTTACCATAGATGAGATCAATCTTTATATTCAACACTATCCTTACAGTAAGCATATTGAAGAGTGTAATGAGATTTTAGATGCGCTACACAATAAGTTGGCCAAAAAGGATATGGAGATGGTAAGGATGTACTATCAAACAGGATATTATGAAGCTGCACAGATCATGGCGAAAAATTTCCTAAAAACCTATTTTGCTTCAAAATTGGCCCCTGAAGTGCTATTTATTTTAATTAGAAATAATTATGATTTTGCCCGAAAAAGTGTGGAACATAAAAAATATTTTCGATTTAAAGATTGTATAGAAGCCTTCCAAACCTTGCAAGCGCAATTTCCGGAAAGCAGTTTTATTGCAGATAGCAAAAAAATTGTTACTGAAGCTGAAAACCAGATAAAAAAAATGGACGAACGAAAAAAATAAATTCTTTACATGAAAGCTAACGAATACACCAAAATTAAAATTAATCCTTTTGCCGTAACACGCGATTTACGGGAATTTGACAAAGAAACCGGCAATATTTATGAAACAGTCGCCATCTTGTCTAAACGAGCAAACCAAATTGCTTCAGAATTGAAAGATGATTTCCAAGAACGAGTAAAAGATTTTACCACACATCAAACCCAAGATGTTTTCGAAGAGAATCAGGAAAATGTTGAGCAAGTGGAGTTAGCTCGTTTTTACGAACAGCTTCCGAAGCCTGCTGTTATGGCAATTCATGAATTTGAAAATAACGAAATTTACCACAAATTACCTGAAAATTAATATTGAAATGCCTAACACGGCTTCAAAAAAAATTATCATCGGAATTACCGGCGGCATTGCAGCATATAAGTCATTGTCGCTGATACGCTTATTTAAAAAAGCGGGAGATGAGGTAAAAGTGGTTATTACCAAAAACGGGCTACAATTTGTTACGCCATTAACATTAGAAACCTTATCACAGAATGCCGTTTACTCGGATAGTTTTGTTCGAAATGAACCCTTTTCCATTGAGCACATTTCTCATGCAGATTGGGCAGATGTTCTTGTGGTTGCCCCCGCTACGGCAAATATTATCGGCAAATTTGCCAATGGTATTGCCGATGACCCACTCTCTACGTTACTATTGGCTATCAAAAAACCGATCTTTTTTGCGCCCGCCATGAATGTGAATATGTATGAAAATGAAGCAGTACAAAGCAATATTGCTCAACTTAAAAAACAAGGGTATCATATTATTGAACCACAAGTGGGCGATTTGGCGTGCGGCATCTCAGCAAAGGGAAGAATGGAAGAGCCCGAAAAAATCTTTGAAATAGTTACACAATTTCTTGCTCAAAAAAAAAAATGGATCGGGAAGAGTGCGGTAGTAACGGCAGGTCCTACTCACGAACCGATTGACCCTGTTCGATTTATAGGAAACCACTCTTCCGGATTAATGGGTTTTTCCCTTGCCGAAAAGTTGGCTGAACAAGGGGCGGACGTTACGCTGATTACAGGTCCAACATCCCTGCAATCCAACAACGAGAATATTCAACGTGTAGATGTGGTAACGGCTAAGGAGATGTTGAACCAAACATTATTATATGCCGAACATGCAGACCTGATCATGATGGCAGCTGCCGTTGCAGACTATACTCCTAAAACCATAGAAGCTGAAAAGATTAAGAAAAAAGCTGCCGATTTTGAATTGGTTTTGGAAAAAACCACCGATATTTTGTTGGAATTAGGAAAAAGAAAACAAAAAAACCAATGTTTGGTAGGTTTTGCATTAGAAACCGAAAATGAAGCAGAAAATGCCAAACAAAAACTACAACAAAAAAATGCGGACTTTATTGTACTCAACTCTTTAAAAAATAGCGGAGCAGGTTTTAAAAGCCCTACCAATCAAGTAACTATTTTCGCTAAAAACGGCGCTGTTATTGAAGGAAAATGCAAGCCCAAAACGGAGGTAGCAGAGGAGATATTAGGGTTTGTATATGGGCATTTTTTTGAAGAGGTATAACGGAGAATCTGTTATTCTGTATTTAGGAAAATAGAGATTAATCCATCTTACTTAATCAAGAAAGTAAACTTATCGAAGTTCTTCAGAGCAATACTTGTACCGCGAGCAACTGCTTTCAAGGGATCTTCAGCCACATGTACTTTTAACTTGGTTTTCTTGGCAATGCGTCTATCCAAACCCCTAAGCAGCGATCCTCCGCCCGCCATATAGATTCCTGTTTTATAGATATCAGCAGATAGTTCGGAAGGCGTATTTTCCAAGGCATTAATTACCGCTCCTTCGATTTTTGAAATGGATTTGTCAAGTGCTTGTGCAATTTCCTGATAGGTTACCTTAACAGCAATTGGGATACCTTGTAACAAGTCGCGCCCGTAAACTTCGTAGTCTTCCGGTGGGTTTTCCAAATCTTCAACGGCAGAACCCACATTTATTTTCACTTGTTCGGCAGTAGCTTCACCGATAGCGATATTATGTTTTTTGCGCATGAAGTCAATAATATCGTCATTTAACTCATCGCCGGCAACATTAATAGATTTGCTGGTAACAATTCCGCCCAAAGCGAGAACGGCAATTTCGCTGGTACCTCCGCCAATATCAATAACCATATTTCCGTTGGCATCCAGCACATCAATACCAATACCAATAGCCGCTGCCATGGGTTCATGAATCATGCGCACCTCTTTTGCGCCGGATTGTTCGGCAGAATCGCGCACGGCGCGTTCTTCTACTTCGGTAATACCGGAAGGAATACAAATTACCATTTTCAGTGCGGGAGGAAAAAGCAACCCCTTGGTTCCCGTCATCTTGATAAATTCGCGGAGCATCATTTCGGTTGACTGAAAATCGGCGATAACACCATCTTTTAGCGGGCGAATGGTTTGAATATTTTCATGAGTTCTTCCATGCATTAAAAGCGCTTTCTTTCCTACTGCCATCACGCGGCGGGTTGCTCTATCCAAAGCGATGATTGAAGGTTCATCAATAACCACTTTATCGTTATGCAAAATTACGGTATTTGCAGTACCTAAGTCAATAGCTAACTCTTTCGTAAACAGTGAAAATAGTCCCATAGTAATCTCATTATTAAGCCTGCAAATATATAAAAATATAAGTGCTATTGTTTAGTATCTCATTTTTTTTATTTTTGCCATGAATTTTTATTATGAAACAAAACGGAATTCTTGTTTTTTTAGTTTTTATAGTACCCCTCTCTTTTGCACAAGGAAAAGTTACTTATAATATTGAACAAAGAATTGAAACTATTGAACAACAATATATTAATGCGTGGAAGAAAATAAAAAAAATAGATGGATTTCGAATTCAAATTACTTCTTTTTCCGGTGTAAATTCAAAAACTCAAATAGCAAACACCGAGGCTCAATTTAAACAACAATTTCCCGATATTCCCTGTTACATTACTTTTTTTGAACCGGATTTCAGGTTAAGGGCCGGGAATTACCGTACAAAATTAGAAGCCTATAAAGCCCTACAAAAAATAGCGCCCCTATTTGAAGGCGCTTTTGTGCTAAAGGATCAGATTGAGTATAAGTAGTTACTTATACTTTCAACACATTGGGTTTATTGGGGGTGGGTAAAATTTTACCATTAGCTCCGCGATACTTATCATCTTTATCAAAAGGAACACCAATTTTATTTAAAAGACGATCTATTTGCACCTGATGGAGTTGCAATCCTATTTCCCATGGATTGTATCCCAATAATATGCCCGCCATCTCTTCATAAGTAATTACAGGAATACCATACCCTTCTTTGTCATAGGTTTTATGTTCCAATTCTGCGATTGCATATTGCCATTTGTCCATAAACATAGGGCACCCCGGGCAGTTGCACACAATAAAATCGGGCTCGTAAGGCTCCATGGATTCGAACTTTTTCTTAGTGTTTGCAATGGAGAATCCGCGATTAGCCTGTATTAAGTACTGCCTGAACCCGAACCCGCAGCAGTGGCGGCGTTCGGGATAATCGATTACCTCGCCGCCCCAAGCTTCAATCATACCGGCTAACACGTAAGGAAACTCTGCTTTTCCTACGCCGGTTTCAGGAAACATTTTTGCATAATGACATCCAATATGTTCTACAACGCGCAAGGGTTTTCCGGTGAAACGATTAACCAACTGATACTTCATCTTTTTCTTTAATTCCATTCTGAATTTATAAATAAGATCGGAAGCATGCGCAATATTTTTAGGGATTTGAAACTCCCTTCCGGTAGTTTTTTTCAAAAGTTCTCTTGTTTTTTCCAACAACTCAGGATGGTGTCTCCACGTTTCAATGATCTCATTATAAAGACCAAACGATGTAATGCAGGAAGGCGTAAAGTTTTCATAACCATTTTCGGTCATTAGGGCAAACAATCTTGCAATAATGGTCATGGTGGTTTCTAAAGGAATAATATCGCCATGGTATCCAATTCCGGTACAAGTATGTCCATTAACATTATCTTTTATATCCTTGCCCAGTTCATCGCGCATAATTTTTAAAAATGTAGCTTCAGACCCCGGGAAAAAAGTTTGACGAATACAACTTCTGCCATAAAAAAAGTGATCTTCTGCGATCTCTTTTTGATATTCATTCCAAAAATGTTTTTTCATAATTCTCTTCTTGTATGTGTATTGTTATTAGCTGTATAAATTTCCTTTGTATAATCTTCTTCGGAGTTGTTTCCTCTTTTTTCGTGCGAAAACCAATCTATATTGTTATGAAAGTCAAGCGCACCGGTAGCTTCAAAAATTTCTCTGATCTCTTGAATATATTTCTCATCAATTCGTTTCAAGGCTCCGGGTCCATCTCCTTTATAGTTGGCGCCCAATTTAGGCGCAAGATCTTTAATATTATCACGATACCATTTCCAAATCGGTCCCTGTTCGGGATGTGATTCAGGATTTACAATATCAGGATGCACGCAGTATCCCAAGTTTAAAATAGCGCCGCCGATCACATTTTTGATGATATATTGTTGTCTGCCTTTTTCGCTATCAACGAAATAGCCAAGTTGTTGTGCCACTTTTCGCAATGCTATGATGACCAATCCGGGGGCGTTTCCTCTAGGGCAGCGTGTGGCACAAGACATACATTCTCCGCAATACCATATCGTTTCCGAGCGCAAGAGAGATTCAATCTCCGTATCTTCGCCGCGTTGTACAACGTCGCAAATTTGACGCGGATCGTAGTTGTAAAATTCAGCCGAAGGACAAATAGCAGTGCATACCCCGCAATTCATACACGCATTGAGAGCTTCATGAAAACGCACATCCTGTAAAAGTAAAGTCGTAATATTACCCATGGTTAAGAAATTTTAATGCGCAAAAAAACACGATTTTTTGTAATGATTAATACAAAATACCAATTTTGATGCCAACAAAGTGAAAAAGCTGATTTTTTGTCTCAGTTAATACAAGTGGGCTTTCCCTATATTTAACTGCCGACTGTTGCATTTTATAATAAGCAGAAAACAAAAGCGACAATTTTTCTGAGAATTTTAAGTTGAGCCCTACACCCGATTGAAAAAAGATGCCGGCTTTCGTTCCATAAAAAACATTTTCTTCTAATTTTTTTTCAGACTGCCATTTGAATGCATAGCCAATATTGGCAAATAAACAGGGGGACACTTTCTTATCCATAAACTTAACGGTAGCATTGGCATAAATAGGGATGAAAGTAGATGTTTTTTTCTCAATAAACCAAAAATCCACACCGGCTCCTACCCCTGTAAAGAAATAGTTATTAAACTGATAAGCAATAATTTGTTGAATTTCAAATGAAATATTGCCATTGGCAAGCGTTTCGGTGCCATTAAAGTTTTTGCCTACTCCATAAGCTATTGAAAGAGAAGATTGATATACAAAATGCGGGGCATCTTGAGGAGATTGCCTGATTTGGGCAAAAGAGGTAAAAGGAAGAAGGCAAAAGATAGAAAGCAGAAGACAGGAATGGAAAATGAGATATAAGATTTGAGATTTAAGATTTAAGATTTGAGATTTGAAAAAATCTTGAACCTTGAACCTTGAATTTTGAAGCTTGAATTTGGAATTTATAATATTCATTATTAAATTATTAAATCTTTAAATTATAAAATCTTAATTTAGTAATTCCGCTGCTGCTTTAAGCGCTGCTACTCCTGTTTTGTTGCCGCTCATCATTTTTGCTATTTCGGAAATTCGTTCCTGTTGCTCAATTTTTTTGATTTTAGTAACGGCTTTTTCATTTTCAATATCCTTGTAAACAAGAAAATGCGTTTGGGCTTGTGCCGCAATTTGCGGTAAGTGGGTAATGGTAAGCAATTGACGCTGCAACGATACGTCGTACATCACTTCAGCTACTTTACTTGCCATGAAGCCGGACACACCGGTGTCAATCTCATCGAAAATTACTGTAGGCATAAACGAAGCAGCACTAATGATTGATTTGATGGCTAACATGATACGCGATAACTCTCCGCCCGAAGCGGTTTTTTCAACCGGAGCCAACGGCATCCCTTTGTTGGCTGAAAAAAGAAATTGAACCGCATCAATTCCCGTAGGAGTAAAAGAGGATAGTTGCGTAATCTCTACTTTAACCACAGCATCTAATATACCTAAAAGCGCTAATTTTTTTTCAAGCTCTTTTTCAAATACCAACGCAGTTTCTTTTCTTTTCTCAGATAGATTTTTTGCTAAAAATGTTGTTTTTTCTGTTAAAAATTCATACTCTTTTTGCAACCTCTCAATTTTCGACTCTAAATTTTCAAATTGAGTAAGTTTTTCATCTATTTGCTGAAGTTTTTGTAATAAATCCTCCACATTTTTAGCATAATGCTTTTGTTGAAGTCGGAACAAAGTATCCAATCTGTTTTCATAATATTCCAATTCAGCGGGATTAACTTCAATAGATTCTTCTTTTGCCGATAATTCAAAAGCTATATCTTTTAGGTCCACTAAAATACCATTCAGTCGTGTGGAGAAATTATGAATTTTTTCGTCAAAAAGTGCAACAGAATGGCAAGCGTTTTTAGCCTCATTAAGTTGTTGAATAGCGTTACCTTCTTGTTCGGATATTATTTGTAACGATTTATACAACTGCATTTTAATCTCTTCGGCATGTTTTAAGAAAGCAATCAGTTGTTCCAACTCTTCCTGTTCGCCCGCAAACAGTTTAGCATCATGCAGTTCATTACTTTGAAATAATAGAAACTCTTTTTCTAAATTTTCCCGCGCCACTTTTTCTTGAGATTCCCCAAGTTCTTTTTCAATCTTTTTATATTGCTGAAAAACTTGTTGATATAACAAAACAGGATCTCTTAATAGCGCAAAATCGTCTATGGTTTGCAAACGAAAATCTTGTTTATGAAGCAGTATTTGATGGTGTTGAGAATGGATATCCACTAATTTTTCGGCAAGGTCTTTCAGAAAATTTAGCGTAACCGGGGTGTCATTAATAAAGGCGCGGGATCCATTTTCTGAAATTTCGCGTCTCAAAATCAATAATTTATTAAAATCCAGATCATTCATTTTAAAAAAATCTTCCAAATGGAGATTTTGAATATCAAACACTCCTTCAACAATACATTTTCTACAGGGAAGATACAAGACGGACGAGTCGGCACGTGAGCCCAAGATGAGAGAGAGTGCTCCCACAAGGATAGATTTTCCTGCGCCGGTTTCACCTGTTATGGCAGTAAACCCCTTATCAAGAGATAAATCCAATGAATCAATTAGGGCATAATTCTCAATGTGCAGAGCGCGGAGCATGCTATTTAGGTTGATTTATAGCTTCGTACTTGGAACTGTTAGAAGGATCTATTTGCTTCATAATTTGAATAATTTGCTGCTTTTCGACAGGAGATCCTTCTTGGAAGATATTAATAATTTCTTGTTGTTTGGTTTGCCCAAAAATAGTCATCAAATAGAGTGCCGATCGTTGTTGATTTACTTGTTGCAATAATTTCATGGCTTCTAAAACAGCTGCACGACCCACATCGGGAGTCTCCGCCATTACATCCAACCCCAATCTGTGATATTGATATAAGAAATCGTGAAACTTACTATATGCAGAATTAGTAAAATTCTCCATTAACCAGTACCGGTTATTTTGTCCCGTTTCAAAAGATTTCCACCCGGGTTCTGCAGCAGATTGATTAAGATTAAGAATATCCTGACATTTTGCAAAATAGGGTGCTCCCCCATTTTGGGAAAAGGTATCAAAGTCAACGGCTAAGAATAGATTTAGGTAAAAAGCAACCAAAGATGTTAATTGAGATAGATTACTCCCTTCTGCATATTCTAATGGGTCGCCGTCCACATAATTAAATTGAACACTTTTATCCATAAAATTAAGTACAGACGTTTTATAATTTGATTTAAAAACAGGACGTTGCGATTGTATGGTCATCGTTGCTTTATACACATCACCGTTTTGGCTTTCCAAATTAATAAGAATGGAACACTCTATTCGTTCATTAGTTTTTAAAGTGTATTGACACCATTTTCTATCATTCACAAACTTGTAGAGTTCCCGCTGCAGATTATTAAACTTTTCGTAATTAGTGCCGGATATTTTTTGAGAGTTTATAGAAATAGCGCATTGAAAATCTTGTGCCCAAACTTGAAAAACAAAAGCTAAAAAGAATAGTATTACAACAATTTTTTTCATTGGAAAATATTATTGTTTAACAACGTGCATGGCAAGGTTTTATTTTGTAGAATAGGGGAAATTACTTTTTCCATAATAATTTTACTACCATTTCCGTTATCAAATACTAATCTTAAAAATAAAAAGCTATGAAAAAATGGATTTGTACCGTATGCGGCTATGTTCATGAAGGAGAACAAGCCCCCGAATTTTGTCCGCAATGTAAACAACCGCGTGAAAAATTCAAACTATTAGAAGAAACCGGAAAATTAGAATGGGCTGACGAACATCGTATTGGCGTTGCCAAAGGATTAAACGAAGAAGTAGTAGAAGGTCTCCGCGCACATTTTATGGGCGAAGCTACCGAAATTGGTATGTATTTGGCAATGAGCCGTCAGGCAGACAGAGAGGGGTATCCCGAAGTTGCCGAAGCTTACAAAAGAATTGCCTACGAAGAAGCAGACCATTGTGCACGTTTTGCAGAGATGTTGGGTGAAGTGGTTTGGGATACTAAAACAAACCTCGAAAAAAGAATGCTTGCCGAACAAGGCGCCTGCGCCGATAAAAAAAGAATTGCTACTATAGCAAAGAAATTAGACTATGATGCTATTCACGATTCCGTTCATGAAATGTGCAAAGACGAAGCACGTCACGGACAAGTGTTTGAAGCACTATATAAACGATTTTTTAAATAAGGAGAAAGAAGAAAAGAAAAAGGGAGAAAGGATTTGATAGATTTCCTTTCTCCCTTTTACCTTTTTACCATACTTATTCTGCCGACTCAACAGTCTCTTCAACCACAGGCTCTTCAACCATAGGCTCTTCAACCACAGTCTCTTCAACCACAGTCTCTTCAACCACAGTCTCTTCAACCACAGTCTCTTCAACCAAGGCTTCAGCTGTTGCTTCAACTTCTATTTCTGTAACTTCGGTTTCGGCTTGTGCAGCGGCTTGTGCTTCTTTGGCAGCTTCTACCGCAAACTTAGCGGCAACTTTTTTCGCAATAGTTTCACGAACTTTGGTTTCTGCTTCCATTCGTTTTTTGCTTTCAGCTCGGGTTTGGTCAGCGGCTTCGCGTTTCACGTTGCTCACTTTCGATTCTTTTTCCTGTTTCCACGCTTCAAATTTCTTTTCAGCTTCGTTTTCGCTGATAGCGCCTTTAGCGATCCCGCCGCGTAAATGTTTCATTAAATACACGCCTTCGTGTTTGAGAATCGAGCGAACAGTATCGGAAGGCGAAGCACCTGTTTCTACCCAATACAATGCCCGATCGAAGTTAATGTTGATAGTTGCAGGATGGGTCAGCGTATTGTAGGTGCCGATTTTTTCGATAAAACGTCCGTCACGTGGTGCACGACCATCCGCAATTACAATGTGATAAAAAGGTTGATTCTTTTTACCGTGTCTTTGTAATCTGATTCTTGTAGCCATAAATTAAATTTTATTGGTTTATTTTTTTAGGGGCGCGAAAATATAATTTTTTTAATATGGTAATGTTCAGAATGATAATTTTAGTTTCAAAGATTCAAAAATGCAAAAAATCCACTACCTTTTGTTCGCTTAATGTGATATAGTTGGCTTGCTGTACAATAGTTCCGTTATCTGAAAACAGTATTACCGGCATACTACCTCCGGTAATATTCAGGAATGTATCAACCCTAAAAGTAGTATATTCAAGTATGGGGATCTTTTGATCCGTGAAAAAATGGTTTATCAAACTATCCGGTGTTCCCGACCAAAAAACTGCTTTTACATGATCTTCCGGCAGTTGATGGTTTTTAAGGATCAGGTGTAATTTAAGAGCGGCATGTTTACAAAATCTGCATCCGGCAGAGTATAAGCAGATTATTTGTTTACCATCAGTAAACTCTGCCTCTTTACCGCTATGCAACAGTGCAGATTCGTACACGGAAATGTCAATTTGAATTTTCTCTTTATGAATTACCGTGTATAAGTAATTGGGTGCGTTTATTACCATAAAAACAATGAAGGTTACTGCTCCTAATGTTATCGAAACCCATTTATGCCACTTCTTGGAAGTAGAGAATTTGGGCGAAACGAAAATCATAAGAAGGAATAGTGCTACATTTTTGCCAATAGATTCCCCGCGACTTAATACGATTGTTGTTCCATAACAATGACAGTTGGTAATATCCACTTCAAAAAAGTAAGGCAAAAGAAACAAATATAACGTAAAACCTGCAAGAAAAAACATTACGCAATAATAAACAAGCCGTACATGAATATTAAAAACAAACAGGATTCCCAAAACCAACTCTGCTGTAATGAGCAGGCGGGTTAAAGTTTCTGTTACTGAAACCGAAAACAGATTGTGTTCAAAAACATATAAATCAAATAGATCAACAGATATATATTTTAAAATTGCCGATGCCACAAAAGCCAAACCGACAAAAATGCGCAAAATAGCAGAGATGTATTGATTGTATATATTCATATTGATTTTAATGAGACAAAAATATATATTTTTGGTAATGGTGTAATATAAAAAATTCATGTTAATTTGCAACCAAAAAAATAAAATCAATTATGAACAGTATATTTCTTCTTGATGCCTCAACAATTATGGGCAGTTATACCACAGGGCTTACCACAATCACTTTTCCGCAACTCATTATGCTTGCATTGGGTTTATTCTTTGCGTATTTGTCTATTGTAAAAAAATACGAACCCCTATTGCTGCTGCCGTTGGCGTTTGGAATCTTGCTTGCCAATATCCCCGGCGCTCATCTTTCGGCTTACGATGAAAATGGATTGATGCACTTCTTGTATCAGGGTATAACACACGTTATTTACCCGCCCTTGATTTTCCTCTGTATCGGCTCTATGACCGACTTTGGTCCTTTGATTGCCAATCCTAAAATAGCGTTAATAGGGCTGGGCGGGCAACTTGGAATTTTTGTGGCATTTGGCGGGGCTTTGTTATTAGGACACCTCCTAGCTCCGTTTATTCCGGGATTTGATGGATTTGGATTGAATGAAGCTGCCTCTATTGCCATTATCGGAAGTTCCGACGGACCTACCTCTATCTTTGCTGCCAGTCGCCTTGCACCCGATTTATTGCCCACCATTGCTATCGCCGCCTTTTCGTATATGGCGTTAGTACCGTTCATTCAACCGCCGATCATGCGAATGCTCACTACAAAAAAAGAACGGGTAGTAGTAATGCCGAGAGCCAAAGATGTTACGAGAAAACAAAAAATTACCTTCTCCATTGCGATAACGATAATAGTGTTGTTGTTGGCTCCTGCTGCAGGCGCTTTGGTGGGTATGCTGATGCTGGGCAATTTAATTAAGGAGAGCGGGGTAACCGGACGCTATATCGAAACACTACAAAACGACTTGCTAAATATATTAACATTGTTGGTTGCCGTTTCCATTGGTGCCTCTGCAACAGCCGAGCGTTTTCTTACACCTCAAACTCTGTTTGTAGTCTTTCTCGGATTAATAGCATTTATTTTCGGTACTGTGGGTGGAATCTTAATTGCAAAATTTCTATATAGAGTTACCGGCGGAAAGGTAAATCCGCTAATAGGAAATGCCGGCGTGTCTGCAATGCCCATGGCAGCAAGAATTTCTCAAAAAATGGGACAACAATATAACTCTCAAAACTTCCTGTTGATGCATGCAATGGGACCCATTGTTTCCAGCACGATTGCTTCTGCTATTGTGGCAGGGATTTTTATTGCGTTCTTCGGTGGGTAAAACCTTACCCTACCAACCGAAAAAAACCTTAAATCTTAAAATTCTTAAATTTTTAAATCTTTAAATCTTTAAATCTTAAATTTTATGTCCCAAAGCCAAACCACTACCCGCCACCACCTAATTATTAACAAATTACGCAGAACACAAGGCGCAACGTTTAAAGAAATTGCAGACTATTTGTCTCGTGAATCAACACTTGGCAACGACTTCAACATCTCTATACGCACCTTTCAGCGTGATGTTGATGATATTGCCGAAGTTTACAACATTATCATCAAATACGATCATTCAAGAAAGGTGTATTGCATTGACGATGAACTTAATCCAAAATATTACGACCGATTTTTTGAAGCCTTTGATGTATATCATGCCTTAAAAGTGAATGAACGAACAAAAGAGCATATCTATTTGGAAAACAGGCAATCGCAAGGAACCGAACATCTCTATGGTTTGCTTCACGCGATTAAAAACCGTTTGCAAATCTCCTTTTCTTATCAGAAATATTATAAAGAGCATGCTGAAAATAGAACCGTTCATCCGTTGGCGCTGAAAGAATTTAAGTATCGCTGGTATTTGGTGGCGCGGGATGAATATGATAAACGTGTGAAAATATACGCATTAGACCGTATGACAGCA
>Ga0123353_10001063_pt1 | contig 33586 bp, 19 predicted proteins | sample TergutLab28metaG_3_FD_92763 | JGI IMG/M metagenome (GOLD analysis project Ga0123353, IMG submission 92763) | Labiotermes labralis P3 segment gut microbial communities from Petit-Saut dam, French Guiana - Lab288 P3 | ecosystem: Host-associated > Arthropoda: Insects > Digestive system > Gut ... | reverse complement strand
TTGGCGGTGATCGTTTCGCGGTAGGGAATCTTCGGCTGTTTGGTGTCGACGTCCATGTTGAACCGCTGCTTCATCTTCGTGAGCATGATTCGCAGATGCAGGTCGCCCACTCCGCTGATGACGGTCTCGGCCGTCTGGGCATCGCGGTCGGCGGTGAACGTCGCGTCCTCCTGCCGGAGTTTTTGCAGGGCTTCGGAGATTTTCTGTTCGTCGCCGCGGCTTTTGGGCGTGACGGCGAGGCTGTACATCGGCGTGGGGAACCGCGGGCGGGCACGGAACATCGGCGTGGGTTCGGCATGCAGCACATGGCCGGCGAGGATGTCGTCCACCTTCGCCAGCGCGATGATGTCGCCCGCGACGGCCTGCTTGACTTCCTTCGTCTCCTTGCCGACCACCTTGAACAGGTGCCCGACTTTCGCGGTTTTCTTGTTGTCGGCCAGGGCATACATCGTGTCCGGCAAGAGGGTTCCCTGGAGCACGCGAATCCAGGCCTGTTTTCCGACGAACGGATCGGTCGTGATCTTGAACGCCTGCCCGACGAACGGTTTTGCCCCGTCGCAGACAATCGGCAGCGTCGCGGCGTCGGCGGCCGTGGAGGCCGTCACGGGCAGTCCGGTCGTCGCCAGCGGCGAGGGGAAAAACTCCGCCACCGCGTCGATGAACTCCGACACGCCGACGTTGTTCCGGGCGGCCATGAAGAATATCGGAATCACCGTTCCGGCGACCATCGCCTTTCCGAAGGCCGGGGCGAGTTTGTCCATGCCGATCGTCTCGCCGCCGAGATAGGCCTCCATCAGCAACTCGTCGGCCTCGACGATGCTCTCGACCAGTTGCGTGTGCGCGTCGCCCACGTCGCCCAGATCGGCGGTACCGCTCTCGTTCTTGAAGCAGTCCACCACCGCCTTTCCGCCGTCGGACGGCAGCGTCATCGGTCGGCAGGCCGTTCCGAACGACTCCTGAATCTCGCCCAGCAGACGCTCCAGGTTCGTGTTCTCGCCGTCGATCTTCGTCACGACAATGGCCGTAGGCATGTTGGCGGCCCGGGCCGTGCTGAACAGCTTGCGCGTGTTGACCTCGATGCCCGCCGTCGCCGAAACCGCCACCACGGCCACGTCCGCGCCGCTCAGGGCCGCGATCGCCCCGCCGATGAAATCGGGATAGCCGGGGGCGTCGATGAGGTTGATCGTCTTGCCCTTGTGCTCGATGAACGCCAGCGACGGGTCGACGCTATGGCCGCGTTCCTTCTCGATCTCGCCGAAGTCCAGCAGGCTCGTCCCGTCGCCGACCGACCCCAGCCGCGTCGTCAGCTTGGCGTTAAACAGCAACGCCTCGCCCAGCGTGGTCTTCCCCGCGCCGCCGTGGCCTAGAAATACAATGTTCCGAATGTCCTGAGGCGCCGAAGCAGGCATGTCTGATCTCCAAGTTTTCTATATCGTTTCCACGTCGAAATTGTCCACGTCGATCCACACGACAAGTCTGATGATGATACGCGCGCACGCCGCGCGCAGCAAGGGAAATTCAGGCCCGTCAAACGATTAACGATGTGGCTTGCCTCTTTGCGTTGTAGGACGTTGTGCGTGGCGAAACGTTCGCCACGCACAACGTCCTACAACGCAAAGAGGCAAGCCAACTCCGCGTTTACCGCCGCCGACGCAACAGCGCCAGGCCGCCCAGCGACAGCAGGGTCATCGTCGCCGGTTCGGGAACGGCCGTCGTCAGACTCGCGTACATCTGTCCGATCTGGTCCGGGTCGAGTTGGCCGGAGTAGAGACTGTAATAACTGAAACCGACGCCCTTGGGCTGCCGGCCCACCCCGCTGCCGATCCAACCCTTGGCCTCGCCGCCGTCATATTGACTATTGTAAAACACCGCGGTCTCGGGAACGTCGAACGACGACGTCATCCGCGCGACCATCTCCTCGCCGTCGAGGCTGTAATAGACGTAGTAGTCCATCACGCATTTGCCCGGAACGGCCGTGAGATCGACCACCTTCGCGATCATGAACCAGGTGTCGCGCGGAACGACGACACCGAGGTTGTCGTCCCCTTTGTAGACCCAGGCCACGGCCGCCGTGTCCAGCAAGGCGGTGGAGGACAACAATGAACCTCCGGGAGTGACGGACAGAAGCACGTTCTGTCCGCCCGAGTCGTGCTTGCCGCCGATGCCCGCGTTGTCGGTCGCCCCGAGCGCCGCGCTGTCGAGATAATAGTACCCGATCTCCGTATAGCCGATTGGGGCGGTATTTCCGAACACACTGGAAGGCCCCGCGGAACAATATCTCGTCGGGCTGTCCACGTACGAGAACCCGTCGAGATAGACGTACGCCCGGTCTCCGGCGCCGGCGCCGGAGGCAACATACCGCACCGGATTCGACGCGTTCAACCCGACCCGCAACGCGCCGTTCGTTTCCCCGTTCGCGGCATCGAAACTGCCCGTATTGGGAACAAACGCCGTTCCGGGAGCCATGGCGGCCGTCGAAATGGCCCACGAATTCACGTCCCATTGCAACAACGGCTGTGGCAACTCCGCCGACACCGGCAGCACCAAAGCAATCACCGTCCAGAAAATCGCCACTTGCAGCCTGTTCATTGTATTCTCCTTTTGTCCATACACGTACGGACGAACTCCGCGGCCCGCGTTATTTCCGCCGCCGCAACAGCGCCAGGCCGCCCAACGCCAGCAGACTCATCGTCGCCGGTTCGGGAACGCCCGCGGTCATGAAGGCCTTGTAGCTGGCCTGGACCTGCGCCTCCGACATCGCGCCGTCGTACACCGCAAAATAGCCCAGACCCAGCCCCGTGATGGACCGGTTCGCCTGGCCGCCGAACGAACCGATGGGGTCGCCGCCACCGTGCCCGTTGCTGAAAAAAGCGTCCGGACCAGGATCGAACGATACAGGGGGAGCCGCCAATTCACCGTTCACATAGTAATACAACCAGCCTTCGCCTGTTACCATGTCGTACTCGAACACCTTCGTGAACATGAACCACTCACCACGGTTGTCGGTGCGGGGGGTGATGTAACTGTCGACATACTCCGACCGGAAGGCCCAATCCTCGTGTTCAAACGGCCGGCGTATCGCGGTATAGGACTGTAACGAGCTTCCGGTTCCCGATTGTGAAAACAGGGGGGTGTTTTGATTTTTGCTGCTCTGCTGCGAACCGAGGCCCGCATTATCCCCCGGAACACTCATCGTCTTGGGGGCGTAGAGATACATCATCATCGTATAACCGCTGCCGGTTCCGACCCCCTTCTCGGCCCCGGTCGCCGCGACCACCGGTTCTTCGTCCACCAATCGGTAGAGCGTATACCCTTCCGGCCTGTTGAAAATCGTGTACGTGTTCGTCCCGGTAGACCACCCGCGGTCGTAGAAGTCGAGGTAGGGACGGATGGCGTTGGAGGTGTTATTGGCGTCGTCGACGCCAACATACCGCACGCCCCCGCGGAATGTGATCAACCCATTGGCGATGCCGGGGTGATTGCACGTGTCGTCAAGATAGCCCGTGATCGGGACTCCCTGCGCATCCACCTCCCCCGGCCCAGCCGCCGCCCAATTGGCGGCATCCCACTCCAGCAACAACGTCACCGCCGACGCCGACGATACCAGCACCATCGCCAAACACACCGCCGCCACTCGCAATAGGCTCATAAATGTCTCCTTATAACGACCAATGAAATGTCCGCCGCCAACACCACAGGCCGGCGACAAAAACGATTGTACCATCAAACTCCCTCGCGCCAAGACAAGATTTCATCCTGGGAGAAACACGATTTTTTTACCACAGAAACACAGAACCGCAGAGAGGATGTTGGAATTCGAGATATTTTTCGAATTTCCAACATCCTCTCTGCGGTTCTCTGTGTCTGGGTGGTGAAAACGATGTTCCAACTGTAGAATGGAGCAATGTCCCACGACGTACATCGACGGCAGTTTCGCGTGACCGGCCAGGTGCAGGGGGTCGGGTTTCGGCCTTTTGTGCATCGGTTGGCGGTGGTGTTGCGTTTGATGGGGTTTGTGCGGAACGACTCGCGAGGGGTGACGGTCGAAGTCCAGGGGCCGGCGGAGGCGGTGGCGGAGTTCGCCGAGCGGCTGCGGACCGAGTTGCCGCCGGCGGCGGCGATTTCGGCACTGGAGGTTTGCGACCTCCCTCCGCGGACCGACGAGGCCGGATTTGCCATCGTGCCGTCGACCGACGGCGAAGCCGACGCCCAGGTGGCCGTGGATTCGGCCGTCTGCGACGATTGCCTCCGCGAGCTTCGCGATCCCGGCGGCAGGCGGTTTCGTTATCCGTTCCTCAACTGTGCCCACTGCGGGCCTCGATACACCATCGTGCGGCGGATTCCCTACGACCGCCCGAACACGACGATGAGCGAGTTTGCCATGTGCCCGGACTGCCGCCGCGAGTACGACGACCCCACCGACCGGCGGTTTCACGCCCAGCCGATCGCGTGCCCCGCGTGCGGACCGCGACTGTGGCTGACCGACGCCCGCGGGCAGGCCGTCGAGTGCGAGGACCCCGTCGCGCGGGCGGCGACGCTGCTGCTCGACGGCAAGGTGCTGGCGATCAAGGGCCTCGGCGGGTTTCACCTCTGCTGCCGGGCCGATCAGGACACCGTCGTCCGCACGCTGCGGCGGCGGAAACGTCGCGACGCCAAACCATTGGCCGTCATGCTGGCCGATCTGAAGGAGGCGCGGAAATATTGCGAAGTGACCCCCGAGGCCGCCGCGCGGCTGTGCGGGCCCGCCAGACCGATCATGCTGCTGCCCCTGCGAAAACCGCCGCGAAAACGGCCGCCGCCCCGCGACGGCGAACCGGTCATCATGCCGCTGGACATCGCGCGGTCGGTGGTCGCGCCGTCGGTGGCCGGCGGACTGGACACGCTGGGCGTCATGCTGCCCTACACGCCGATCCATCACCTCCTCTTCGACTCGCCAGGTCTGCACGCGGTCCCGCTGGTCATGACCAGCGGCAACCTCACCGACCAGCCGCTCGTGACCGACAACGACGACGCCGTGACGCAACTGGGCCCAATCGCCGACTTCCTGCTGCTGCACGACCGGACCATCGAACGCCGCCTCGACGACAGCGTCGTGCACATGCACCACGACGGGAGTTTCGTTCCGCTTCGTCGGGCTCGCGGGTTTGCACCGCAACCGATGGAATTATGCGACGCCCAGACGCGGGGACGCGGGGACGCGTCGGTCTTCGCCCTCGGGCCGGACATGAAAAACACCATCTGCCTGCTCCGCGGCGGAAGGGCCATGGTGAGCGAGCACATTGGCGACCTTGGCGACGGGCGGGTGTATCGGCATTTTGTGGACACGATGGACCGGCTGCTGGCGTTGTACGATGCCGAACCGACGCTGTTGGCGGCCGATTTGCATCCGGCGTATCTCTCCACGCAATACGCGTTGCGGTGGCAGCGGGGCGAACTGGCCGGCCGGGCGGCGGTGGAGGTGGTTCGCGTGCAGCATCATCACGCGCACGTGGCCGCCTGTTTGGCCGAGCACGGTTGTCGCGGTCCTGTGATCGGCCTGGTGTGCGACGGGGCGGGGTTTGGTGACGACGGTGCCACCTGGGGCTGCGAGGTGCTGCTGGCGGACACGGCTTCGTATCGCCGGTTGGGCCATTTGCGGTACGTGCCGCTTCCGGGCGGAGACGCCGCCGCCCGCGAGACGACCCGGCCGGCGTTGGCGGCGCTGTGGGACACCTTCGGGCCGGAGATGCACGACCTGCCCGTCGCGCGGCGGCTGGCCGGCGGCGAGGACAGCCTGGAGCGGTTCGTGCAGATGCTGTCTGCCGGCGCGAATTGTCCGCCGGCGGGGTCGCTCGGGCGGTGGTTCGACGCGGCCGCCGCCTTGACGGGACTGGCCGACGAAAACGCGTTCGAAGCCCAGGCGGCCATGCTGCTGGAGTCCGCCGTCGTTCCGGGCGTCGAGAACGCCTACGCGTTCAAGCTCGCGCCCCCCGCGACCAGCCAGTACCTCTACCTCAGCCGCGTGGGCACCCTGCTGCGGCAAAAAGGCGACGTTCCGTTCGAGATCGACCTTCGCCCGATGGTGGCGGAACTGTGCAACGACCTGGCGGCCGGGTTCCACGCGGGCGTGATCGCGGCCCGGTTTCACAACACGGTGGCCGCGTTTTTGCACGCCTCGGCCGAGCGGGCCCGCGAGGAAACGGGGCTGAGCACGGTCGCCTTGTCCGGCGGATGTTTCGCCAACCGCTACCTCACCGCCCGCCTGACGGCCCGGCTGGAGACCGCCCACTTCACGGTCCTCCGACACCGCACCATGCCCTGCAACGACGGAAACATCGCCCTCGGCCAAGCCGTGGTGGCGGCGGAGATGATATGACGTTGAGCATCGAACAATACGTTCGTCCTGACGTGATCCAGCAGGTGGCCAGGCTGGATTTGCGGGCGCGGTTTATCGTCGAGGGGTTTCTCAGCGGGCTGCACGGGTCGCCGTTTCACGGGTTCAGCGTCGAGTTCAGCGAACACCGCAAATACACGCCCGGCGACGACCTGCGGCTGATCGACTGGAACGTCTTCGGAAAGACCGACCGGTATTACATCAAAAAATTCCAAGCCGAGACCAACCTCGACGCCTGGCTGCTCGTGGACACGTCCGGGTCGATGGATTTCGCCACCTCCGGGCGAATGACGAAAATGGACTACGCCATCTGCATCGCCGCCGCCCTGGGCTACATGATGATCCACCAGCAGGACGCCGTCGGCCTGGCGATGTTCGACGAAAAACTCCGCGAGTTTCTTCCGCCCAAAAGCAAACGCACCCAACTGACGAACATTCTCACCCTGCTCTCGCGGCAGAAACCGCAGGGCAAAACCATGCTCGCCGAGGCCATTCACGACATCGCCGGCCGCGTGAAAAAACGCGGACTGATGATCCTCATCAGCGATTTGTTGAGCGAACAATCTCAGGTGCTCGACGCGCTGCATCACCTGCGGTTCCGCGGCCATGACATCATCGTCTTCCAGGTGCTCGACCACAGCGAGGTGGCGTTTGAGTTTGACGGATCGGTGCGGTTCGAGGACCCCGAGACCGGCGAGGCCGTGCAGACCGACCCGCTGGCGATCCGGGCGGCCTATCAGGAGGAACTTCGCCGCTTCCTGGCCGAGTACCGCTCCGCCTGCCAGGCCATCCGCGCGGATTTCGTGACCGTGGACAACTCCATGACGTTCGACAAGGCGTTGATCGAGTTCCTGGCGCAACGGCAGCAGCGATTTTGAAAACGATTTTTCCTGGAGGTAAATCGCCCGTTCGCCGACTATACTCATGGTATGCCTCCTGAGTTGGATTTACCTCCTGCGATTTCTGAAGAGCTTCTCAGCAACTGGGCCGGATTGCCGGCGGCGGGGAAGGTGTTTCTGGTGGCACTGGGTGGGCTGGTGGTATTGATCTACGTCTACGCGGCCTGGATTTTGTTGTCCGGCGCGGTTCGGTTGGCGGTGCGCCGCCGACGGTCCGTGCGGGCGAAGGCGGGAAATGCCGAGGCCGTCCACGCCGCCGCGAATCCCGATGACGTCCATCCGGCGGGGACGAAGGCTCGGCGGAGGGCGAAACGGTCCCGGCGGCATTGGGGCTGGCGCCTGGCACGTGGCGCGACGCTGACGCTGGCGGCGGGAGGGGTGTTGTGCGTGGTGAGCGCATGGCACATCGAACCGTATTGGCCGGAAATCACGCGATTCGAGGTGCGTTCGGATAAACTCCCCGCCGGCAGCGAGTTCGTGCGGATCGTGCACATCTCCGATACGCACTGCGACGGCGACGTCGAGAGACTGGAGGATAAACTGCCCGACCTGATCCGCCGGGAAAAGCCCGACCTGATTATTTTTACCGGCGACGCCGCCAACGACTGGCCCGCCGGGACCGAACGCTTCCGCCGTATGATGGCGCGGATCGCCGAGATCGCACCGACCTACGCCGTCGACGGAAACTGGGATTTCTACGTGTGGAACAGGCTGCTGACCGGCATCGACGTGACTCCGGTGGGCGTCCGTCCCATCGACATCGACATCCGCGGCGCCAGGCTGCGCTTGATCGGCGGGGCGCGGTGGCAGGCCGGACACGTGGTCCAATCGCTCGAACCGCTCGAACCGGAACGAGTGACCATTCTGCTGAATCATTACCCGGATTTCATTCTTCAAATTGACGAACACATGAAAAAAAGCGGAGCAGGCGTCCGGATGCCCGACCTTTTCCTGTCCGGTCATACGCACGGTGGGCAAATCTGCCTGCCGTTTTACGGTGCGGTCGTGACGCAGCAGGAAACCGGCAAGCGTTTCGAAAACGGCCTGGTGGAGCACAACGGCACCCTGGTGCACGTCAGCCGGGGCATCGGCATGCGCGGCTACATGCCGAGAGTCCGCTTCCTCTGCCGACCGGAGATTGCCGTGATCGACCTGTATTCTGCGAGGGGCGACGGCTGAACGCTGTCATCATGTGTCTTCGCGTGGCACATTGCCCAGACGCGGCGCCTGCTTGGGCAGTTTCTTTTCTTCTGACTTCAGGCGGCGCTCCAGTTTTTTCACATCCTCGGCAGCGGGCAGACGTTCTGGAACAATGTTGCGGTCCGTCAGCAACTTGCGTACGTTCCTTCTGTGATAACGAGAGTTTCTCGCGTGCCTGCAAGCGTTCCCACTCCGCCAGGCGTGTTTCGATCACTTCCTGCTTGCGCGTCTGCATCGCGAAATAGGTCATCGCGAAAGCAATGGCGTCCTTGCGCGGATCGCCGTTCTGGGCGATCAGGTAGCAGGCGTAGCGGGTAAGCGCCAGATCATCCACGGGCCGCTGTGTCAGTGAACCGATCTCGACCATTTTGCTGACGTCAGCAAAATGGTCGGCCACGGTCTGCCCAGCCCCTTCGCAGGCTACCTTTGCCTTGTCGATTACGGCCTCGAAGTTGCGCCATTGCATGTATTCCAGCAATTCCTGCAACTCGCGCGCAAGCCAGTATTCCACGCCATCTTCACTACGATGGGCACAGTCCTCAAAACTCTTATGCAACTTCTGAATCAGTTCTTTTTTCATGCGAACAACTCCTGCATTTTCGCCGTTGTCGTACCTTACCTTGTGATGGCTTTTCCCGCGATATCCCGCCGGTAGTACGCGCCGTGCCACTGGATGCGTTCGCAGGCTTCGTAGGCGCGTTGTTGGGCGGCGGCGATGGTGTCGCCTAACGCCGTCACGCCGAGCACGCGGCCGCCGGTGTTCACCAGCTTTCCGCCCGACAGGCCCGTGCCGGCATGGAAAACCTTCACGTCCTCCAGCGCGTCGGCCTGGGCGATGCCGGTGATCTCGAACCCCTTTTCGTACGCGCCCGGATAGCCGCCGCTGGACATCACCACGCAGACGGCGGGGCGTTTGTCCCACTCGACGGTCACCTCGCCAAGCCGGTGCTCGACCACGGCCAGCATGACCTCCACCAGGTCGCTCTTGAGCCGCATCATCAGCGGCTGGCACTCGGGGTCGCCGAAACGGCAGTTGAATTCGATCACCTTCGGTCCGCCGGGCGTGAACATCAGCCCGGTGTAGAGCACGCCTTCGTACCGCCCGAAGTCGCGGCGCATGGCGTCGACAATCGGCACGAGAATTTCCCGCTGGATGCGGTCCATCATGCGGTCGTCGAGGATCGGCACCGGGCTGTACGCGCCCATGCCGCCGGTGTTCGGGCCGGTGTCGCCGTCGCCGACGGGCTTGTGGTCCTGGAGCGGCTCCATCACGTAGATGCTCTTGCCGTCCACCAGCGAGAGCACGGTCGCTTCGGGTCCGGTGAGCATTTCCTCGATGACGACGGTTTTGCCCGCGTCGCCGAAGAGGCCCTGTTCGAGCATTTCCTCCAGCGGTTTGACGGCCTGGTAGGGCTCGGGGCAAACGACGACACCCTTTCCCTTGGCCAGACCGGCCGCCTTGACCGCGACACCGTGCTCGCGGGAGAGCACGTACTCCCTCGCCGCCCGCAGATCGGTGAAGATGCGGGCCTCCGCCGTCGGAATGGCCGCGGTTCGCATGAGGTCTTTGGCGTAGGCCTTGTCGCTCTCGATGCGAGCCCCCTCCGCCGACGGACCGAAACATTTCATCCCCGCCTCGCGCATCGCGTCGGCCAAACCGTTGGCCAGCGGCTCTTCAGGTCCGACCACCACCAGCCCCACGCCGTTGTCCTTGGCGAACTTCACCAAACCGGCCGTGTCGCTGTCGGCGAGATTCACGCACTGCGCATGCTGCGCAATGCCCGGATTTCCCGGCGCACAATACAGCACGTCGCACAGGGGGCTCCGCGACAACTTCCACGCCAACGCATGTTCCCGCCCGCCGCCGCCTACTAACAAAATCTTCATGGAATATTCCTTTATCTGTGAGGGTCGAACGGGTAGTGTAACAAAGAAAAATCCGAAATCCGAAGCACGAAATTCGAAACAAATTTCAAAATCCGAAAGAAGAAAATTCCAAACCCAAACGGCGACGCCGTACGTCAATGCGCCAAGCATTCGTTATGCGTAACGTTTGGCGCCTTGATGCACGGTGTCGCCGTTTGGGTTTTGAGATTTGTCGTTTGGAATTTGTTTCGAATTTCGTGTTTCGGATTTCGGATTTTGCTGTTGCATCGCCTGCCCCGTAGTATTGAATAAAGAGACACTATGGCAAGCACGAACAACCACACCCGCGTCGTCGCGTTTATGGATATTGGAACCAACTCCATCCGGCTGTTGATGGTGCGGGTCAATCCGAATCATTCGTATACGGTGTTGACGCAGCAGAAGGAGGTCGCCCGGCTGGGGTCGGGCGAGTTTCCCGCCAGGAGGCTGCGGGCCGACGCGATGAACCGGGCCGTCCTCATCTGCTCGAAATTCGCCGACATGGCCCGTTCCAACGGGGCGGCCGAGATCGTCGCCGTCGCGACCTCCGCCAGCCGGGAGGCCGGCAACCAGGCCGACTTCCTCCGGCGGCTGCACGACGAAGCCAACCTCGACGTCCGCGTCATCAGCGGACTCGAAGAGGCCAGGCTGATCTACCTCGGCGTGTCGCGCGGTCTGGACCTCGGAGACAAACAGGCCGTCTTCATCGACATCGGAGGAGGAAGCACCGAACTGGCCGTCGGAGACGCGAGGCGTCACCAGTATCTCGACAGCCTCAAACTCGGTTCGATCCGCCTGGCCGCCGAATTCTTCCAACCCGGCGACACCGGAAAAATCAGCGGGTCCACGTACAAAAAACTCCAGCAGGCCGTGCGAAACGCCGCCGCCGTCCCGATCGCCCATGTGCGGAAATACCGAATCGACCTCGCGGCCGCCTCCAGCGGAACGGCGATGAACCTGGCCGAAATCGCCAGCCGGCTGTTCCGCGGGCGCCCGCTCGAACGGCAGGACACGCTCTCGCGCGAGCACCTCGCCGCCGTCCTGCGACGGTTGTGCAACGCCACCCTCGCCCAGCGACGCAACCTGCCCGGAATCAACCCCGAACGGGCCGACATCATCGTCCCCGGCGGGGCCATCCTCCACACGCTCATGGAGGACCTCGGGCTGGACGAAGCCGTCATCTCCGACCGCGCGATGCGCGACGGGCTGCTCGAAAACTACCTCACGCGCGACGACCAGGCCCACTGGCTCGACCGCATGCCCACGCGCGAGCGGAGCGTGGTCCTGCTGGGCCGGGCGTGCGGGTTCGACGAACCGCACGCGCGAAAGGTCGGCGAGCTGGCCGTGCAGCTTTTCGACAGCGCCGTCCAGCAGCGGCTGTGCAAACTCGACGGCCCGTGGCGGGAACTCCTGCTGTACGCCGCCTGGCTGCACGATACCGGCACGTTTCTGTCCTTCGTCGACCACCAGAACCACTCGTACTACATCATCCGCAACAGCGAACTGCTGGGGTTCGACCAGACGGAAATCGCCATCATCGCCGCCGTCGCGCGGTTCCACCGCAAAGGATTCCCCGACGCCGAAAAGTCGGAGGTCAAACACTTCAACAAGCCCACGCTCAAGGCCGTGCAGCAGTTGTGCATGCTGCTTCGCCTGGCCGAGGCCCTGGACCGCAGTCACGCCGGCCGGGTCGCCGCCGCCCAGTTCGCCGCCGCCCGCAACGGCGCCATCCGCCTGCAAATCACCGCCCACGCCGACGCCACCCTCGAAATCTGGGGCACCCAAAACAATCGGAAATTCTTCGAACGCACGTTCGGGAAGACGCTGATCGTCCCGTGAGATGGAACGTTTTTCGCCTACGTTCACGGGAACGGAATCCATACGACAACACGCATGACCACGGACGAAACCACCTCTGTCGTTTTCCACGCCCTGCCGCCACCATGTTTCTTCCCACCGACAAACGTAACGCGCACCCTCAGGGCATTACTGTCCGATAAATTTCGCGTAGGTCGGCGGGGTCGGACCCTCCGGCGGGTATGGGTGGGTGACGAGGGCCCCGCTCACGTGAAACAGGTACGGAGGCGCCTGCCGCAGGCTCACGTGGCCGTCGAAGAAGAGATACGAGTTCGTTCCGATCCACTCGTACCCGGTGGCTGCGGAGAGGCTGTAATTGCTGCTGAAGGCCTTGCCCGCCCCCGGATGGTAAAACCGCGACCGGAACGTGCCGGGACCGCCGGCGCCGGCAAGTTCCCCGCAGTTGCCGGTCAATTGGCCGCCGTCGATCACGCGGAAGACGTTGTTGTACCGTGCCCCGCTGAGCATGACGGTGTCGGCGACTCGCGGCATGCGGCTGAAGTTGAAAAACTGCGTTTTCGTGGGGTGGTACGCGTTGTCGGTGAGCGGCGTGGTGTCGGTCCGGTAAGCGAATTTCCCGCCGGTAGCATAGTTCCACGTCACGAGGTTGGGCGAGTAGCTGCTGACCCTTCGGTCGCCGGTCGTGTCGTTGGGGCACCGCAGAATCGGCATCGCGTGGGTCCAGGACGACCAGTCGTTGGAGGCGTAGAGCGGGAAAATCGCCCGCGAATCGGGAAACACCGAGGAATCGCCGCCCGAACTTCGATACAACTCGAGAAACCAGGCCGTCTGGCCTGGATCGGGTTCGTTCAGACCGTACCAGCCCGTCATGAACCCGTTGCTGTCGGTCATGTACATCTGGAGGCTGGGGAACATATTCCGCAGATTGGACATGCAGACGCCGCTTTTGGCGATGTCCTTGGCCTTGGACAGCGCGGGCATGAGAATCGACACCAACAGCGCGATGATCGCGATCACCACCAGCAGTTCAATCAGCGTAAACCCCCGCCTCGGATATGATGGCTCAGACGAGCCGTGGTTCAGTGGTTCAGAAGAGCTTGCTTGCTTGCGTGCTTGCTTGCTTGCTTGCTTGCTTGCTTGCTTGCTTAGTAATACCTGGCACATAGCACCATCCTTTCTGCCAAAGAAAAACGAGAGGTTCACCATCACGCACGCGCCGGCGATCGCCGATCTGGACTCTTTCTATTTTCGCCAACGCATGGTATGTAATGATACTCGCCAGCCTGTAGAATGACAATAGCGGAAAACAACCAGAAGGAGAACCCATGAGAACACGGTCGACCCCACTGCCCCTGTGCCTGTTGGTGTGTCTGTTCGCACTACTATCCGCCGGCTGCGATGCCGGCCAATCGGAGGGAACCATGAGCACCCAAACCACCACCCAGCCGGCGGCGCTGCCGGCGGCGGACATCCATGTCGCCACGGAAAAAACGTCCGGCGGCGACCTGGCCATTCAACCGATCAACCGCTCGTCCGTGCGGTTCGAGTTCCAGGGCAAACAATTCTACGTGGACCCCTCCGGCGATGCCGACTGGGACCGCATGCCCAAGGCCGACTACATCTTCGTCACCCACGAACACGGAGACCACTTCGATCTGGCGGCCATCGAGAAAATCGCCCAGCCGAGCGCCACCGTCTACACCACCGAAGCCAGCATCAAGAAAATTGAGGACGACCGGGCGAAATTCGCAAATCTGCCGGCACACATCGAACCCATCGTCGCCGGCCAGATCACGAAATTCAGCGTGTCTGATTCTGACACCATCCGCTCCGACTTCACCGTCGAGGCCGTGCCGGCGTATAACGTGTCCGAGGCGAAGAAGAATTTTCATCCGAAGGACCGCGGGGACGTCGGCTATGTGCTGACGTTCGGGGACACGCGGGTGTACATCGCCGGCGACACCGAGGCCACGCCCGAGATGAAGGCGCTCAAGAACATCGACATCGCCTTCCTGCCCTGCGACCCGCGCTACACGATGAGCGTCGAAGAATGCGCCGCCGCCGCGAACGTGCTCCAACCGAAAATTTTCTACCCGAACCACCAGGGCCCCTCCAACCCCAACGACGTGAAAAAACTGCTCGCCGGCGAAAAGGGCATTGACGTCCGAGTGCTGCCCTTGCCGTGAGAAGAATTTTCGCGGCGTATGAGTGAAAATGGGCCGTTGGTTGAGACTGTCGCATCATACGTATATGAATTCGACGTTGAACACAATCGAGCGGCCTCCCCGGTCTCGCGTCGAAGGGCCGGCACACAGCCGCGGAGCGGCGTCTGATATAGCCCAGGGCGAGCCGTACTCGGCGAGCCCTGGGGTAGCGGCCCCCCAATGCACAAGCCCCGGAGGGGCGTCTTCCTGTGCCACGCGCGCCGGCGTTCACATTACAATACGACGCCCCTGCGGGGCTTGAATGCTACGGAACACCCTTCCCCAGGGCTCGCGGAGTACCGCTCGCCCTGGGCTATACACGACGCCGCTCCGCGGCTGTGGCCCGGCACGCCAAACGCGAGACCGGGGAGGACAATCCGTTTGTTTTCCGCATCAACCATGCTACAGTCTCGGAAAATGTGGTGCCGTTGAACGTACGTAACGATGTGCCACGCCACAAACGCGATTCGATTCGCGAGAGATTCCGCCATACCTGGTGGCTTGTGGCTAGTGGCTTGTGGCTTTGAACGAAGGAGTCCAACAATGGCAGAGAATCAGGAACAGGTAGCCGCTCAGTGTCAGGCGTTTCGGGAAATGTTCGACAAACTCCGCCGCGAGGTGGGCAAGGTCATCGTCGGGCATCAGGAGATTGTCGACGGCGTGTTGACGTGCCTGTTTTGCGGCGGGCACGTGCTGCTGGAGGGCGTGCCGGGGCTGGGCAAAACGCTGCTGGTCCGCACCCTCGCCGACGCCCTGAGCCTGACCTTCCGGCGAATCCAGTTCACCCCCGACCTCATGCCGGCGGACATCATCGGCACCAACATCGTCATGGAAGACAAAGCCACCGGGCAGCGGCACTTCCAGTTCCAACCCGGACCGATCTTCGGACAAATCATCCTGGCCGACGAAATCAACCGCGCCACGCCCAAAACGCAGTCGGCCATGCTCGAAGCCATGCAGGAACATTCCGTCACCAGCGGCGGAACGCAATACAAACTGGTCGAACCGTTCCTGGTGCTGGCCACGCAGAACCCCATCGAGCAGGAGGGCACGTATCCGCTGCCCGAAGCCCAGTTGGACCGCTTCTTTTTCAAACTGCTGGTGCCCTACTCCAACCGCACGGAATTGGCCGCCATTCTCGACCGGACGACGACGGGCGTGAGCGTCCATGCCAGCCCGGCCGCCAACGGCGACGAGATTCTCGCCGCCCAGTCGCTGGTCCGCCGGATCGTGATCGCCCCGCACGTGCAGGATTACGCGATCCGGCTGGTGCTGGCGACGCATCCGCAGGGCGAATTCGCCACGCCGCTGACGAATCAGTACCTGCGTTTCGGCGCCAGCCCCCGCGGCGTGCAGGCGCTGGTGCTAGCCGCCAAGGTCCGGGCCATGCTCGACGGCCGATTCCACGTCGCCTTCAGCGACCTCGCCGACGCGTATCTCCCCGCCCTGCGCCACCGCGTGCTGCTCAACTTCGAAGGCCAGGCCGAGGGCATCACGAATGACGACATCCTGCGGAAAACCCTCGAAATGACACCGAAGTCGCTGGAGGAGAAGGCGGCGAAGAAATGAACATAAAAAAGAGAACCCCGGCTCCTGCACCACCTCAACGGGTGGGGGAAGAAGGTCCGGGGTATACATAAGGGCTATTACGATGTCGGACGGTGAATATCAAAGAGAAGACCCCGGGTTCTACACCATCTCGAAGGATGGGGGAAGAAGGTCCGGGGCTTACACTTACATTATCGGCTCTTGGAGTTGATATTGCAACCGATTTAGTGAAGATTTTTTCGATATTTTCTTTTTACTTTGCTAACATCAGCAATGCCATTATGTTATGAATTTCGAATCGGTCCGAAAAACTTTTATTTTGAACGGCAAGAGCATGGATCAGCGTTTTTTTGACACCATCCAACTGGCACTTTCACCGGAACGATTGTCTGTGTACGGTCAAGACCGGCCCGGACCTTGCGTCGTCCTGGCACGGTATCTATGGAATGCCGCTCTGTGCGAATCTCTCTATACGCCGCTGCAAATGTGCGAGGTGGCGTTGCGAAACAGCATCCACAACACCATGCGTAGCCTGTATAACGACACATGGTACGATCAAGTCACTCTAAAAAATTTAGGACACACGAAGATTATTGAAGCCAAAATGAAAATTACCAGGACTGGCAAGCCTGTTATCCCCAGTCGAATCATCGCCGAACTTCAATTTGGTTTCTGGACCGGCATGTTCGAAGGCCCCTTCGAACAAAACACACCGTCTCTTCTCAAGGGAATACGTGACATATTTCCGCAACTAAGTAATCGCCTTCGCAACCCAAAATTTATCAAAAGCCGGTTGGACACGATTCGCCATTTACGAAATCGCGTCTTTCACCATGAACGGATCGTCCATTGGAAAGACCTCCCGGAACAACACGGTCGCCTCATTGAAACGATTGGCTGGATTTCGCCTGAATTATGTGAAATGGCCTTGAAACTTGACCGGTTTCTGGAAACGTATACTCACGGCGTTGGCCCGTGGATCGCGTCTGTCCGTAACCATTGGCCCGTCAAGCCGTTGATACAATCCACGGACACCGCGTCAACGGACCCAACAACCGCAAATACACCATGAGCCCAACAACCACCACAACTCGAAAAAAAATCACCGACCTGCTGGACGGGGCCTTTTTGGCCCGGTTGGACGGACTTGATGTCGTCAGCCGGAAGATGTTGCAGGGGAAGATGCAGGGCGAGCGGCGGTCGAAGCGGCGTGGGGAGGGCGTGGAGTTCGCGGACCATCGGCCGTACGTGGTCGGGGATGATCTGCGGTTTGTGGATTGGAACATTTTCGCCCGGCTTGACGTGCTGTTTCTGCGGCTGTTTCTCGAGGAACAGGACCTCAGCGTGCACGTGATGTACGACCTCTCGGCCAGCATGGACTACGGCAATCCCACCAAGGCCGACACCGTGCGGAAACTGGCGGCCGCGTTGGCGTACGTGGGCATCGTCAACAACAATCGCGTCACGGTCAGCCGCTTCGGCGACGGTCTGGCCGGGCAACTGGCCAACATGCGGGGGCGCTCGTACACGCACCAACTGGCCGAATTCCTGCTGACCGGCGAGCCCGGCGGCGTGAGCGACTTCGACAAGGCCTGCCGACAGGTCGTGAATTCCCGCACCGGACGCGGCGTCATGGTGGTGCTCAGCGACTTCCTGTTCAAAAACGGATTCGACCAGGGCCTGCGACGCCTCATCAGCCGGCAGTACGACCTGTTCGTCATCCAGACCCTCAGCCCGCAGGAACTCGAACCCGAACTGACCGGCGACCTCAAACTCGTGGACATGGAAGACGGCGACCAGGCCGAAATCACCATCTCCGGCCCGCTGCTGAAATACTACAAGAAAAACCTGGCCGCGTATTGCAACGAGTTAAAAGACTTTTGCAGCCACCGCGGCGCGCGGTATTTGCTGGCGAAAACAAGCGATAACACGGAGGTTGTGGTGTTGAATGCGCTGCGGCGCGGAGGGCTGTTGACATGACGTGGCTGTCACCGGGCATTGCCGCCATCGCGGCTGGGGTCGTCATCCCGGCCTTGCTGGCGTTGTATTTTCTCAAATTGCGGCGGCAGGAGTCGTTTGTGCCCTCCACCCTGCTGTGGAAACGGGCCGTGCAGGACTTGCAGGTGAATGCGCCGTTCCAGCGGCTTCGGAAGAATCTGCTGCTGCTGATTCAACTGCTGGCGTTGGCGGCGGCGTTGTGCGCGTTGGGCAGGCCGGTGCTGAATCTGGACACCGACGTCGCCAGCCGGCGGCACGTGATTCTGATCGACCGCTCCGCGAGCATGAACGCGCGCGAGGGCGACACCACGCGCCTCGAACTCGCCAAGGCCCAGGCCAAAACGCTCGTCGAGGGGCTGCGGCGGCGGCAGGCGTTTTCCCTCACCGACGCCAGCGACCAGGCCATGGTCGTCGCCTTCGACCGAACCGCCAAGGTCCTCTGCACCTTTACCACCGACAAACGCCAACTCCTCGACGCCATCGACGGAGTCGAACCCTCCGACGGACCCAGCCTGCTGGGCGAAGCCCTCGCCGTCGCCCGCGCGTCGGCCCAGCCTCAAGACGACGCCAACAACCGCTCCAGCGTCATCCCCGCCACCATCGACCTGTTCAGCGACGGACGAATCGCCGACGCCGCCCAGCAGACCCTCGGCAGCGAAGACTTCAACTTCCACCGCGTCGGACAGGCCAGCGACAACGTCGCCGTCACCGCCCTCCAGGCCCGTCGCAGCTACGAAAAACCCGCCGAGGTCGAACTGTTCGTCGCCCTGTCCAACTACAACCCCACCGCCGTCGACTGCGACGTCGAACTCCGGCTCAACGGCGACATCCGCAGCGTGCGAAAGGTCACCGTCGGCCCCCTCCGCCCCGGCGTCGCGGGCGGGCCCGAAACCCCCGGCCAGGTGAACGTGACGTTCGGTTTCACCGACGAGGGAGGCGGCGTGCTGGAGGTCCGCCAACTCCGCCCCGACGGACTGCCCAACGACGATGCCGCCTGGGCCCTGCTCCCCCCGCCGCGGCAGTTGTCGGTGTTGCTGGTCACGGTGGGCAATTTTCCGCTCCAGGCGGCGCTAAAGGCGTGCCCGTTGCAGCGGCTCGACGTGAAAACGCCGGCCGATTTCGACACGCTCGCCCTGGACGAGGGGTCGCTCCGCACGTACAACGTGATCGTGCTGGACCGCCACACGCCGGCCGCCATGCCGCGGGGGCAGTTCATTCTGTTCGGCGGCGCGCCAACGGACCTGGGCGCGTCGCTCGGCGAGCCCGGCGACGATCAGTACATCGTCGATTGGCGCTCCCGACACGCCGTGCTCCAGAACGTCAACCTCGCCAGCCTCTACGTCCTCAAGCCGCCGGCCCTTTCGCTCCCCCGCGACGCGGAAGTGCTGGCCGAGTTTTCGCGCGCCCCCGCCATCGCCCTGCTCCGCAAGAGCGGAGCGACCGTGCTGACCGTCGCATTTAATCCGCTGGACTCCAATTGGCCGTACGAACCGAGTTTCGTCATGTTCCTCTACAACGCGACGGCCTTTCTGGGCATGGAGGACTCGCCCGATGCCGCCGCCAGCCTGAAGGTCGGAGAACCGATCACCGCCTCGCCGTTCGAACCCGGCCAGGAGGCGACGATCACTGTTCCGGGGCTGGGTTTACGGTCGCTCGTCGCCGACCCGTCGGGCACGATGCGATTCGCCGGAACGACCCGCGCGGGTCTGTACACGCTCAAACCGCAGGGCGCGAATCAGCCGGGCCTGAACTTCGCCGTCAACATCATGGACGATCAGGAGAGTTTCATCGCCCCGGCCGGCTCGCTGCAACTGGGCGTCAACACCGTCGCCGCCCTCGACGGAGCGGCCAAGCGGAACAACCTCGAACTCTGGCCGTACCTCGCTCTGGCCGTTTTGCTGTTGGTGTGCGTCGAGTGGTTCATTTATAATTCACGCGCAAGGCTGTAGCGACAAGCGACCAGCGACCAGTGACAAGAGCAGGACAATCTTGTCGTTCAAATACGATCGTTCTGTGCGAGAACGACGAAGACAACAGCCGTTGCCTTCGCTTGTCGCTGGTCACTTGTCGCTGATCACTGGTTGTCGTTCGATGAAGAACAAAATGGGATTTACCCGAACATCGTGGATGGTGATTCTTCTCGCCCTTCCGACAACGTCGTCGGCATGGGGCGGCCTCGATGGCGATTCCGAGTTGATTCACGCCCTGCTGGCGGCACGAAAGCAAAACCATGGAAACGTGCGGACGTGGCAAGGCAAAGCCGAGGAAACCCGGCGAGTGGTCCTGCCGGGCACCGGACTACAGATTACAACCGAGGTGTACGAATTTACCCTCGACGTGCCGAACGACGCCCTGCTCTGGCGGAGACACGTGACACGCGTTCAACAGGGAGCGGAAGGCGTCCCCGGACTGCCCTGGACAAACCAGCAACAAGATGTCCCGGACATGCGCTGGTCAGAATCCCTGATGCGGACTCGAGACGGCATATACAACCTGTTGCCGGTCACCAGGCACGAGGACGGACGGATCGAAAACGCTCTGCTCATCTACCCCGCCGGCACCGCAAAAATACACATCGCTCTGCAAAACAAATTTGACCCCATGACGTACCTGTTGACCTGGGAAGGCGACGATCTCGACAAGATGCTCACGAATGCCCTGAAATACAGCAGTGACCCGAACGATTCAGGACAGTACGGCGTCACGCGGAAAGGGCAACTGATTACGGTTCGTCTCGATTTGAACAAGACCACATGGAACTACACGTTCGACCTGGCCAGGGGCGGAAACCTTATCGCCGCCGAGTCGTTCGGCCAAGGTATCCATAACCGCTACGCGTGGGAATACATTCAGGTCGACGGTGTCTGGATTCCCAGCGTGTATAAACGAACGCTCAGCGTCGACTCCCAATCCGGCACGGATTCGGTCAAAGAGATCCGGTTTACCGGGAGCGTGCTCAACAAGGAGCTGTCGGTACTGGCGTTTTCGATGGAGGCCATGGGCGTGCACCAGGGCTGTCACGTCCAGGACAACAGGAACCACCGTGTGTATTCCTACGACGGCGGATCGAACGACAGGCTGCAAGACTGGCCCATGGAGGCGTTCGCCTCGCTGGCCGTCACGGAGTTCTCGTCGCCCCTTGTCATGGACATGCCGGACGGGCCCGCTCCCGCGGAGCGCGGGCGAAGGGTTTGGCTGTACACGGCCGGCGCGGCGGGACTGGCACTGGCGGTTGCGTTTGCGGTCCTCCGCGCACGTTCGAGAAAATTTCGAGAACATGAGGAAAGAGCATGACGTTCACGAACATTCACCGATATGCCGCGACCATGCTCGCCCTGCTGCTGGCGACGCCGGCCTTGGCGCAGGACGCCCCGCAGAAGAAGAAGGACGACCATCCGAACATCACCTGCATCGCGGGGTGGAACGGGTACTACAGGCCGCAACGGTGGATGCCGCTCCAGTTCCAGGTCGTTATCGAGAACCCCACCAAGGAAGGCTACGACGGCATGCTCCGCGTCGTCAGCCAGCAGGACAGCCTGGTGAAGATGACCGTTCACAAACCGGCCCTGGTCACGAAAAACCTGCCGCTGGAAGTGACGCTCGCCGTCAAAACCGTGTACAACCCGTCCGAAATCCGCGCGGAGTTTCTCGAGGGCTCCGTGCGCCGCTGGGGCGAGGACATCCTCCAGACCCGCAACCTCAAACCGCTGAAAAACCAGGACAAACTCCTCGTCGTCGTCAAGGATACGGGCCCGTCCTCGCTGGGCCAACTGGCGCAGCGGTACAATCATGCCCACACCGGGCAGGTCGTGGTCAGCACGCAGATGATCGAAAAACTGCCCGACGACTGGGCCGTCTACGACGCCGTGGACCTGGTGGTCCTTCAAGACCCGCAGTGGCAGCGCATGACCCAGCCGGCCCGGCAGGCGCTGATCCAATGGGTGCACCGCGGCGGAAAACTGCTGCTGGTTCCGGGCAGTTCCAACCCGCTCACGAGCGACCACGCGCTGTCGACCCTGCTGCCGTTTTCCATCGGCCCGCTGGCGACGCGGGAGGTCGGACCGGTGCAGTTGGAATCCTTGAACGTGCCCACGCACTGGACCAACACCTGGCCGCTGACGTACTGGGACCTCTCGCAGGCACCGACGCTGTGGCGACAGGACGCGACCACTGCGTTCGTCAACGACAACCGCCAGTCCACCGGTGTGCCCTGGATGGTCGCGGGCCCGGTCGGTTTGGGACAGGTGGGCGTGCTGGCGTTCAATCCCGACAGGTTCGAACTGTTCAAGGACAACCTCGCCGCCGCGCTGCCGCTGTGGGCGCAGGCCTTCGAGGCGATGGGCCTTCGCCTCACCGCCGGCGCCCCCGCCGAGCGCAGCGGGTCGTATTACGAGGACTACGAGGACAGCACCCCCGGCGACATGAACGCCACCAACAGCGTCATCTCGCATCTGCTGGCCATTCCGCAGTTGAGGCCGTTGTCGATCTGGTGGGTGATCGGCCTGCTGTCGGCGTTGGCGCTGCTGCTGGGGCCTCTGGATTACTTCGTGCTGCGGAAATTCGACCGGCTGCCGTGGACATGGATCACGTCGACGGTGGTGATTGTGCTGTTTTCGGTGGGCGCGTGGTACGGTGTGCAGCGGATTCGCGGCGGGACGTTGCAGGTGCGGGTGGTGAGCGTGATCGACGGCATGGAGGCCCCGGGCACGCCTGGCGTGCCGCGGCACGTGTCGGCGACGTATTACGGCGGAATTTTCGCGCCCGACAGCGACAATTACAAACTGGACCTCGTTGCCCGCCCCGAGCGGATTGGCGCCGAGACGACCTGGTGGTCGGCCATTTCGCCCGAGAGCGGCCGACGCGGGTACGGATACGGCTACGACGACTCCATCGCCGGCAGGCAGATGGCCTGCGTCCAGGACGACACGGGAAACCGCATCACGGATTTGCCGATCAGCATCTGGTCGATGCAGTGTTTGATCAACGAGACGCAGGACGTTTCGATGCCTTTCCGGGCCACGGTGACCGCCGTCGGAGGGATCGACGCGAACGGAAAGGTCAACCCCGGCCACGTCCGGCTGGTCGTGATGAATCTTGCCGACACAGCCATCGCCTCGGGCGAGATGCGGCTGGGTGGAAGTTCCGGCTGGCTAGGAGTAATTATCGACCGGCGAATCCCGCCCGGTGGCACGGAGGTGTTCGAGGACCCGCTGATACCCGCGGCGGCGTGGGCCGACAAGACGTACGGTCACAGCAACGTGTTCAATCCCAACGATGCCTTCCTCGCCGCCGGAACGCGCGAGCGAACCGAGGCCATGCGGCGGCTGATCTCCCAAGGCGCCGCCGTCGTCACCGTCCGCTACGACGACGCCCCCCTGCCGTTCCAGGTCGCCAAACGAAACAACGACGCCGCACATATTCAGATGGCCCGACTGGTCGTCTGGCCGACGGCGGGACAATAGAAACGTGTTGATTCGTTAGCTCGTTAACTGGTTGGCAAATGAGCGAAAATGTTTGGAAATGATGACCACACACGGCTGATTCGACGCGGAAGACGAATGGATCGTCCTCCCCGGTCTCGCGGTGAAGTGAAAGGCACACAGCCGCGGAGCGGCGTCGTCTATAGCCCATGGTGAGCGGTACTCCGCGAACCATGGGTTAGCCGGCCCCAAAAAACATAAGCCCCGTAAGGGGCGTCGTACCGTACGCAAGGAAACCAACGCAGGGAACACCAACAATGGCTCACACGTAGTTAACCAAGGAACAACCATGATCGACACACAAGGTCTCACCAAGCACTACGGCCGGCTGGCGGCGCTCGTCAACCTGACGCTCCACATCGAGCCGGGCACGATTTTCGGGTTTATCGGGCCCAACGGCGCGGGCAAGACCACCACCATGCGGGTGCTCGCGACACTGCTGGAACCTTCGGCCGGGCGGGCGTTTATCGACGGCATCGACGTCGTGAAGCACGGCAAATCCGTCCGACGGCTGGTCGGATACATGCCCGACTTCATCGGCGTGTACGACGACCTGAAGGTGTTTGAATACCTCGAATTCTTCGCGGCCGCGTTCGACATCCCCCGCGCCCAACGTAAGGCGACCATCGAGGGCGTGCTCGAACTGACCGACCTGACGACCAAGCGGGCGGCGGCCGTGGACAGCCTGTCGCGCGGCATGAGCCAGCGGCTGCAAATCGCGCGCGTGCTCATCCACGACCCGAAGGTGCTGATTCTCGACGAGCCCGCCAGCGGCCTGGACCCGCGGGCCCGCATCGAAATCCGCGAACTGCTCCGCGAACTCCGCCGCATGGGCAAAACCATCATGATCTCCAGCCACATTTTGAGCGAACTGGAGGAAATGTGCGACCAGGTGGGCATTCTGGAGCACGGCCACCTGGTGTTCTCGGGCACGATGGAGCAAATCCGCTCGAAGATGGGCCTGAGCACGAAACTCCGCGTCCGGGTCGGCACCGGACAGGCGGCGAAGGCGCTGGAGGCGCTGGAGTCGATGCCGCAGGTGGACACGGTCAAGGAAATGGGCGACCACATCGCCGTGACGTTCAAGGACGGCCAATCCGGAGACGGCTTGGTCGCCCGAACCCTGGTGGCCGCCAACCTGGACGTGCTCAGCCTGGTCCCCGAACAACTGCGCCTGGACGACGCGTTCCTCCAACTGACACAGGGAATGGTGCACTGATTCGTTAACAAGTTAATAAGTTAACAGGTTAACTTGTTAATTGACAACGGGTTAACTGGTTGGCGGACGGGAAAATGAAAAAATTTTTATTTTTCGGGAACCTTTCTTCCCCCCTGAGCGTCAAATGGAGTGATTTTCGGGCGCGTTTTGCGCGCCGGCCGGTTATAATGATGGCGGTGCGCAGGGATTGCGCGCGGTCATGTGGCGATTTGGTCGATGGTAAGGACAGGGACGTGACACAACGGCCGCTCGGACGCGGCCAAAACGAGGACCCGGTATGACGACACTACAGTACAAAGGGATGGATGTCATTCTTCAGCAGATTAGTGCCATCCAACTGCGTCGGCGGTTCATTGCCATTTTGACGGCGGTGGTGGCCTTTGTGACCATCGGACTGGGGGCCATCGTCGTGCTGGTTCCGCTGGCGGCGGCCTGGACGGGCCAGCCCCCGGCGTGGTTCCGGTGGACCATGCTGGCGATGCTGGTGGGCGTGTGGGTCTGGGCGCTGGTGTGGTACGTCGTGCGGTCGCTGCTCTGGAAGGAGACGGTCGCCCAGACGGCCAGACAGATCGAGTCGGTCCAGCCCGATCTCCGCAACGATTTCATCAATTCGATCCTGCTGGCCAAGGACAAACAGCAGGCCAGTCCGGAACTGGTGCAGATGGCGATTCACGAAGCCGCCCGCCGGGCGGGCGGAATCGACATGTCCCCGGCGACCTCCATGCGGCGGACGGGGCGCTGGTCCATCGCGGCCGGCGCGGGGCTGCTGCTGCTGATCGGACTGCACGCGCTCGCTCCGGGCATGATGAGCCGCGGATGGGCGGCCATGCTCAGCCCCACGCAGTACCTGGCCCAGATCGGCAGCGTGGCCATCATCGGCGTGTCCCCCGGCGACGCCCGCGTGTTTATGGGCGAGCAGGTCAAAATCGTCGCCACCGTGGACAACCCCTCCGGAAAACCGCTCGACGCCCGCCTGCTCATCGAGGGGCAGGACCCGATCCCGATGTACGGCGACGAGACCAACTCCACCTTCACCTTCGTCGACACCGCCCGAGGAGACGTCAACTACGCCGTCGAAATCGGCGGCAGCCGCTTCCCGCTGGCCAAACCGTATTACTCCATCGAGGTCATGAAAAAGGCCGAACTGGAAAAAATCGAACTGGTGCTCACCTACCCCGAATACACCGGGAAAAAACCCGACACCATCGAAGGCAAGGGCGACGTCGAAGCCATCACCGGAACCGAAGTCGCCGTCCGCGTGACGATGCGCGGCTCCATTCCGCCGGACTGGTCGGCGATGATGGATTTCAAAGGCGGTTCGCCCAAACGCATGACGCACAAAACGACCCCGGACGGCCATCTGTTCGAGGGGGCCTTCACCGTGAACGATGCGGGCAGCTACCGCGTCGAACTTCGCGACAGCCGGAACGACCTGTTCCAGTGCGTCCCCGCCAGCGGAGGAGCCAAGGGCGACTACTTCAACATCAAGCCGCTCAAGGACCGCCCGCCGACCATCGAGTTCATCGTCCCCACCTCCAACGCGACCGTCAAGGCCGGCGGAACGCTCGACACCCGGATGCGGGTCACGGACGATTACGCCATCACCGACGTCAGCCTCTACATCGGACGCGTCGAAGGCGACAGCGATGAGGACGCCGTACAGGACAACGAACTCCCCACGCCGGGGATGGACGGATTCGATGCCGTCTCCGACCTGAATTTCAGCATGGTCCAGGGCAAAGACCGCGGCGTCGTTCCGTACACCATCAAGGTGCCCCGCGACCTGCCCGAAGGCGCAATGCTCGATTTCTACGCCACCGTCACCGACAACAAACCCGGCACACCCCAACGGGCCGTCACGTACAAGATGCGAATCACCGTCCAGGACCCCACCAAACTGGCCGCCGAAAAGGCCCGGCTGTACGAGGAACTCCAGAAGAAACTGTTCGAAATGCTCGAACTCCAGGAGCACCAGCGCGTCAACACGGCCTTGGCGAGCAAAATGACGGACCTCAAGGACATTCAAGCCAAGGGCAAGGCCATCCTCGACGGGGACACGCTGGAGAACCGGAGATACGGCGGACAGGTCCGGCTCCGCGCGATGATGATCGACCTGGTGGAAAAATTCGACTTCCCGCCGGAGATGGTGATGGTTCAGCAGGCGGTGGCCGGTCTGTCGCAGACCGAGGCGCCGCTGGCGATCGAGCAGGCGCAGGTGTTGATCGGCCTGGGCGCGGTCCGCGAACGCACCGAGGCCTGCACGCTGCTGGGCGGAACGCAAAACCGCATCATCAACGCCCTCCAGGGCCTGCTGGCGATCATGCCCTCGCTGGCCCGCGAGAAAAACGAGGACTACAAGGAACCCCAGAACGGGTACGATCTTCCGTCGGACGTTCAGGACAAACTGGCCGAATTGAAGACCGAGATGGAGGACCTGATCGAGTCCCAGCGGAAGATCATCAAGGAATCGGCCCCGCTGGGCAAAAAGCCGGTGGACGAATTCACGAACGAAGACTTCGAACTGCTGGAAAAACTCAAGACCCAGCAGACCGACTGGGAAAAGTTCATGAAGGACAAGTTCACGGACTTCTCGAAGCTCTCGAACATGGACTTCTCGAACCCGTCGGTAATGAAGGAAATCCTGGCCGTGAAGTCGGACATCACGATGGCCAAAGACGCCCTGGCGAGCAAGTCGTCGGAGATCGCGACGGCGTTGGAGGACAACGGCATCGAGAACGCCAAGAGTTTGAAGTCGAACCTGGAGAAATGGCTGACCGAGTCCCCTCCCCACGGAAAGTGGCAGATGGAAGCCCCCGGCGACGGCCAGGAGAACGTCGAAATGCCGGAACTGCCCAAGGATTTGCAGGACCTCGTGGGCGATCTGCTGGAGGAGGAAGAGGACCTCTTCGAGGAGATGGAAGACAATTCGAGCAAGTACAACCAGTCGGGTGACGCGATCGGGTGGGACGCGCTGGACGGACCGATCAGCAACATGAACGCGCAGGGCGTGACGGGAAACGCGCTGCCGAAAAACAACGACATCGAGGGTCGTTCCGGCGAAGGCCGGCAAGGCCGGGCGAGCGGCGAGATGGTCGAGGACGAAGCCCAGGGCAAAGGCGGCCGCCGCACGCCGACCCGCCTGGAGAACAACCCGTTCCAGAAGGGCCAGATCAAGGACAAGTCCGAGGAGGCCCCCGGCGGGTCGACCGGCGGCGGCAAACGGGCGGGCTGGGGCGAGGAAGGCCTGGAAGGCCCCGTCCCCCCGCCGACCAAGGACACCGAACGCATCGCGGGCAAGCAGGCGACGCTGCTGAACCGGGCCGAGCGGATTCAGAACGAGTTCGAACAGGCTGACCTGAGCAACTTCAAACTGCTCCAGTCGATCGTCCAGATGAACAAGGTCCGCGACGCGTTGGAGAACAACCGCTACGAGAACGCCCTTCGGGCGCAGCAGGGCGTGGTGGAGAATTTGCGGAAGGCCCGGCTGTACTTGTCGGGCGACATTGACATCCGCACCGACGCGTCGGTGGGCATGCCCAAGTACGTCCAGCAGGAGATCAACGACGCCGCCAACCGCAACCTGCCCGAAGAATTCAAAGAACCTCTCCAGGAATACTACCGCGTGCTCAGCACCGGTCTGGGCGACGAGGGATGAACAACAGACTGTTAGACGGCAGGCTGTTAGACTGTTAGGCAATGACGGAAGAGGTGGGAAAATCGCGCCCGTCAGGACTCGAACCTGAAACCTATCGCTTAGAAGGCGATTGCTCTGTCCGGTTGAGCTACGGGCGCGTACCGGCGATTCTACGCGGGGGTTGGGTAGTGTGTCAAGAATCGCCCGTAAGAGAACACGTAGCGGGGTAGGACGGGCATGGACGCCAGGAACGCCGCAAAAGCCAGCCGACGCCCATCTTCTTACCCTCCTGAAAGCCTGGGACAACCTGCCAGAACCCGTCAAAGCCAGTATCGCCGCAATCGCCAAAGCAACGACGGGGAGGCTGCTGTACTTGTTTTCCGCGTCGAAACCACACACCTGCGAAACGACAGTCGCGAACGTTTTGCGAGAGAAAACGTTCCTTCTCTGGTCGCTTGTTACGGGTCGCTTGTCGCGGCTTCACTCCCATAATTGTTTCGCGTTACGTGTTGTGATCTCCGCCAACTCACTCGCCGGCATCTCGAGAATGTTCGCCAGGCCGGCGAGAACATGCGGCAGATTGGCGGGTTCGTTGAGCGGTTTGCCGGCCTCGTCGCGCAGGCGGGGCGGCAGGTCGCGGGGGTGGAAGTCCGGGGCGTCGGTTTCGATCACAAGCCGCTCCAGCGGCACGGCCGACAACGCCCGACGCGACCGCTCGCGACAGTCCGGCGACACACCGGCGGGACCGACGGAAAAATACGCGCCCCGTTTCGCCAGCGTCGCCACCACCTCCGCCGGTCCGGCGAATGCGTGCAGCAAAAACTTCGCCGGCCGCGGACCGTCCGACAGCACCGCCGTCAACCACGGCCAGGCGCGGACCACGTGCAGCATGGCCGGCCGATCCAACCGGCACGCCAACGCCAACTGGCGACGAAACACCGCCTCCTGCCGGGCCTCGTCGCGAGGCTCGACGTAGCGGTCCAACCCGATCTCCCCCACCGCCGCCCCCGCCGCCGCCTCGTGCCGGAAAACCTCTTCCAATTGCTCGAACCAACCGTCGCCACAATGATCCACAAACCACGGATGCACGCCGTAACACGGCCAAACCGACGCGTCGGCCGCCGCCATCTCGCGTAACCGCCGCCAATCCGCCGGCCCGGTGCCGTTGCAAATCATCGCCGCCACGCCAGCCGACCGCGCCCGCGCGAGCACGTCGGCCAAAAACGGCGCCAACGCTTCGTCCTGGATATGACAATGGGCGTCGATCATAATCACCGTCCGCACAGTTCGCTGTACGCACATCCATGGCATACACGATCCCCGCCGCCTTGTCCATACACGCCCGACCGCCGAACCTCGGCCAGGCGGTTCGTCAACGCCTGGGCCTCCCGCTGCGCCTGTTCGAGGGCCGGGGTGGACACGTCGAACGCGTGCGACAGGCCGGGGCGGAGGAAGTAGAGCGTCGCCTGCTCCGGCGGTGTGCCGGTGTGCCGCCATGCCGCCAGGGCGTACAACAACATCTGCACGCGGTACCCCTCGGCCCGTTCGGCCAGGTCGGCCGACGACACGCGGTCGCTCTTGTAGTCGATCACGTGCCATCGGCCGTCGGAGTCCTGGAGCAGCATGTCGATCTGCCCGCGCAGCGTCGCGCCCTCCAGCGCCAGCACGAACGGCAGCTCGCGAAACACCCGCCGGGCCGACCGCAACATCGCCCACAGTTCCGTCGGCTGGAGTCGCTCGATCATCGCCGCCAACTCCGCCGTCAAGCCGGCCGCGTCGGCGCCAACCTCGGCGGCCAGGTCCATCTCCGCCAACACCTGCGCCACCGTCGCCTCCGGCGCGGGGGCGGCCACGTCAAGCCGCTCCATGCACCGATGAAAAAACGTCCCCGCCACGGCGGGGTCCAGGCCGCGAGACGCCCGTGTCGCCGCCTCACATGACGCGGCTTCACGTGACGCGGCTTCACGTGACGCGGGCGTCTCGCCCGCGTTGTGCGCTCCACTGGCCTGGTCAACGGAGGACGACCAATCGTCTTCGCCAGACGCGGGCAGGATGCCCTCGGCACGCGCGGGCGAGACGCCCTCGGCACGCGCGGGCGAGACGCCCTCGGCACGCGCGGGCGGGACGCCCGCGCCACGTGGCGGCTCGTCACGTAAAAACCGCCCCGGCACAGCCAGTTCGTGCCGCCAGTGAAACAGCATGGGGCACCGCGCGAAATCGCCCAGCGCCGTCACGGCCAGTTCCGTCCGCGCAACGGCCGGCGACACGGGCGCGATCAGCCGGACGTCAAATCCGGCGTCACCGGCACGCCACAACTCCGAATCCAGAATCTCCGCCCACGCCGCCGCGTCGTCCGCCGCCGCCAACCGAGCCTGCGCCGGCGTCCCCGCCCGCCGCCGCTGGGCCCGCGATGCCCGCATACACCGCACGCGGGCGACGTAACCGTCACCGTACGGCAGGTCCCGTGACGCGGGCGTCTCGCCCGCGCGTGACGAGGGCGTCCCGCCCGCGTTGTGCGCTCCACGAGCCTGGTCACCCGAGGACGACAAATCGCCTTCGCTGCTCGGCAAGGGCGAGACGCCCTCGGGACGCGCGGGCGGGACGCCCGCGCCACGGCTGATCCCCAGCACGACGTCCAACTGCGCGAGGAAGGAACTTTTCTCGCGAAACCCCGCCGGCTCCGTTTTCTTTCGCCAGTTCGCCCCCACCAGCACCAGGTGATCCTCGTGCCGCGTCATGGCCACGTACAACAGCCGCACGTCCTCGCGACGCTGGTCGGCCTGCTCCAACTCCACCGCAAGCTCATACGACACCGGCCCGCCGCCCGCGCCGTCGCTTTCGCCATCCGTCTCGTCGCCGCCGCCGTCGTCCGCGCCGGCCTGACCGTCCTCGTCGCGCAACCGAACCGTCAAACCCCAATCGTTGCGATGCAAAATCGCCCCGCCCGCGGGCCGGCGGCCCGCGTTCAGGTCCGGCACGAACACCACCGGAAACTCCAGCCCCTTGGCCTTGTGAATCGTCATGATCCGCACGACGTCCTCCGCCGAATCCGCGACGGCCGCCTGCTCGTAACGACTCTCGTTCATCACCAACTCGTCCATCTGCGTCACGAAGTCCGCCAGCGACATCCCCATCGCCGCCGCCGACCGCGCTCGCTCACGCAGCAGCCGCACGTTCCCGCAAAGCCGCTTTCCGTTGGGACGGCCCAGCAGCGTCACCTCGTACGCCGTCTCGTCCAGCACGGCCTGGAGCAGTTCGGCCATCCCCAGCGAATCCTTCCGCCGGTGCAGCCGGGCGATCATCTCCACCACGGCCGCCAGCCGACGCGACGACGACGGCGGCAGGCCCGGCGTCTGCGAACCACGGGCCGCCAACGCGTCAAAACGCAACCCGCCGGACCACGCCAACCGAAGCAGATCGTTGTCGTCCAACCCCACCATCGCGCTCCGCAGCACGCCCGCCAGCGCGATCTCGTCACGCGGGTTGTCGATCGCCCGCAGCGCGTTCAGCACGTCGTACACTTCCTGCTGCTTGAAAAACCCCGTCCCCGCCTCCACGTAATACGGAATGTCCCGCGACGCCAACTCGCGCTCGTACGTCAGGCTGTGCGTCATTCGGGCGAACAAAATGGCCACGTCTCCCGCCCGAACCGGCCGCCAGTCGCTGGCCCGGCGGTCCCACACCAGCCGCTCGCCACCGTCGAGCATCTCCCGAATCCGCGCCGCCACCACCGCCGCCTGCACCGCGGTGGCCTGCTCGCCATTTTCAATTTCCGCGCCGCCAGAAGGTTCACTTTCTCCGAACGGCAAGTTTTTTTTCACCACAGAGGCACAGAGACGCGGAGAGGGACGTTGGGAATCCGCCATGGTGTTCGAATTCGTGATATTTTTCGAATCCCCAACGTCCCTCTCCGCGTCCTCTGTGCCTCTGTGGTAAGAAAACTCTTCCTCACGGGAAACTCCGCCCTCGAACGGCTCGGCTAGCAAAATCTCCACCGAAGGCCCCGGCGGCCGGTCCTGACGATGCGCGTTCGTCTTCTCGTACGCCGCGCCCATCATCGTCTCGTGCCCAAACACGTGATTGACGAAACTCACCCCCGCGTCGTGTGTGCGGAACGACGTGTCCAGATGCTCCTGGTGCCGATCGCCGATTCGCCGGCACAACTGCTCAAACTCCTCCACCTGCGCCCCGCGGAAACGATAAATCGACTGCTTCGGATCACCGACGATGAATAACCGTGGCGCAGGCGTCTCTCGTGGCGCGGGCGTCTCGCCCGCGTGTGCCGAGGGCGTCTCGCCCGCGTTGTGCGTGCCATTGACCAAGCCGTCAAAGAACGCCAAATCGTCTTCGCCAGACGCGGGCAGGATGCCCGCGAGACGCGAGGGCGAGACGCCCTCGGCACGCGCAGGCGAGACGCCCGCGCCGCTAACCAAAAACCCGAGCAGTTCCAACTGGAACCGATCCGTGTCCTGGCACTCGTCGATGAGCAGTTGTTCGATGCCCTCGGCCAGGCTTTGCCGCAGCGACGCGTTGCCGGCCAGCAGCCGATGCGTCATCCGCAACAGGTCGTCGAAATCCAGCATGCCGGCCGCCCGCTTGGCCTGGGTGTATAACGCGTCCGCCCGCGACGCCAGCCTGGCCAGCGTCGACAACCGCTCCGCCGCCCGAGCGTCCGCATCACCCAACCGCCGCGACAGACACACGTACGGACTCACCGCCTGCACCAACGCCTTCATCGCGTCGCGGCTGGCCTTTCCGCCGGCCGACCCGTACGTCACGTTCGTGAGCGCGACGGTATCCGCGTCGTTCCACTGGGCCCGCCGACCGGCCTGCTCCTTCAGCAACTTCCGCGCCGCCTTGATCAAAGGCCGATGAAACGGCTCCAGCTTCGCCGTGCACGGAACCACCTCCACCGCCTCGACCTGCCCCTCCAGCGACGTGTGCCCCCGCAACGCCTCCCGCGTCCGCTGCTGCTGCGACTCCAACGCCTCCCGCCAGCGGGCGAGCACCTTGTCGGCCGTGTCGTAGTCCTCCAGATTCACCGCCACTCGAAGCCCCAACAGCCGCCGCACCTGACCGACGGCCTGTTCGAACGACATCCGCGACAACAACTCCGCCACACGCGGGTCCGCCGCCTCGTCGCCGTCGCGGGAATCCACCGCCGACAGCACGGCCTGGTCGGCGGCTTCGTCGGTCATCTGAGCCGCCACCAACTCGCCCGCCCACACGGAAAAAGTCGGGTCCACGCCGGCCTCCACCGCGTGCGACCGCAGCAGAGCGGAACAAAAACTGTGAATCGTCGAAATCC
>Ga0123353_10001062_pt1 | contig 33595 bp, 26 predicted proteins | sample TergutLab28metaG_3_FD_92763 | JGI IMG/M metagenome (GOLD analysis project Ga0123353, IMG submission 92763) | Labiotermes labralis P3 segment gut microbial communities from Petit-Saut dam, French Guiana - Lab288 P3 | ecosystem: Host-associated > Arthropoda: Insects > Digestive system > Gut ... | reverse complement strand
GGGACCGAACCCAATGATGGCGGTGACAATTTTCAAGTTGCACACTAAACCACGAGCGTAAGGACTTCAGTCCGTAGCGAGTGGCCGCAACCCACCTGCTTCAGCTGGTGGTAGTTTAGTTTGTCAATAATTGTTTGATATATTCGTCCGTGTCTTTTCGCGGGATTGCTTCCGGACGGTAAATGAAGACTTCATTGCTGATTTCACCGCTGTTCAATTGCGTGTCATAATATTCCGTCCGCGCAAAATGGGCGGATTTGGGTTCCGACCCGTCTTTCGTTTGAAAATAGTCGATCCGAAAAGGGAAAAAAGTATTACTATTGACACAAATATCGATACAAGTCGGACATTGTTCCGGAACGGTCTGTTTTTTACCGTCTTGCGATGTCGTGAGTCGTTTCAGTTCTGCGGATTTCAAAAGTCCGCGAATTTTCAGTACCGTGGCAGTCCCGAATTTATCGACGATTTTTTCTTCCGTCGGCGGTTTTGTAAACTCGTACCGTCTTTGGATTTCCCGAAGCATTCCGGCCATTCCCCCCAATCCGTAAAATGAACCGGCTTCGGCAGGAATGTCAACCCGACCGGAACGTTTCATGGCCTCGAGAACCGTTTTGACTTCGATCTGGCTCAATTCGTTTTGTCCGTTGATCGACGTGAATTTCCACACATATTGTTTGTCGCAAACGACAGTCAGATTGCTTGGCGGAATTGTCCTATTTTCCTCAGGTTTCGGCTGAATCAACAGTTCGAGACGAAACTGAATTCCCGTTCCGTCAACGCCGTATCGCGACGAATCATTTTGTTTCACCTCGAGATATTTTCCGGAGCCGGTCATCTCGATTCCAAAAAGGTTGATTTGGTGACGAATATTTGTTGAAATTTGCACACAACTTTCAACGGAATAAAGCATCTCGCGAAACAGAGAATCTCCTGTCATTGTGCCATAACGCTGATCCGGGGCCGGTTGTTGCGCCAAAACAGGAGAAACATGCCACGTCAAAGAAAAATAGGAAAGACAGCAAAAATAAAGAAGAAATATCAATAAAATCGAAAAAAACTTCAGTTGGTTCCATGCACGCCCGATTTTGTCGAATTTGCCAAAGATAAACATAATGCCGTACCGAACAATAAAATCAGAAAAGATGTTTTTTACGCCGAAGTTCGTTTTCCATTGGGGACGAAGATGTCTTCCTGATGAAAATCCCAACACTGAACCAGATTGTATCGTTTGGTCATGGGATGGTCCAGAGGAAAAACAGAATCGTCGTTTTTTATCAACCATTATATTGGGAACATTCAACCAATCCATAAAAAGGCATTTGCTCACCCGGCAGGGTGCTTGGGTGGTGTAAACAGTTGTTTTCAGGGGGAACTGTGATGAAATACAGGATGAGTTTGGTGGCGATGATGGCCGCCGTGTTAAGTTTGCAGCTTGTCGTTTCCGTTGCCGAAGCACAAACCAATCGGTTCGGTCGTCTTCAAACGGTTCCACAAACCATTGGGGTACCACGGTTTCAGCGGACTGATGGAGTTGCCGGTCCCGGTCCGGGTGTCTTGGCCGGGAACTACGGTGAGGGAGGCTATCAGAATTTCCGGCAGGGCGGACCGGTCGGAATACGACCGATGGCAACCTCACAGCTTCGGTTCCTTGCTCCGGAAGAAATGTCCATCACGTGGGATGTTTCCATGCCGGGGGCATTTGACTCGGACCCGATGGTCTGTCCGTTCAGCTATAATTTCGGTCAGGGTGCCATTTATCGGATAAGACTTTCGAATGTCCCTTCACGTTTGGGAAAAGATTATTACCCGACGATTGAAGTCGCCCAAAGCATGGTTCGTTCTCAGGCGTTTTTGGCGCACAACACCATTCCGATTGAGTTCACCGACAATGATTTCGATCAGGTCGATGCAGGAAACTACGTGACAAAAGTCATTTATCTTCCCGACCCGGAATTTCAGGGACTCGCCATGGCAGGCGTCGGGACACTTGTCAACACGCAACTTGAGCCGGGCACCGATCCGATCACCGAGGCCGACAATCGGGGAGCAATTCTCGTCATTATCCGTCTTGGAAACAAAGACCTCAGTATTCCCGGTTCGATTCCGGGTCCGGGACCGGGACCGATGGGATTTTCCGGGGGTGGAGCTTCGCCGCAAAATTACATCTCCGGTGTCAACGGGCCGGTCTATGGAATTCCGCAAACACAAACCGATGTTGGAGTTCCGGGACCAACTTACCTTCCGACCGGACAAGGTGCCGGCAATGCCATTCGCGCCGGTCAGATTCGACAACATTAACGGGAACGAAGTCCAGGGACACCACGAAGGTACACGAGCCGCGATCTATGATCATGAATCTATGATCTGTGATCGCGGAGTGACCTGCAGTTGACCCGAAATCGAAAAGAGATGCTTTTTCTTCAGGTATTCAAGGAGTAAAGTGTTCAAGGAACATTGTGTTCAAGGAGCATTGTGAACAATGAATCGTTTTCTCACTTTTCTGGCGGCGGTGTTCTGTACCGGTGGCGTGATGTTCGCCCAACAAACCCATCAGCTTTATCCCTCGGGAATGCCGCCGGGGGGGATCGGTCTTGGTGCCGTCGTGCAAAAAGGGCCGATTCAGGGTTACTACCAACCGGTGAAAGTGATTCTGCCGGAAGGTTGTCAGGTTGCTTTTGCGCAAGACGGCTACTTTTTCAACGCCCAAGAGGTTCCGGTTCAAGTGGGGTTGCTCGTTGGGAATGTTTACAGGTTCCAGATCACGCAAATTCCGTTCAACGCGGAAAGCGAGCTTTATCCTTCGATTGAGTTGATTGATCGAACTTATGCGCCGATTGGAAGAGAGTTCGACTTTCCCATCGAAATTGAGTTGACCCAGGAAGATTTGGAGCTGGCGATTCAGGGACGTTTCATCATGCGAATCATTTATCTGGAAAGTCCTTTCACGGCCGTCCCGACCCAAGGGGAGGAAAGGGCGAAACTGATGATGGAAGTCGGTTCCGGAGAAAATTCTCTGGACCTTGCCACTGCCAAGGGACGCCCAATGGCTATCGTTCGACTGGGAAACAGAATCATTGATGAACGGAGTGGTCACGACCTGAGTTTCTTTTTTGGCAACCCGCCTTGGATCGGTACAGATTGAATGTTTTGGCAAGGAAGACAATAACGATGAAAAATCCGACACATTTGGGAAAAATCCTGCTTTTTGCTTGTCTTTCACTTGGTTTTTGTTCGTGCCGGAGCGTGACGCCGTTGTTAGAGTGTTTTCACGACTCCGCGAACAATTTCCATCAGGACTCGTCGCAAATGATCATCCGCGGTCAGAGTCCGGACGATGACCCGTTTGTTCCGCGCACTGATTTCACGATACGCCGGCAAGAGAATCTCATGATCGAACCGGAACTGAAGGAACACGGAAGAAATATACCCGCCGACCCTCGCGTGTATCAGGAACGGATGAATCCTGGGCCATGGACCCCTGGAAATCAACCCGGCGCTTGGCCGCAGGACGAATATATTGCCGACGGCGGTGACGACCATGAAAAGGTCCTCGTCCGTCCGAACTGGGAAGTTCGCGGTCTCAACACGGAAGATACCGTCGTGCATTTTGATACACTCAACCGGCAAACCAAGGTCGAACCTTCCAATCGGGTGCATATTTACAGTCCCCGGTTTGGTTCGGTCCGGCAGGTCCAGGGACTCGTCGGGAACGAACAATGGCAAGGGTTTGCCACCGTAGACCATGCACTAAGACTTGAACAGGAGCAAAGTCGCCAGAGAATCTCGCAGACTGCACAAAAAACAAGCGCAGGTTACGCCCGGAACCGAACAATCCTGCGGGGAACGATCGCGAGTAACAATTCCGGTGAAGTGACCACTCAAAAAGGTCTTGTCGCCCTCAAGCAGAACGATCATGTCCGGAATTATTCCACGATGTTGATGTCCGGTCAATTGAGTTCGTCACAACTTCTTCGTCTGGCCGAAGGACAAAAGGCCGCCGCTGCCTGGGGAGGACTTGATGGGGTAACGATGATCGTCAACAATTTGGCCCCGATGGGAGTCAAGAGCGTTCGTTCACCCCAGGAAGTCCTTGTCATCGGTGATGGTGAGACCGTTCCAAAGATTCAGGTCTTCAAAGTCGCGTCAACAGATGCGGCCAAACAAGGGGAGATTGTCGAATTCCTGATTCGCTTCGATAATGTCGGTTCGGAACTCGTCGGCAACATAACGATTTTGGATTCGCTTTCTCCCCGACTCGAATACATTCAAGGTTCCGCCGGATCATCGCTTCCTGCCGAGTTTTTCACCGAACCGAATGACGCCGGTTCACTTGTCCTTCGTTGGGAAATCACCGAACCGCTCAAAACCGGTGATTTCGGCGTCGTCCGCTTCCGCTGCCGCGTACAGTAAGGGTTGTAAGAGTTGGCTAAAAGTTGACTTTAACCGCGACATCAAGTCGCGATCTGTATTGGTGGAATCATCCCATGGCGACCGATTTTCATTGTCACTTGCAGAGCGATTGTTATGACCATGATTTGGAGCAGGTGGTTTTACGGGCAAAAACAGTTGGGGTGAACCGTTTTTTTTGCAACGCTACCGATGTCGCGGATTGGAAAAAAACCTTTCAGGTTGCGGAGCGATTTTCGGAAATCGTGCCTTGTTTCGGAATTCATCCTGTTTATGTCGACAACAATCTCCCTGAAGATTGGCCCGAACAGCTTCGAAACATTTTACGAGAAGCCGACGAACGATTTCAACAAAAAACGCCGATCGGTGAAGTTGGACTTGATCATTATGTTTCCCCTCGAAGTGACGCGCTTCAGGAACAGGTTTTTCGCAAACAGTTGCAAATCGCGCGGGAAGAGTGTCGGGCGGTCATGCTCCATACCCGTTATTCCCTTGATCGGGTCGTTGCCATACTTCGAGAAGAGCAGCCGATTCCCGTGTCATTATTTCACGGTTTCTCTGGACCATTGGAACGTGTTTCACAAATCGTTCATCTGAATGGATATTTTTCCTTTTCCGCGAATCTTTTGAAATCGAATCACAAAAAGACGCGAAATGCCGCCGCGGCACTTCCGCTGGAACGTATTCTTTTGGAAAGTGACGCCCCGGACATGCCTCCTCCCCCGGAAAGGACTCCGACCGATTGGCCTCGCAATGGCTCTCCGCGGAATGAACCGTCGATTCTTCCGGAAATTCAAAAGGAACTTGCTGATATTTGTGAAGTTTCTTTGGACAAGTTAAAAAATATATTGGACACAAACAAACTAAAGTTTCAAGAAAATTCAAACTTTCGACGCCAATAGATTCAATAAATTCAACAAAAATGGACGTAAACCTCTTTATTGTACAATATATTTGACTGTTTTTCTTAACTTTTTTGAAAAATGCTTTGATTATAAACTTATTTGACAAGAAATTTTTTTATTCATGATCATATTTCTAAGGAAAATTTGCCATCGGATATAAATTCAATTTCCTCAGACTGTTATATCAAAAAATATCGCACAAAAACAATGGATATATGCTCCATAATTGCCAAAAGTGAATAAATTTGAATATTTTAACAAATAATGTTGTCATATCGATAAATTTTTCTCTTTTGCTCAAAGAAAACCCTCAACTCGTGGATACAGTATTGAGGATTCAGGATGTCGGCGACCGTTTCGGTCCAAGAAAAACGTCTTGGCAGGGCATTTTACAGAAAGATTAATGAACACGTTACAATATATTCCTTGCAATATATTCCTTTTTTGGTCCCTCTCAAAGCGCAGGTGAGCTAATTTTATTATGTATTGAAGATTATTATGTATTGAAAAGGAAACTGTTGGAAAAATAACATTATTTTCAAAAAAAGAAGGGCAGATGAGCGTAGCAACAAACAGCAGCATTGCAGAAGGGGTCCGCACGATTTTGACCCGACATCAAGGGACAAACCGTGATTCATTGATCCCGATTCTGCAGGAAATTCAGGAAAAACAGGGCTTTCTTTCCCGGGAAGCGGTCGTCGAGGTCGGAAAATATCTCAAGCTCCCGGCGAGCAAGATTTTTGGTGTCGCCACGTTTTACAACCAGTTCCGCTTCAGTCCCAAAGGAAAATATCATATTCAGGTTTGTCATGGAACAGCGTGCCATGTCAAGGGGTCGGCTGCCGTGCTTAACGCCATCAAACGTGAACTGCGAGTCGATTCCGGCGAAACGACCCGGGACGGGCTTTTCAGTCTCGAAGTCGTCGCCTGCATCGGTGCATGTGGACTTGCCCCCGTCATTAACATCGACGGCGACTTCCACGCCAATCTCACCGCCCAGGCCATTCCGAAAATTCTCGAAACCTATCGTAAACAATCGCAATAAAAGGTAAGCAGTGAACCTGAAACCTTTAAATATATTTAAGGATTCAAAATGCAACCCGTGAAACAGATCAACAAAAATTTTCTTCTCTGGGCGGTGAGCGGCGCGGAGGAGCAGAAGCCGGAATTTGTCGCCCATGCCGCCGAGTTGCGACGTGAAACCGTCGTCAAGCCGGTCATTTATGTTGGAACCGGCACTTGTGGTCTCGGTGCCGGAGCCGCTCAAACGTTGGCCGCGGTAAAAACCTACCTTGAAGAAAACAATATCGACGCGGATGTCGTTGAAGTGGGTTGTGTCGGACTTTGTGCCGTCGAGCCGATCATCGACGTCCGGTTGCCGGAGAAAAACCGGATTTCGTTCCAGTTCGTGACGAGTGATAAAGTCAAAAAAGTCCTTGATGGAGTCTTCGGCGGCGAGGTGCCGAAAGATCAGGCGATGGGACAATATCGTTCCAGGGAGAAAACCGCCTGGGATGGCGTCACTTATATTGATGAACATCCGTTTTTTGCCCCGCAAACCCGTTGGGTGCTCGAAAACTGCGGAATTCTGGACCCGCAATCCCTTGAAGAGTATATTGCCCGGGGAGGGTATTCCGGTTTTTATCAAGCCCTGAAAAAAATGAACGGCAATCAGGTTTGCGATGAAGTCGAGGCCAGCGGACTTCGGGGTCGTGGCGGCGGCGGATTCCCGACCGGGAAAAAGTGGAAACTTGCCCGGGTTCAACCGGAACCGCAAAAATACCTCATCTGTAACGCCGACGAAGGAGACCCCGGGGCGTTTATGGACCGTGCCATTATCGAAGGCGACCCCCATCGACTCCTCGAAGGAATGGCGATTGCCGCTTATGCGATCGGTGCCTCGAAAGCCTACATTTATATCCGTGCCGAGTATCCGCTTGCCATCGAACGTCTGAAATATGCGATTGCCGAAGCCGAACAGCACAATTTGCTCGGGGCAAACATCCTGGGAACCGATTTCAGCCTTGAAATGACGATCAAAATGGGTGCCGGAGCGTTTGTCTGCGGTGAGGAAACCGCGTTGATTCACAGCATCGAAGGAAAACGGGGAATGCCGCGTCCACGTCCGCCGTTTCCTGCCGTTTCTGGACTTTTCGGCAAACCGACGATCATCAACAACGTCGAAACGTTGGCCAACCTTCCGCTTTTGATCCGAAACGGTAAAGACTGGTTCGCCTCGATCGGCACGCCCGGCAGTAAAGGGACCAAGGTGTTCGCCTTGTCCGGAAAAGTTGTCCGGACCGGTCTCGTCGAGGTCAAAATGGGGACCACGGTTCGCGATATCGTGTTCGCCATCGGCGGTGGTATCGCCAACGGAAAGAAACACAAAGCGACGCAAATCGGCGGTCCTTCCGGCGGTTGTATTCCGGAGCAGCACCTTGACATTCAAATTGATTATGAGTCTCTCAAGACGGTCGGCGCGATGATGGGGTCCGGCGGTCTTGTCGTGATGGATGAAGACAATTGTATGGTTGACGTCGCCAAGTTTTTCATGGACTTCATTCAACGGGAAAGTTGCGGAAAATGTATTCCGTGTCGCGAGGGAACCCGCCGGATGCTCGAAACGCTCGAACGGGTCACCCACGGACGTCGCAACGAAACTCCCCGTCAAACGCTCGAACGATTTCAAAGCGTCATGCACCTGGAGAAGCTCGGCGAGATCATCCGTGACACAAGTCTCTGCGGACTCGGACAGACGGCTCCCAATCCGGTGCTCAGCACGCTCCATTGGTTCCGTGACGAGTATGAGGCCCACGTTTACGACCGGTGTTGTCCGGCAAAAGCCTGTGCGGAGCTGATTTCCTACAAAATCGACACCGACAAATGCAAAGGCTGCACCGTTTGTATCAAAAAATGTCCCACGGACGCCATTGTTGGGACTCTCAAGACCCCGCACCATATCATCACCGACAAATGTATCGGCTGTGGGGCCTGTATGGATGCCTGCCGGTTCAATGCGGTGAAAAAAGTATAAAAAAGGTTTGAATCATGATAAAAATTGAAGTGAACGGACATCCCTACGAAGCCGAGGAAGGGGAAATGCTCCTGGCCTCGTTGCGGCGCATCGGAATCAATGTGCCGACGGTATGTCATATCGACGGACTTCCGCCGACCGGTTCGTGCCGGATGTGTGTCGTGGAAGTCGAAGGACAACGAAATCTGGTGCCAAGTTGTGCTTTTCCCGTGTTCGACGGGATGAAAGTCAATACAAACGGCAACCGTGCCGCCGAGGCCCGGCAAGCCATTGTTGAACTCCTCCTGGCGAATCACCCGGAAGACTGCTTCTATTGTGAACGTAACGGCAATTGCCAGCTTCAGCATCTCTCCGAATCCTTGGGCGTGAGAAGCCGCCGGTTTATCGGTCGGAAAAATCAGCACCCGATCGACCTTTCCGGGGCGTCCATCATTCGAGACCCGGCCAAGTGCATTCTCTGCGGCAAATGTGTTCGTGTTTGTGACGAGGTGCAAGGGGTTTCCTGCATTGATTTCATCGGTCGCGGTTCCCAGGCAACCGTCGGGACGGCGTTCGACGAAGGGCTCAATATTTCCAGCTGTGTCAACTGTGGACAGTGCGTGGCCGTTTGCCCGACGGGAGCCTTGGTCGGCCAAAGTCACGTCGAGCGGGTCATCAATGCGATTGACGATCCGAATCTGCATGTTGTGGTGCAACACGCCCCGTCGGTTTCGATCTCCCTCGGCGATGAATTCGGGATTCCGGTCGGCAACGACCTGATGGGTGTCATGCACGCGGCCTTGCGACGTCTCGGTTTCAACGCCGTGTTCGACACCAGTTTCGGCGCCGACCTGACAATCATGGAGGAAGGAACCGAATTGGTGGACCGAATCAAGAACGGCGGCAAACTTCCGATGTTCACGAGCTGTTCGCCGGGTTGGATCAAGTTTGTGGAGACATTTCATCCTGATTTTATAGGGAATCTTTCCACATGCAAAAGTCCGCAACAAATGCTCGGGGCCGTCATCAAAACGTTTTATGCCGAGAAGGTGGAAATTTCCCCGAAAAAGATTTTCAGCGTCTCGGTGATGCCGTGTACTGCGAAAAAGTTTGAGGCAAGTCGCGACGAAATGGGACGCGATGGTTATTCCGATGTCGACGCTGTTTTGACAACCCGGGAACTCGCCCAGATGATCCGGATGCACGGTCTTGATCTCCGGTATCTCCAGCCCGAACCTGCCGACACGCCGTTCGGCGTTCGGAGCACCGCCGGTAAGCTGTTCGGAGCAAGTGGCGGGGTGATGGAAGCGGCTTTGCGAACCGCCTATTATCTTCTGACCGGGAACGAGCTTCCCGTGCTGAGAGTTGAAGCGATTCGCGGCATGAGCGGCATCAAGGAAGCTCACATCAACATCAATGGCATGGACGTCGGTGTCGCCGCGGTCAACGGACTCGGAAACGCCAAGAAACTTCTCGAAATGATCAAATCCGGTGAAAAATCCAACCTTCACTTCATCGAAGTGATGACCTGTCCCGGCGGGTGCGTCGGTGGCGGTGGTCAGCCGTACTGTACAAACCGCGACCGGATCCGCTCACGAATTCAATCGCTTTACAACATCGACGCCAGCGAGTCACTCCGGGTTTCGCACAAGAACCCCGACGTGCTTCAGCTCTACAAGGAGTTCCTCGGCGAACCAAACGGCGAAAAAGCCCACCATTTGCTGCATACATATTACCACGAACGGGAAACGTTGACTTAAAAATTGGGAATTGGGGATAATTTCTATAATTCCCAATTCCCCATTATTTTCCCTTCCTCTTTCCTTCCACCTTCAATTTTTGTATAATATCAATGGCCACAACGAAGACATTCAAACTTTTATTTGTTGACGACGAGTCGGAATTTCGGGATTTTCATCGCGAAGGCCTGAAAAAGGCCGGATTTGAGATCACCGAAGCCGAGAACGAGACCGAAGCACTCGGAATTTTGCAAACGGAAAAATTCGACATTGCCCTGATCGATTTGATCATGGACAACCCGGACGGCGGGTTTACGTTGGCTTATCACATCAAGAAAGACCATCCTGATCTTCCCGTGATCATGGTCAGCACCGCGAACAGCAAGTTCGGCGTTGAATTTTCCATGGACAGTGAGTCGGAACGCCGGTGGATGAAGTGCGACGATCTTCTTTCGAAGCCGGTTCGTACCGAACAGATTGTTTCCAAAGCCTACCGACTCCTCGGAGTCACGTCGGAACACGATTATTAGAAAAACAACGCCAGGAGAATTCCCATGTCAAATGTTTCAAGAAGAAGTTTTCTGAAAAAAGCGTCGGCGATTGCGGCGGGAGCGGTCGGTGCCGTTTCCGTTCCGTGGACGATTCCCGGCTCGGCACTCGGCCTCGACGGCAACGTTGCGCCCAGTGAACGGATCACGATGGGGCTGATCGGATGCGGAAGTCACGGACTCGGCTGGAACCTGAATCTCATGTATCAAAACCCGGTGCAACACGTCATTGCCGTTTGTGATGTCGATAAAAACTACCTGGAAAACACCCGAAAACGAACCGACGAACTCTATTCCGAACGATATGGCGATTCCTACAAAGCGTGCAACGCTTACACGGATTTTCGTGACCTGGTCAACCGAAAAGACATTGACGCCGTTTGTATTGCGACGCCGGATCATTGGCACGTGCTTCTTTCCGTGTTTGCCATGAAAGCGGGAAAAGACGTCATTTGCGAAAAACCGACCCTCACGATTGAAGAAGGGCGAATCCTCAGCGATGTCCAGAAGCAAACAGCCCGTGTTTTTCAAACGGCTTCTGAAAATCGGTCTATCGACAATTTCCAGCATCTGGTGAATGTGGTTCGCAATGGTCACATTGGTGAGCTCCGGAACATCAAGGTTCTCTTCCCGCCGGGCAACACCAGTGCAAGAGCTCCCGGAATCCAGAGCGATGAGCCGACGGCCCGGGTTCCTGCGGAGGCCCCACCGGAACTCAATTATGAGATGTGGCTCGGTCCGGCCTCTATCGTTCCTTACATTCCCGCCCGGGTTCACTACAACTGGCGATGGAATTTCGCGTACAGCGGCGGTGTTCTCACCGATTGGGGTTCCCACTTGATCAATATCGCGCAATGGGCGAATGATGCGGATGAGACAAGCCCTGTCGAGGTCGAAGGCAAGGGGCAAATGCTTGATTTCAACGAGGTTTGGAACACGCCGGCGGAGTTCCGGATCAATTACCGCTATGCCAATGGTGTCAAAATGGAGGTCTGGACCGAGGTTCCCGGCGTCAAATTTGAAGGAACCAAAGGCTGGATCATGATGCGCGGCTGGCGGCAAGCCCTTCGCGCCAGTGACGATAAACTTCTGGAACTCAAGTTCGAAGGCGAAAAGAATTTCGGACGTCCTGAAAGCACCGTCAAATCGGACGAAGGCTGGCACGGCGGCGAACATGTCGATTTTACCAATTGCGTCAAATCACGGAAACCCTGTTACTATACCGCCGAATGTGGACACCGCAATCACACGGTTGCACACATCGGAAATATTTCAATGTTGCTTGACGGCGCAAAACTCCAGTGGGACCCAAAGGCGGAGAAATTTGTCGGAAATCATGCCGACGAGGCCAACAAACATTTCTGCTATTCGCGTCCCCAACGTGAAGGCTGGACATTCGGCGACATTGATTCCTGGCTAAATGTCGGATAGTCGGATATACTGGAGCTGGTAAGGGTGGTCATTTGGCCAACAGACGTTCCAACCGCTTGCGTTTACGGGATCAAACGCCCGTGTGTTTGCCCGCCGGGAGGCATTTTTAAACGTCCTTTGTTATGTGCGTTCATGGTTGGTCGATTTGGAAAGTTGCGAAACGTTGCACCATAGGACGTTAAAAATGTCTCCGACGGGCTACTTGCAGTTGCATCGCCCAGCGTGCCGCTGGACCGCATATTCAACTTCAAGGATTTCCAACCGGTTTGAGTATAAATGTCAGATAAATGAGGGGATGCTGATCATGACAAACTCTTCCATGACCTCGCGGGAACGGGTTCTTTCGTCTCTGAATCGTGCCGGATATGATCGGATACCAGTCAAACATGAAGCGACGCCGGAGATCAACCGGACGCTTATGGACCACTTTGGCCTGAGCAACAGGGAATAGCTTCTGCGCGTTGTCGGCGATGATTTCCGTTATGTGGAACCGATTTATTGTGGACCGGAACTTCGCACATTTCCCGATGGAAGCATCGAAGGTTACTTCGGAGAACGGTATAAGTACGCCCAGTTCGAAAACGGGAAATATCTGGAAGCGTGTTACCTTCCTTTTGCGGGCGTGCATGACCTGAAAAATCTGGATCGCTCCCATTTTCCGACGGCGGACTGGTTCGACTACTCCACGATCAAGTCCCAGGCGAAAGCGATTCGCGACGAAGGATTTGCCGTTTGCTGCGGCACCGCAGGCGACCTTGATTTTATCAACAGCATCGCAAGAGCCAGGGGAATGGAGCAGGTGTTGATCGACCTGATCGAAAACAGTCCGGTTTATCTCGAAATCATGGAGGCCCGCTTCCGTTTCTATCTGGAAATGCACCGACGGATGCTCGAAGCGGCTGACGGATTGATCGATTTCACCCACGTTGGAGAAGACCTCGGAAATCAACGCGGTCCCATGATCGGAATGAATATTTTCGAACGACACTTTGCCCCGAAATTCGGTGAGTATTATCAAATGGCTCATTCCTTCGGCGCCAAGGTGATGCAGCACATGTGCGGCTGTTGTCATCGGTTTTTGCCGCGTCTGATTGAGTTGGGACTTGATATTTATGATGTCGTTCAACCGACGACGCCGGAAATGGACATTGCCGTGCTCCAAAAACAGTTCGGAGAAAAACTCACATTCTGCGGGACCGTTTGCGTGCAGACGACCTTGGCCTGGGGGACTCCGGACGATGTTGCCGGAGAAGTGCGACGACGGTTGGATCTGTTTCCCAAGGGGGGGTTGTTTCTCGGACCGACTCATGCCGTCCAGCCCGGTTCGCCGTTGGAAAATATCCTGACACTCTACCAAACGGCCGGGAGTCTCACAGAAAACATTGACGACACCATTCTTTCCATCACCGACGGCTCTTCCGCGGAAGAAATCAACATGTCCAAACTCTTTTGACATCCGATTTTCAACAGAAATTCGAAGAATTCCAAGGATGTCAAGAAAAAAACAAGAACACGGCAAACCGTGTTCTTGTCTGGATGGAATGGAACTGATTACAACTTAACGTTGTACGGTGTCTCTCGAAGCTGTGGCAATCGGATTTGTCGAGGCATTCGAGTTGCTTGCGGATCGCACTGAAGGATTGTTGCTCCTTGAGATTGACGGCGAAACAGGATATTGTTGTGATTGATAAGGATTCGGAGCCAACGTCGGGTTTGGTGTCGGAATGGTTTCCGATTGATCATAGATGATTGTTCCCGGTGTGATCATGGTGTTTGCTCCCGGCATGATCATTTCCCCCTGATCATACATCATCATGTTTTGACTCTGCATTCCGGTCTGCGGATTGAGGAACTGTTGGGCAGGACCGCGACTGAAGACCTGAGGACGTGTGAATCCGTAATTGATTTTGTGTCCGGCGTCACGCTGACGGGCAAGCCGTGTTGCGTCGAAGTAGGCCTTGTTCGGCCAGGGACCTTCGGCAAGGTAAACTCCGTCATATTCGAGGAGTGAACCTTTGCGATAATGGAGCATCGCAATGGAAAGGTTGTACTGGACGATGGCATTGAAGTATTGGCTCTCGGCTTCCGCAAGACGACGCTGGGCGTCAAGGAGCTGATCCAAGGTTGTCTTTCCGGCTTCATACGTCGCGGCAACCGCATTCACTTCATCCTGGGCGGCAAGACGACGGTTGAAATGGTTTTGTGCAAGGATATAGTATTCGTCGATATCACGTTGTGAGTCGGCGATGGTATGCACCGCGGTCAGTTCCTGTTCCTGAAGCAATGCTCGTGACCGGGCAAGCATGAGTTCGGCATTTCGTACCGCCGCAAGTTCTTTCCTCATGCCGAACCAGAACGTGTAGTTGAGTCCCATGTTCCAGTTCGCGTAATCGCCGCTTGTCATCGAAGCGTAGGCACTGCTGCGGCTGCGGTCTGAATGAATCAGGTCCTGCCCCATTCCATTGAAACGATAATTTGCCTGGAGGTCCAATTGCGGGAGAAGGAAGTTGCGCGAAGCGAGCAATTCAAGTTCCCGTTGTTTGACGTCCCATTTCTGTTTGCGGAGTTCCGGGGAACGATTCAGTGTTTCCGCCTTGAGTTCCTCCCAATCGAACGTGATTCGGGCAATCGTCGGTTCGTCGATCGGTTTGATCAGACGTCCGTCTGTCGGAGAGATTCCCATCGCGTAACGAAGAATATTTTCGTTTTTGTAAAGATTGCTCAATGCTTGTTCGGTACTTGTCCGGAAACTGATATATTGCGAACGAGCCTGGGCTTCCGCCTGTTTGTTTCCTTGGGCATGCCCCTGTTCGAATCGGGCGTTCACTTTTCTCCAGGTTTCGTAAGCGGAATCACGACCGGCTTTTATGGTTTGAAGATTACGATAAGCGAAATAGAGATTCCAGTAAGCGTTTTCCACGTCATAGACCATCTGTCGAACACCCATCTCAAAATCAATGAGTGCTTTGTCGGCGGTGATTCGGGCAATGACAACGCCGTTATAATAACCGGGAATAGCACCGGGACCGGCAATACGGTTGAACTGAACACCACGTCCGCGGAGCAAGGCATGGGTGAAACCGCCTTCAAGGTAGGTCGTCCAATCGGAGGGCCATAATTTGTAGCTGGAATTATTATTCCAATCATAACCGTTGTGCGACCGCATGTAGAACGTACCACCGGTCGCGGTATATTTTGAAATCGTTGCCTGGAATGTCCCAACATCCGCCTGGTTGACAGTTTGATCAAATGTTGTCAAACTGAATAGGTTTTGTGGTTCGTCGTATTTGCTCCAACCTGCCGAAGCATTCAATTGGCCGTCAAACACGGAAAGAGCCGCCTCGACACCGTAACGGGGGTCCGATTCGACAATTGCAGGATCATAAACGGTTCCCACGGCATAAGGATTACTCAAAATAACCGTTGGATTACCCTGTACGCCGGAGGCACCAAAAGCAACACCTCCGAGATTACGTAACACTTTTCCATTCTCAAGCGCGATTCGCATTGCTTCCTGAAGCGTAAGGTCCCAAGTCCCTTGACTTGGGTCCCGATTGCTCAAAGTGAGCGGTGCTTCCGCTCCAGTGACTTCCGGGAGGGACTCAACATACGTGTCGGGGATTTCTTGACGAAGAGCATCGCCGACATAGTACGACATGTAGTCGCCTGTACTGTGAAGATAGACAGGTTGTTGGGGACGGCATCCAATCGCCCCAACGCTGATCACTCCTGCTACCAATAGTGGAATCCATGTTTTCCAGTTCATCAGACATCCATTCCTGTTAATTGTGATAAGGCAATCAAAGTTGTTCGACTCATTTAACCGACTTATCGTTGTTTTCCTCCACACCGGTTCATTGACAGGTAATCATGACTTAAAGTTGACTTCGCCTCTGAATAACAAAAACAATTGAATCAACCTCATTTTTCATAATCCTGCGAATTTTGCGACAATCCGCTCGGACCGGTATGTTCTGTACAAGTAGTATCGGCGGGAAACACTGCAATATTTGGAAAAACCCATAAAAACTTTTACTTTTATTCAGAAAAACAGTAAAGTTTGCCAAAGCGATACTTGTTGTTTTTAAGATAGAATTGATTTTTTCAGCAAAAACAGCACAATCCTGATATTAAGATGAGGCTTTAGGCTGTAGACTTTAGGTTTCAGATTTTCTATAAGTTAAGTCTTTCAAAGATACTATGGAAAATTAAAGTCTAAAGTCTAAGTCTAGGGACCTAAAGCCTAATCTTTAGTCTTGTGCTATGATATAAATACATTTTACATATATATTGAAAAGAATGGGGTGAAATATGATCAGTGAATTGGCAGGAAAACCGGTTCCTCCGGAAATACTTATCGATACAACAATCTTGGAGAAGGAATATTATGAAATAAAGCCTGATGTTTCAAATATTTTTCAATGTGTCTCTTTTGGGACAAGTGGACATCGTGGAACTCCTTCGGACGGTTCGTTTAACGAGTCTCATATCCTTGCGATTGTTCAGGCTGTTTGTGATTACCGAGAAAAACAGGGGTACACAGGGCCGCTTTTCCTGGGCAAGGACACGCACGCCATGTCCGGTCCAGCACAACTCACGTCACTGGAAGTTCTTGCAGGAAACCATGTTACAACTGTTTATCAACAGAATTTCGGTTTTACCCCGACTCCGGTCATTTCCCATGCCATTTTGTCCTATAACCTTAACAGTCATGGTCGTTTTGCAGATGGCATCATCATCACACCTTCTCACAATCCTCCTGCCGACGGAGGAATCAAGTACAATCCTCCTCATGGTGGTCCGGCCGATACCGAAGTGACTGCCTGGATTCAAGATCGGGCTAATGAAATTCTGAAAAACGGTTGTCGTGAAGTGAAACGGATGGGGCGTCCTGCAGCCCTGGTTACGACTTTGACTCATCCCCGGGACCTGATGACACCCTATATTACCGATCTCAAGAACATTATTGATGTTGAGTCGATCGCGAAGTCAGGAATTCAAATCGGTGTTGATCCGTTGGGGGGGGCGGGACACGCCTATTGGGAGCCAATCGCCGAAATGTACGGAATTGACATCACCGTGGTCAATCCCGTGGTCGATCCTACTTTTTCGTTCATGTCAGTCGACCATGACGGAAAAATCCGGATGGACTGCTCGAGTCCGTTTGCCATGGCCAAACTCGTTGCCCTCAAAGATCGTTTTGATCTCGCCGTTGCCAATGATCCTGACGCCGACCGTCACGGGATCGTCACCCCCAGTGTCGGTTTGATGAACCCTAATCATTATCTTTCCGTTGCCATAGATTATCTTTACAAGAACAGAAATCAATGGTCAAATACCCTGGGAATTGGAAAGACGCTTGTTTCCAGCTCTATGATTGATCGCGTCGCTCTTGGGCTTGGTCGTCCTTTGATGGAAGTGCCTGTCGGCTTTAAATGGTTTGTCAACGGACTTTACGAGGGCACAATTGGTTTCGGCGGCGAAGAAAGTGCCGGAGCAAGTTTTCTGAAATTTGATGGAAAAACCTGGTCTACGGATAAAGACGGCTTCATTCTCAATCTTCTGGCCGCTGAGATTCTGGCGAAAACAGGCAAAGACCCCGGAATTCATTATCAGGAACTGGAATCAAAGTATGGGTGTTCCTTTTATCGTCGTGAGGACCAAGTGACGACCCCGGAACAAAAATCAGCGTTCAAAAATCTGACACCGGAAAAGGTGTCGGCTTTGGAACTGGCCGGCGAACCGATCCTTGCCAAACTGACCCATGCCCCGGGGAATGACGCCCCGATCGGGGGACTCAAAATTGTCACTCAAAACGGTTGGTTTGCAGCGAGACCTTCCGGAACTGAAAACATTTACAAAATTTACGCGGAATCTTTTTTGAGTCACGATCATCTGGATTGTATTTTGAGTGAAGCTCGCAAAATTGTCTCAACCGCTCTTGATGAATAACAGAGTGACAAAAAGTCATGGAAATGGAGGAAAATTCCTCCAAAAAACTTCAAAGTGACACAGAATGTCACCTTGAAAAACGAAAAACATTCTGGTGACGACATGGCTGAATCAATTTTGCCATTTTTGTCAACAACAGGAATGATGTATCTTTACTGTTCTTGTCAAATTCACTACAATCAATGCTCATTAAAACGATCGTTCGTTTGTAATATCATTTGTCATATCGATATACTATTCGAAATACTATTGGGCTGGAAATAAAAAATAAGCCTGTTCGGTGAATCGCCTGTCTCGCCGACATGCAGAACAGCCCCGTTTTATGGGTTTTTACATGTCGGCGCAACAGGCAGCGTTCGAAGCATGGTTCATTTTTCTCGCCATCACAATATTTCAATTTTCATGGAAACCATTCCTGTACGGCAATTTTCCACTGTTTTTGGAGAAATACCGATGGATCAATCGGGGGACGTCCGCTTTTTTCCCTCCGAGCGACGGGAATCGGAGTTTCTCGCCTTTCGTCTTTTTCGGAGAAAGTTGAATCCTTCGGACTATCTCCGCCTGATTGGGGCCCCGGGACATCTTCATGTCCAGGTCGGAACGTTGGGGGCTTCTCTTTATCTGGAGTTTTCTGAATATGATCACGTTGGACTAACTGGCAGTTGCCTCGTGGGAATCAAGAGAAAGAAACTCTGTCTGGTCAATGAAGGGTGTCGTCTCCTGTCTCTCAATGCCTGCCAGCGGGGAATCGGGCGACAATGGTTTTATCGTCAAAAAACAACATGTGAGGAATTCGGAATCAAAAAAATCAATACTCTTGCCGTAAGGTCGGCATTTTCCCATGGTTTTTTCATTTTGCCTCGATTTGGATTTGATGCGAAAATCCCCTTCTTTCTTCGTGAAAGACTTTCTCCCCCATTGAGAGATTGTTTCACTCTTGCCGACCTGTTTCGCGCTTCACGAGGAAAAAACTGGTGGAGAATTCATGGTGTTTCCCTCGATGTGTCGTTTGATCTCACTCCGGGAAGTGTGTCCCAGAAGGTATGGAATGCCTATTTTGCCGAATATTCGCGTCGCAACAGTCAGGGCAAGAAATAATCGGTATTCCAACTCTTTTGTGATTTCAATTTGCTGACGCCGCACAATTGTGCAATCTAAAATAGTAAACCATGCAATATAAATACTTTGGACAAATGGCAGGGACCACGTGGTTTTCATGGAAACAGTCCCAGGGAGTGATTGACATGTTGTATTCCGACAAATCATTAGAAAAGTCTTTGCCGCTTTATTCCGTACTTGCGAAAAATCCTGATCTTCGGGAACTCGTTCAGATGTTTGTGGATGAGATGCCCCATCGCATTGAAAAATTGACCCGGGAATTGACGGCGAAGGATTGGCAAGAACTCTTAGCAACGGCCCATCAACTCAAAGGCTCCGCAGGAAGTTACGGTTTTCAGGAAATCAGTCCCGCGGCGGGAACCGTGGAGGATTTGATCCGCGCCGACTCTCAGGAATCAGACGTGGCACGTGCCGTTCATGAACTCGTTTCCATCTGCCAACGTGTGACAGCGGAAACACCGTAACAACCGTGACAGCCATACATATCATGGCAAAGTGACGTGCCATGTTTTTCCGGTGTTATTCCACAGTCACCGATCACGACTCTTGCGTGGTTGTTTCTTTTTCATCCTCATTTTCAAGCCGCTTCCCCAATGCCATGATTTCCGTTAAAATGGGGGATTATGGCTGAGAAATCGAAAGATGAGAAATCAAAAGAACTGACGCCGATGCTTCGGCAGTATCATGAGGCGAAAAAGGTTTGCCCGGAAGCACTTCTGTTATTCCGGATGGGGGATTTTTACGAACTGTTTTTTGAAGACGCGACTCTTGCCGCCCAGGTATTGGGACTGGCTGTCACGAGCCGCGACCGTGATGTCAAGGGAAAAAGCAAGACGCCGATGGCCGGTTTTCCCCATCATCAGCTTGATACTTATATCGGAAAACTGATCTCTGCCGGTTATCGTGCCGCCGTCTGTGACCAGATCGAGGATCCGAAAAAGGCGGTAGGAATCGTAAAACGTGAGGTCACCCGGGTTGTCACCGCCGGAACTCTCACCGAAGACGCCCTGCTGAACCCCAAAGAAAGCAATTATCTCGTCTCCATTTTTCATGGTGAACCTGCCGGAATTGCCTGGGTCGATCTTTCCACCGGAAAATTCTATGCCGCGACGGTCCATTCGAGCCAAATCATCGATCAAATTGCGCGGATCACCCCTTCGGAGTGCATTGTTCCGGAGTCAACCCCGCCGGACATTGTTCCTGCCTGGATGTTTGAAAAAACAATGCTTACAAAGCGTCCGGACTGGGCGTTCGGTCACAAGACTTCCCTGGACGTGCTTTTGCGTCATTTCGGGACAACGACACTCGAAGGATTCGGCTTCACCAACCCCGACTATGATGCCCCGGCACTTCGGGCTTCCGGAGCGGTGATCGATTATCTCAATGAAACGCAAAAGCAGTCTCTGGAACATATTGACGTTTTGATTCCGTATCATACCGGTCGCCGGCTGGAAATTGATTCGGCAAGTCGCCGGAGTCTGGAAATCACCAGAACCATGCGGGAGGGTCGCCGTCGGGGGTCGTTGCTGGACGTGCTTGATCAGTGTGTCACCTCAATGGGAGGGCGACTCCTCGAAGATTGGGTCGCCAATCCGCTCAACAGTATTGAAGAAATCGATTCCCGTCTCGTTACGGTTCAGGAACTCCTCGGAAAAGAGGACATCGTTCAGGAAATCCGTGACCTCCTTCGCCATGTTTATGACCTGGAACGACTTCTGTCAAAAATTGTCACCAACAGGGCAAATCCGAGGGATTTGGCTCATCTCGGCAGGACCCTGCACACGTTTCCGAAATTTCGCGAGCTTCTGGACCGAACCGACAGTTCCCTTCTGCAAACACTTCATGACGCGATTGACCCTTGTGACGAAATGGCCGGAATATTGGCAGCCGCTTTGGTCGACGACTGTCCGCTCAGCAGTCGGGAGGGGGAATTCATTCGGAACGGCTTTTCCCGGGAACTCGACGAACTCCGTGACACCAAATCCGGCGGAAAACAATGGATCGCCGCCTATCAGCAGCAGGAAATCGAAAAAACTGGGATCACGTCGCTGAAAATCGGCTTCAACCGCGTGTTCGGCTATTTCATCGAGGTCACCAATGCCCACCGTGAAAAGCCCGTGCCCGCCAGCTATTCGCGCAAACAGACGCTCAAAAACGCGGAACGGTACAGCACCCCTGAATTGAAGGAATACGAAGAAAAAGTGCTCACCGCCGATGAACGGGCTTGTGAACTGGAACTTTCGCTTTTCCTGGAACTCCGTGACCAGGTGCTCGGGATTCGGACCAACATCCACAAAGCGGCGTCGGTACTGGCCCATCTCGATGTTCTTTGCGGCCTCACCGTTTTGGCCCGAGACCGCAATTACTGCAAGCCGACTCTTGTCCCGGAACCGATCATTCAAATTGTCGACGGTCGGCACCCGGTGCTGGACGTCGTGAAACAAGACGGTTCATTCGTTCCGAACGACACCCATGCCGATCACGAGTCCGGCATGATCCAGTTGATCACCGGCCCGAACATGGCAGGAAAAAGTACATTTATCCGCCAGGTTGCCCTGATCAATATCATGGCCCAAATCGGGAGTTTTGTTCCGGCCAAATCCGCGACAATCGGCATTGCCGACAGGATTTTTGCCCGGGTGGGGGCCAGTGATGAAATTTCCCGCGGTTACAGCACATTTATGGTCGAGATGACGGAAACGGCCCGTATTTTGAATATGGCGACACCTCAAAGTCTCGTGATTCTCGACGAAATCGGTCGCGGAACAAGCACTTATGACGGAATTTCGCTTGCCTGGGCGATTGTCGAATATCTCCATGACCGGATCGGCTGCCGAACCTTTTTCGCGACCCATTATCACGAACTGACCGACCTTGAAAATTCGATGGATCGTATCAAAAACCTGAATGTCGCGGTCAAGGAATGGAATGACGACATCGCATTTCTCCATAAAATCGTCCCCGGCTCCGCCGACAAGAGTTACGGAATTCATGTGGCACGGCTTGCCGGTGTTCCTCGGGAAGTTGTCCGACGGGCCAATGAAATCCTCGCTGACCTTGAGGAAGAAAAAACAGGCGTCGAAGAAGCGGAAGGGGCTGAACCTCGCAAAACGAAGAAAAAACCGCGTTTCACAAAACAGGGGACCATCGGTGGAATGCAACTTTCACTTTTCGGTCCGGAAGACCATCCGATTCTGGACGACCTTCGCCATTTCGACCTGAACACGCTTTCCCCCTTGGAATCCCTTCGCTTGCTCCATCAGTGGCAGGATCGCCTCGCCCAGGACGACTCGACATTCAGACGTCGCCAGCACTGAAAACAAAAAAACGGTCCTCGGCGAGAGACCCAAGCACATGAAAGGTACCGCTTATGGCTGCTGAATCTCTCCCCTGACCAAGTTCACAGCCTCCCATTGCCGGGGCCCCTCGCCCGGGACCGCCTCTTTACCTATACTCTACCTGGTAAACCGTTTTTGTCAAAGGGGGAACATCGGACCGTCCGCAGCTACTGTTTGAGAGGATTCTGTGCGGAAATTTTTGATTCCAAGGCTGTCCCACAATTCGCGAGCCTCTTCCGTACTGATTTTTGCTACATGAACAGAATTTGTCTTGTCGACTCTTTCCATGGAATAAATCAGAAGTTGTGGCTGATTGATTTGGAGGTAAAGCCTTGAGTGGTCCGCCTTTCCTGTTTCTTTCAACTGCCAGAAAACGGAAAAGTCATACTTTCTGGCATAGTCAAACGTTGGTGTCTCCGCAGAATCCTTATGTTTTTCCAGGTGATGCAAAAACGTTTCCATCTTTCTTTGATCGGAAATCAAAATTTTCTCTTGGCCAAGCATTTTTTTTCCCGCGTCGGTCTCGGCTTTGACAAGGACAGCACTCACAGCAGGACTCATAGGAATATAAACTGTCGGTGCCGCCTGACAACCTGCCAAGCAAATGGACAAAATCGATAGAATAAAAACACTTGGTTTTATTTGCATGGGACCATAAAAATTGAATGTTCAGTGCAAACCGACTCCTATCCCAACTTATCGACAACAGTCATAACAAAAATCGCCGGAAAAATCGGAATTTTCCAAAAAATCGTTATTTTTTCAAATAGCCTCTGGTACTTGATTACTTATTTACTTTGTGTGAAATATACGCTATAGTAATGAGGAGATTACCTTGCATCGTTGTATTAAGGTGGAAGATCATGCATTCAAATAACCCAAAACTCGCATTAACCTTGGGAGATCCGGCAGGAATTGGTCCGGAAATCATTGTTGCCGGTTGGCATGACATTATCTCCAAAATTCCATGCAAACCAATCGTTTATGGCCATCCCGAGTTTTTGGTTCGCGCCATGAAATTACGCGGAATAAAACACGAGATTCAGATTATCGAAACGCCAAACCAGGCGGAGCCTAGTGAAGAGCAAATTCCGTGTATCAACACATCGTCCGACGACGTGCTCAGTATTCGAAGCGGCGAAATTGATGCCCGGGCAGGTGAAGCGGCCTATCACAGTATCGTGACGGCAACGGTTCACGCTTTGTTGAAAAAAGTGGATGCCCTGGTGACCGCGCCGATCAACAAAAAATCACTCAATCTCGCCGGTTGTCATCATCCGGGCCACACCGAGTTGATTGCCGAACGTTGCGGTGTCACAAATTTTGCGATGATGCTCTATATTGCCTCAAGCGAACAGATTCTCTCTCCCGCCGGACTTGCCGTGGTTCACGTGACACTTCACACAGCATTAAGCAAGGTGTTTGATGAGATACGGATCGATTCGATTCTTGCGAAAATTCGTATGGCCCATGAGTTTATGTTGCCGATCAAAGGCACAACGCCACATATCGGGGTCTGTTCGCTGAATCCTCATGCCGGGGAAATGGGGCTTTTTGGTCACGAAGAAATGACCTGTATCGAACCGGCCGTCAAGTTGGCCCGGGAAGAAGGAATCCATGTCGAAGGACCTTTTCCTGCGGATACCATTATGGTTGACGCAAAAAACGGTCGGTTTGATGCCGTGGTTGCAATGTTCCACGATCAGGGGCACATTGCCTTGAAACTGCTCGGAATGCACAATGCCGTCAACATCACGTTGGGTCTGCCGATCATCCGGACCAGTGTCGCCCATGGTACCGCGTTCGACCGTGCCTGGCAGGGAACCGCCGACCCGGGAAGCATGATTGAAGCCGTCCGAATCGCAACCATTCTTGCCAAGCATCCCCGATAAACTTTTCCTGTCGCGACACTTTTCAGCGATTCTTATTTCAGCGACTATTGAGCCTTTTCTCTTGAAGAAAGGTGTTTTTTGTTTCAAAAACGACCTCTTGAAACGAAAGAAGGGAAGTCCTATAATAGACGTTCGGTTTTTGCTTTTCTTGCCGGATGGATTCCGTTCTGATTATTCTATTGATTGGAGATTTTTTGACGTGGACAACTTTGAGGAACTGGATCCGACACAACCCCATCTGTCGTTTTCCGAACAAATCGATCAGATTTGCGACGATTTCGAAGCCGCTTGGCAAAAGGGGAATCGGATACGCATTGAAACGTGCCTCAAATTGGTCAATGAAGGAGCCAGGTCGGAGCTTTTGCGGGAACTCCTCGAAATTGAATTGGAAACCCGGAAAATGGCCGGGGAATCGCTCCAGATGGAGTCCTATTTAAGCCGGTTTCCCGATGAAAAAACGTTAGTCAAACAGGTCTTTCAAGACGTTGTGACGCCACGGCGACTCGGCGACTATGAACTTCTTGAACTTCTCGGACACGGCGGCATGGGGGTCGTTTATCGGGCAAAACAAACCTACCTTCACCAGACGGTTGCCCTCAAAATTCTTCCCGAACAGTACATGAGCGACCAACATGCTGTTTCGCGGTTCCGGCGCGAGATGCAGCTGATCGGCGGACTCAAACATCCGAACATCGTGCAGGCCTACAATGCCGGCGAGGCCGACGGAGTCAATTATCTCGTTATGGAGTATGTCGCCGGAATCACCCTCCAGCGACTCATCGCCGACCGGATGTCGAACAAGCTCGGCGGCCTCTCGATCGGAGCGGCTTGTGAGGTGGTCCGGCAAGCGGCCTTGGGATTGCAACATGCCCATCAGCGGGGACTGGTTCACCGGGACATCAAGCCGGGAAATCTGATGCTCGACCGTAACGGAATGGTGAAAGTTCTTGATCTCGGTCTTGGAAAATTTCAGGCCGATGTCCGCAAAGGGGACCAGACGGCCGGACCACTCACGCAAGTCGGCACGACCATGGGAACCGTTGATTACATGGCCCCGGAACAGTGGGACGACCCAACGACCGTTGGAATTCAGGCTGATCTTTACAGTCTTGGTTGCACGCTCTTCTTCCTTCTTTGCGGAAGTCCGCCGTTCGGAGGAAAAAACTACGAAACCAATCGTGCAAAACTGATGGCGCATATCGTCAACGAGCCGCCGTCCTTAAAAAAAGCGAATCCGGATGTTCCCAGGGTGCTTCAGGACGTTTATCTTGCCGTCATGGCGAAAGACCCCAAAGACAGGTTCTCCCAGCCGATCGAATTGGTCGAGGCGATTGAACCCTTTGCGAGTATCGACGAACTGGTGGAGTACATTCCTGAAGAACTGATCACCACGGACTCCGGCGGAACCGGTTCCAGCTCCAGCATGCACCGGTCGGATGTCGAAACGGTGGTCGGTCGGCGTCTCACTTCGAACAAACGGAAAATTCGTATTCCGCAACGTAAAAAACCATGGTACAAACAGCAGAAATTTTACGTCGTTCTTGGAATTTTGAGTATTTCTCTCGTGATTCTGGGAATCTGGTATTTCACCAAAAATACGATGCTCGTTGGTACTGATGATCCTTCCATCATATCACCGACAATTGGGACGACATCCCGGCAGGAGTCGGAATCGTATAAAATCATGACCGACCTCGTTGAGCTTCCCGGATTGAGCGGCCAATGGTGGTTCGCCGAAATGCCGTGGTATCTGCCGTTTGTTCGTGAAGCTGTCGGGAAGACTCTCCTTGAAACCAAAGATATTTCGACGATTCTCGGTCCCAAAAAAGACGGGTATCTTGATTCCGACACCGTCCTGATGCAGGAATGGCTCAGAAATGTCGCAAATCACGACGTCAACAGACTCACCGCGTCGCAATTGAAATTGTACAATGACCTGATCAATCTTGCCGACACGAATCTTGCCGACGAGGAATATCACGAAAAACTGGAAGCGGCCTACAAGCATTTTGCCGAATCGTCGGAGAAAAAGTCTCCTGCCGACATTCATACCGAAGCGGTGCTCCTGCAATCGCTGAGTGCCTGGAAAACCGACTTGAAATATGCCGAGGAAGCAAAGGGAAAATTCGAGGACGCGATTGCCGGTTATGCAAAAATCGCCAAGACCGATGCGACGGCTCCGCAATTGAAACTGTTTGCACAATCCGATCTGGCGAGGTTGTTTGCCGGCACGTTCAACGATTTTGACCGTTCCGTCGAAATCTTCCAGCAAATCTACGCCGACGCAACACCGCTTTTCAGGGTCGATATTTTTGTAACATGGGCGGCTAATGCGGCAAGTAAAGGAAAATATGACGACAAATTTTTTGAGGGTGCCGAGAACAATTTGCGGAATGTTATTGGATTACGGGGGGGACATCCGCTTTTTGCCCACATTTATGAACGTTATGCTTGGAGTCTGATTGACCAGTGGCAGATCGGTAAAGCGAAAAAATACTTCGACGAAGCCCTTGAAATCCGCAACTCAAACGCCCGGGAAGGCCAAAACCCATTTGCCGACATTTACGTTTTTCATAACATGCACGGCCTGGCGATGGTCGCAAGATACAGCGGCGACCTCGACACGGCACGAAAAAATTATGACGAAGTGATTGCGAAGATCGCCGCGAAGTATGAAAAGCCGACCATCTCGCCCGACACCCCGGGACAATTGCGCTATTACCGGGAACTGCGGGAACGACTCTCCAATTCACGGGAACGAAGGGCCGACTGCGAACTGCTCAGCGGAGCCGCTTCCGGATCGCGGAACGTCAACCTGAGACTTGCGGAAACACGGTTCGACGAGTCCCAAAAACTGGCCGACGTTCGTGCCGCGCGAATTCTCATTACATGTCGCCTTTGTATTGTTCAGGCACTGCTTGGAAACATTGATGAAGCAAAGTTGACTCTTGACGGTTTGAGGGCGGAAGCCAAAATGATCACTAATAAGCAAAGCCTTTTCACGACGCAACGAACACTTGATCTGACCGGGTTCATTATCGACGCATGTAGCCCGGATCAGGAAACGGTGGATCGCGGTTTGGACGATTTACGGAAGTTTTTTGCGGAATATTCACGAACGGCTTCAACCTCGCCCGACGCCGACCAGAATCGTCGGGAAACCATGGAGTTCCGGCTCTTCTGTGTCGAATTCCTGCTCTATCGCGACATGAATCGGGAACATCCGGACCGGGAAGTGATCAACAAAGACATCCAATACCTTCTGTCGCTCTTGAGTTTTTTCAGGTCCAAACCGGAAACCTATCCGTTTATCAGACGCTACAACGACTTGGTCATTCAGGCGATGGGGACAAACGATCTGGATCAGTTGGCCAATCAAATCGTCCATTATCGCGCTGTCGGCAAGGTTGATCAAGGAAATGAAACCGGTTCGGCGACCACGGTTTATTTCTATTTTGCTCCGGATCAGAATCACGCGATGCAGAATTTTGCTCTTTTCTTTCCCAGCAACACCGACAAGGAAAAAACCAGCCGTCTCTTCTCCATTTCGTCCCCGTTCACCCGGGATGGAATCAAACAGGCGGCCAACACGAACAAAACGCTGGAATTACCCGAGGATGATCCGCTTTTTGAGCTTTTCAAGTGGATTGACAACGATCGTCGGTCGGGGCGAATTGTCAACATCATCTGGAGTGACCGGTCTTGCTGGCCGGATGACCGACAGGCTCTTCTCGACACCGACTGGCCATTCAACAACATTTGTCCGCTAAAAGTTTCCGCGGAAATTCTTGAGGAAAACTGAAGACTCACCCATGTCGGGAACATGTTGCGCAATCGGCAACCGGAGCAGAACATCGGAATGCCGAGGAAGGATCACAAATTTTACGTGTCGGTGATCCTGGGGGGACTCATCGGCTGCGGTGCAGGTTTTTCTTGTCTTTCTTCTTGCCGGTCCTGTCTTTCTTCCTGCCGGGGTGGTTGTGTCGGTGGAAGCTCTGTAATCGGATCCGGGGTAAACCCGACAATGATGAAGGCAAGCGTCATCCAACCGAGAATCGACCGCCAGAGACCAATCGGCATCCAATCGTTTTGTGTCGGCGGATGTCGCGGATTCATCAGATAAAGAATCACGATCATCGGTGCCCAAATCCAGTTCCCGGAGAAAAAAACGTATGCGATAATCAGAGAAAACAGAAACGACGAAAGCATCGGAGCACGTCGCTTCATGATGGCATAAAAGACATGCCCGCCGTCAAGCTGACCGATGGGAAACAGGTTCAGTGAAGTGAGAAACAGTCCGAACCAGCCCGCTGTCAGAAAAGGATTATCGCGAATGATATGATCGTTCGGGACATGGCCGTGAAAAAAGGTAATCAACCATTGCAACAGGAGCGGCTCGTTGAACACCAGTCCCGGTTCTGTTGTTTGGACCGCCGCATGAGGAACAATATCGGCATATTGAGCACCGATGAAGCAAAACAGGAACGTCGGCACCAGTCCGGCAAGTGGACCGGAAATGCCGATGTCGAACAAAGCCTTGGTATTGGGAATTCGGGAATCCATCCGGATGATGGCTCCCATGGTGCCGAAAATGGAGGGAAACGGGATAAAATACGGAAGACTTGCCGCCACTTTGTAGCGTCTTGTCTGGAGATAATGTCCGAGTTCGTGACACGTCAGAATCGTCATGACCGCAATCGCGAAAATGATTCCTTGAGCCAGCGTGACACAAATCCAAGTCGCCAGATAGAGAAAAAGTGGAAACCTCCAGGTGTTTTTCGGTTGGACCGGTTCAATGGTTTTAGCTTCCCAATAGCCCGGATGTTGACGAATCGGCCTGACCTCCCGGTAATAGGAATCATCGACAATAATATCGAGAGAACCAACGTCGTCGGAATGAAGGGAAACGATTTCCGCTTCCACGATTTCCGGTTCCAAGGACTCCGCCTCATTTCCGGAGAGTGCAAAATAAGCATCCACCGATTCCAGAGAACGGTTTTTGGGAAATTGCCCGGTTCCGTCGTCTTTGTTCATGAGGTTATGTTCACGAGGTTGTTGATTTTGTGCCGGAATCCGATTTTGTCTTTGTTCCGCTTGGCTTTGTCTCGTTTGGTTTTGTCCCGGACTCCGTCGGTTTTGTCTTGGCCTCGGATTCCGTCGATTTGGAGCCGGGTGAAGCCGACTTGGCATCGGCGGCACCTTTTTTGTAAGACTCGCTTCGATAGTCCGTCTGATAAAAGCCGCTCCCTTTGAAGACAATCGCAGCTCCGCCACCGATGAGTCGACGCAGTTTCATTTTTTTACATGTCGGACATTTTTTAAGAGGGGCTTCCTTAATGTATTGAAACTCTTCAAACTCGTGTCCACAAGCGTCACAATGGTAATCATAAGTTGGCATGGTTTATCGATAGGCTCGGATATCTTTCCCGTTTCAATCGGACGGATTGGAATCTTATCATCATCTTTGAGTTTAATCGTCGTCTTTGAGTTTATCCGGCCCCTTGAAAAAGGCAAGGTCGCTCGTCATTCAAAACTTTTGTTCACCATGAAAAAAACGGATATGGCAACATCATAGCGAATTTCTTGTAAATAATCGCTCAACAATCTTAAATAATGGGATTTTACTGTCGGAAAAAATTTTGTTTTGTAAATATTGCACCATTTTTTCGCATTTTTGTGACTTTTTTTGAAAATTTTACGAAAAATAGTGCCAAATTTGGTGTTCTTGGCATGGGGGAGATACCAAATTTTGAATCTGGAGTTAGAATTATGAATGATACTGGAAGTTCAAGGACACTGTCTGTTCCGCAGAACTCATGGGAATAGGACGTTTTAAGTAGTTTTGCGATAACATTGGTACAGATTTTCAATCAACAGAAAGCAGTGGCTTAGGAAGCATCCATCGTTTTTTCAATTATTTCGGAGAATGTCAAAATGGCGAGAGGCGGAAAAAGAAAAGGTGCAGGGCGACCCAAGGGAACAGGAAAATTCGGAGAACCGACAAAGGCAATCCGACTCCCGGTTTCGATGATTGATCGAATTATGGAGTTTATTGCGCAAAAAGGGCTTATTTTCCCTGTTTACTCCACACAGACTCAGGCGGGATCCTCTGTCCCTGCAGAAGACACAACACCTGAAACTTTTGATTTAGTCAAATATTTAGTCAAAAATCCTTCGGCCGCCTTTCTTGTGCGTGCCACTGAGGACTCCATGACCGGGGCGGGAATTCATCCTAACGATATTTTGGTGGTCGACAAAAGTGCCGAGCCAACCCATGAGGATATTGTCCTTGCCGTTGTCAACAATGAGTTTACCGTCAAAAGACTTGTCCGCAAAGGAAATCAGATTGAGCTTAAATCGGAGAATCCCAAATTTCAGCCGATCGTGATCAACGACGAGCAGGAACTCAACATCTGGGGCGTCGTCAGGCACGTCATTCATGAACTTTGATGTTTCTCATGTTTCAATCAAACGATCACATTTCAATCAAACGATAATGAAAAAAGAGACCAATCGGTCTCTTTTTCGTTGACAGACAGGGGTTAGGTATACCGAAGCCGGTTCTTTTACTTAAAAGTTACAACCTGAATTCCTGAAGTTTTTGCAAAGTTCCAGCCGATAATTTGAGATAACCGTTTATTTTCGCATTCTTGTTGCAGAGGTTGTCTCATGGTTGACTTTTTTTTTGCGTTTGAAAACAGTCCGTTTTTGTCTGTTCCAGATGTCGCCCATTATTTTCCATCGGAATCCATGGAAAATGCACGGAAAACAATCATTTCTGTGTTGGAGCGAAACGCAGGAATTCCTTTGGTGTTTGGTCGCAATGGCATGGGGAAGTCGTTATGCCTCCGCATGATCGGAAAACACTTCGAGTTGGACGATTCGGTGCTCTATATCGCCAATCCGGGAATCAAAACAGCAAAATCACTTTTTCAGCAGTTGCTTTTTGGACTCCAGCAACCTTATTGCGGACTTGACGAAAATGAATTGCGACTCCAGTTTTGGAACTATCTCTATCAATTTGAAACCCCGAATCTCCTGATCCTCATTGATGAGGCCCAAACACTTTCGCGAACCGTTTTGGAGGAATTGCGTGTTTTGTTGCACTATGACAACGGTAAATCGGCCAAAATGAAAGTGGTTTTTGCAGGATTACCGGCATTTGAGGAGCATTTGACTCATCCCAAACTTTCGGGTTTCCAGCAACGAGTCGTGGTGCGATGCTATCTGGATAATTTTCGTTGGAATGAGACGGAAGACTATCTCGTGTGGCAGCTTCATCAGGCCGGCGTGGCCCAACCGGAAAGCGTTTTTTCCTCCGCGGCACGAAAAAACATCCATCAATTGACCGAGGGAGTTCCCCGTCTTGTCAATCAACTTGCCGATATGTGCCTGACGTTGGCGTCAACTTCGGTTTCGGGTCATGAAAGAAAAACAATTGACGAAGAGATGGTCCGCGAGGCCTGGGGAACTTTGCAACAACTTCCCGTGAATCCTCCGCTTGGCAAATCCCATTCCACCTCGTCGGCTTCTGGTGGTGAGCATCTGGAAATTGAGTTTGGAGAACTGCCGGAAGAGGAAGAATTGTTGGAACTGGAAGAATTACCGGAAGAGGCGGAAAATCAGGAGAAAAGAGAATTTTACGAGATAACCAAGCAGGAATCAACGACGGATTTTGTCCGATCCCCCTCTCTTGAAAAAAAATCAGCGCCCTTTTATGATTTTTTTAATGAAATGCGTGTCATGGAAGCGACAATTGCTCAGGAAATAGGATTTTCCCAAAAAAGCGAGGGCCGAAGAACAATCCCCTTGTTTTAAACCGTGTCTAAATATGATTTTTGGGATCATGGATCACAAGTGGTGTTCATCCGCAACAAATCTTATACGGCCATGAGAAGACACCAGAGAATGAATGACAAACACGTTCCTTCCAATCTTCTCGACCGGAGTTTTTATCTTGCCGACGCCGTCACGGTTGCGTCCGCTTTGCTGGGAAAACTGCTGGTTCACCAAACCGCGGAAGGAACAACATCCGGAATCATCGTTGAGACGGAAGCCTATGCCGGACGGGAAGACGCCGCATGTCATTCCTATCTTCGCAAGGGACCAAGCGGGAATCATCGCACCAACATCATGTTTTCCCAAGGGGGTTTCGCCTATGTCTACCTGATTTACGGCATGTACAACTGTTTTAATGTTGTGGTGAATCAGGAAAACAATCCCGAGGCGGTGTTGATTCGCGCACTTGAACCGGTCGAAGGAATATCTCTTATGGAGAAGCGGCGGAATGTTTTCGACGCCCCCAGGAAACTTTGCAGCGGCCCCGGGAAACTCTGTATCGCCATGGGAATCACCCGGGAACATTATGGAAAAAACCTCTGTCACGACGAACTTTTCATCACCCAAGGAATCGAAATCCCTCAAAAATTGATCACCGCCACTCCACGGATCAATGTCAATTACGCTGGTGAAGCCAGTCTTTATCCCTACAGATTTGTGGTCGGCAGCAGCCCTTATCTGTCCACCCGAAAGTTTCTGAATCTCTCTGCCAAGCAGTAAATCGCGGCGATCAAAGCGCAAGATGAAGATGAGAAGGAATAGCTAAACCACTTTGCGCTCTGCGTTTTGTACTTTGCGCTTACAAAAAAGGAGAATCAATATGGCACGAACAGGATTTAAGGCACAGATGTACGTCGAAGGTCAGCTTTGTACGTTGACGCAGGATTTTTCGTTTGCGGTCTCGCGAACGGAAATTCCTGCGAAATGTTCGGAAAATCGCTCCTGGGCGATGCCATTAAGGACGCACGGCAAGCCCTTTTGGGAGCCGTTTCGGATTTTTTCGAGGACCCGCGGAAACCTGGTTTCGGTTTGTTGAATTGAACTTCAGTAAAAAAATCAGGTATATCCTGTTTTGGTTTGTTAAATTTCATGGCTTTGGATACAAGCTCTTTGAATACGGGCTGTAGACTATTACCCTGGCCAGAAAGTTTGAACCATTTTTGGTATTGGTTCGTAGTACCCAGTGTATGAGCACAAAACAACAAAAATTCACGAATACACAGTATCGCCGGGTTCAGGGCGGCAAGCTGATCGAACAGGGCTTTCGCAATTGCGAAATCATAAAAATCCTTACTGCCTTTCAGAAAAAAATTGAACCATTTTTTGTATCATGCGTACTACATTCCATGAGTACCAAACAAGGAATTATTTCCTTGCAAGCGATTCGCCGCTTGCAGGGTGGGGAACTGCTC
>Ga0123353_10001061_pt1 | contig 33608 bp, 29 predicted proteins | sample TergutLab28metaG_3_FD_92763 | JGI IMG/M metagenome (GOLD analysis project Ga0123353, IMG submission 92763) | Labiotermes labralis P3 segment gut microbial communities from Petit-Saut dam, French Guiana - Lab288 P3 | ecosystem: Host-associated > Arthropoda: Insects > Digestive system > Gut ... | reverse complement strand
TCCCCACTCTTTTTGCCAGTCGAATGGTTGGGCTATGTTAACACAAGATGAGCCTGACACTTGACAAATTTTATCCAGCGCATAAGCATTACCGGCAAAAAGCAACCCCGCAATAAAGACTAACAGAGAGAAGAATTTCCCCAAAAGACGTGTTATTTCAACGAGTTGTGGGGGGGGGGGGTATAGCCATGCCAGCATCCTTAGTATCCTTCATATAATAAGATTTACACACGCATGTATGAGTTTAATTTACAATAAGTAAAGAAAAAGTTAATTCCGCAAATCGGAAATTTTCTCATTAATATCCTTAAGCTCTTTGTTAAAAGTTCTTATCTGACTTTTATAAGGAACCGTCTTTAACCAGCCGATAAAGAAGCCTAAACAAAAGCCTATGAACAAGGGCACAAGAGCAATAACAAAGACACGCACCTCTACGGCTCTGTCAAACGGCCACAAATCGAGTGCAACCGCACCTTTGTTCAGTATAGAGAAAATCAGTGCAATAATAAGAAGGGCGACTCCAGAAAATAAACTCATAAAGCACCTGTCATTAAGAAAGCAGTTTTTCATACAGTTTCAACATCTGATTTATCCACTCGGACTGAGGGAAATTTTCCTCAACGAAAATTCTGGCATTATTAGCCAATGCAACCATTTGTTCCCGCTCCATAGAAATTGCACTGTCCACTGCCTTTGCCAGAGCATTAACATTATCCGCAGAAACTACCCAAGCAGTAGATTTCTTGCAAACCATTTCTTCATTGGCTCCTACGCTGGTAATAATTACCGGACGGCCTAAAGCCTGCGCCTGCAGCACTTCTATGTTCTGTCCCATAGGACGAATGTTAGGAATAACTATAATACCGGACAGCCAGAACGCAGCTCCCCAATCCTCACACGTGTTCGGTATTATAACTTTGCCACCCAACCCCAAATCCATTACATATTTTTCAAGAATCTCTCTGTCGCTTTTTTTACCCTTGCTTATAATTACGGCATAAAAATCTTTGTCTATAAGTTTATGCAGAGCATGAAGAAAAACAAAATGCCCGTGTTCAATATCCAAAGGCAGAAAAAGTGCGGGCGAATCTTCAGGCAGCCTCCACACGTCTCTTATGTATTTTATACGCTCCATACTGATGCTGCCGGGACTATAAGCATGTAAATCAATGCCCGGGGATACTTTCTCTATAAAGACAGGATCCACGGTAAAATTATCTACAAGAAAAGTCTTCATCATCTCGGTAGGCACTCTTATAAGATACTTGAGCTTCTTAAGAGAATCCATCATACGCTGCGTCCGCCTGTTTTTTTCAAAAGGCTGGGTAAGGTCTATTAACAACGGCAGTTTTGTCTTAGCTCCCAATGCGTACGCAGTCTTCAGCGTCTTAATGCCGTGAGCATGAATTAAAATCGGCTGTTCTTGTTCTATAAAGTCTAATATCTTGGACAGATTGCAAAAGCTGGATAAATAGTTTTTCTTTGAAAAAGAGAACTTGAAATTTTTGACAGCGGCGCGTTCCGCATCATTAATGAGTCCGCCTCCTTCGGAGGCTATCAAAGACCTAAGCCCCATTCTCTGAGACAATATAGCAAAAGTAACGGTCTCTTTGGCAGGATCTCCATAATCTAAATTCTTGCAAAGATGCAGAACAGCAGGTCTGCTTCCGTTCTTAGAATGCAGAAATTGAAGATTATTAGTGCTTTGAGAACCCATTATCATACGATCCGAATATAAAACGACTGTACTGTAAATTGACAATGTAGTACGATTCGTAACAAAACACTATACTGTAAAAACACAACTAATAAAATGAACATAAGACACATCAAAATCAACGGGCATGAAATCGCCTATGATTGGCACAAAGGGAACCCTGAAAAAACAGGGCTGTTTTTTTTAGGAGGCTTCGGCTCTGATATGACAGGCACTAAAGCCTCGTTTCTCAGTCAGAAAGCACTGGAAAACGATATGCCGTTTCTGAGATTCGACTACCAAGGCTGCGGAGAATCTTCCGGAGAGTTCAAAGACAGTACACTAGGAGACTGGATAGAAAACGCTTTGGTACTATTCGACGAATGCGGCTGCCGCAGGCGAATCATCATAGGCTCGTCTATGGGCGGCTGGATAGGATTGATACTGGCTAAAAAAAGAGAAGCTCAAACAAAAGCCTATATAGGAATAGCTCCTGCTGTGGATTTTACCGAAGATTTAGTTTGGAAAACTCTAAGCAAGAAGCAAAAAGAAAAAACATACCAAATAAAAACAGTCCCGAATATCCCCCCTAATGCGCCTCAGATCAGCATTAACCTTATACAAGAAGCCAGAAACCACCTAGTCTTCCCAAAAGGCATGAAACTAAACATGCCTATAGAGATATTACACGGAGAAAAAGACAAAACAGTTCCCTACAGGCACTCGCTGAAATTCATGCGGCGCATAGACTGCCCTAAAATGAACCTCACTCTGGTAAAAGACGGCGACCACTCTTTAAGTACGGAAAGAGACCTTGGGCTGCTGTGGGAGAAAGTGCAAGAATGAGGAATGAAGAATTATATTCAATTCTTCATCAATGATTGCTCTGTCTGCGCAAGAATGCCGGTATTTCTATGGAAGCGTCTTCGTCCTTCACAGAAGAAATCGCGCTCCTAGGAGAGTTTGAACGCACAATAGAAGACTGAATATCACTGTCCGCCACAGACACATCATCAAAATCATCGTCCGTACGCTGAGAAGAAGGACGAATCAGACCAAACCCTGTAAGCTTTGAAAACAAAGACTCCGCCCTCTGCTGCCTGCGCGCTTCTCTGACCTGAGAAACAATAGCGGATGCAGGACTGGAAGACAGCCTCTCATCACTCTCAGTATTGTCAAAAGAAGAAACGGGCTTACGGGTAATCTCTGTAACGTGGCTGTCCGGAGAGTCCGTATCCTGCATATTATCATAGGATCTATCAATATCCTCTTCTCTGAAGCGGTATTTCTGTCTCCTGAAAGAACCCGCATCAGTGCTGCGCTCTTCAGGATAACGCTGAAGAGGAGCTCGTGTTTGCTCCATAGCATCAGAAGAATCCGCAGCGCAGGTCTTTGGAACAGCAACTCTGCCGGTATAGTCTTCAGAAACAGAATCCGGAATCACAGCCTTAGGCATGACAAACTGCCTTGGAGGCTGCTGGTAATTAACGCTGGCATCCATGCGAACAGAAGACATCTGAACATTTTCAACACCTGCAGGCTCTTGATGAACATAATTGCCAGCCTGAGAGTAAGAAGCCGGAGCCCTGGTCATGAAGGCCGGCTCGGAAACAACAGGAGCCTCTGTTCTTACTATTGGCTGAGAAACTGCATTACTAACGCTGTCAGTAGTATCGGCATTAGAAGAAGCAACCATATCCATACCGGTAGCTATAACAGAAACTCTGATGCGATTAGAGAAGCTCTCATCGATAGTAGATCCGATTTTGACCAGAGCGTCATCGTCTATTTCTTCACAAACGCGGTCGGAAGCAGCATTAACATCGAACAACGGCATATCCGGACCACCGGTGATATTGACGAGCACGCCCTTTGCGCCTTTTATAGAGGCATTATCAAGGAGCGGGTTAGAGATAGCGATTTCAGCAGCCATAACAGCGCGCTGAACTCCGGTCATGTCCGGATTGTCAGCAGCGGCAACTTCACCGGTACCCATCATGGCGCGTCCCATTTTGCTTATGACAGTTTTGACATCGGCAAAATCGAGATTTAGAATTCCCGGATTTATCATGAGGTCGGTAATACCGCGCACGCCGGAGCAAAGAACATCATCGGCGAGTTTGAAAGCCTCTGTTACGGAAGTCTTTTCATTGGCGATGAGGAAAAGATTCTGGTTAGGAATTATGATAAGAGTATCAACATATTTCTGCAGTTCGGCAATACCTTCTTCTGCTTGGCGCATACGCTGTTTGCGTTCGTAGTTAAAGGGCTTAGTAACGACACCGACAGTAAGAATATTGAGGTCTTTAGCAATTTTAGCTATGACAGGAGCAGCGCCCGTACCGGTACCGCCGCCCATACCTGCGGTGATAAGAAGCATATCGGTATTAGCCAGAACGTCTTCGATATCTTGGATTTGCTCTTCTGCTGCGAGCTTGCCGATTTCCGGTTTTGAGCCTGCGCCGAGACCTCTGGAAGCATTGACTCCGAGTTGGATTTTACGTCTGGCCAGAGAAGAAGCAAGAGACTGAGCGTCCGTATTGGCAGCGATAAAATCGCAGCCTTCGAGGTTGGAGCGTATCATATTATTGATAGCATTACAGCCGCCGCCGCCTACACCGATAACAACGATCTGAGGACGCAGATTATTTTCCGGATCAGACATAGACAAGTTAATCATAAGACAACCCCCTAGATGAAGACGCAGGGCAAAACAGACTCCCCCCCTGCAAGGACAATCGCCTGACAGAATCGGCGATTACCCTATAATCACATTTTAATCTTATTTTTACAAGTAAAGAATCTAGCTGTTTATATTAACCAAGAACAAGCATATGGAAATTATATAAAAACATCCTGCGCTAGGGGTTGTTGCCGCCTCCGCCAGGGTTAGGCAACGATGGTTGTATCCTTGCAATACTATCCCCATCCGGTTTATCCTTTTTAACCAGCTTTGTGACTTCTTGATTAATTGTTTGCGTTGTGCCTTGCACAGTCTGAACAGCTTTTACACCCATTATACCGCCGACAATCTTTTCATAGTTCTGCATATTGTCAATATGTCCAAGGTCTGGAGTTTTAGATTTAGAAGCATTCATCCACGAAACAGCCCCGTCCGGCAAGTGAGTAATAAGCTCAAAGCTCTTATTAGCGCACACAAACATCAGAAACGTGTAAAGAAGAGTATAAACAATCTTGGCAAGAACCTCGTGTTCATAAGCAGTCCCTCCGGACGCCGACACAGCATGGCCATAAGCAAAGTTTGCAAAATAAGCGGCGATAGTGAAAACTAAGAGTCCGGCAATCAAACCGAATACAGTCATAATCGGACGCAAAAATATACTGAATGCGAATTGGTAAGCCTTCTTCGCCTGATCCGGTATAAAGCCCTCGCCATCAGGGTTTAAATGAGCCAAGGCAATAACAGGCACGGCAATAACAGATTCTATGACCTCGCCGATCCAAATGATTACTGCAAAAAAGAACCTGGTGAATGGAATCAAAGGCAGAATGTAGGCGAATATAAATCCGATAAGAAAAAAGACAGTAGCAGCTATGAAAAAAAGTGTAGCTGCAAGAGTCCCGGCAGTCCCGATACCGGGAGCTAAAAGACCGCCGATGCCAAGACTATCAAGAAAATTTCCTCCGACACCGGCAATCACTCCCATAGTAAGAAATCTAAGCCCCATATTAACGTTATTGTGCCCGAAAGTAGTCATCTGTTGGAAAGGTGCGGCATTTTTTGTAAAATTTATTCCAAGCTCGAAGGTCTTCACATTCGGGCTAGTGGAGCCCACCGTGCAATCCTCGGCATATGTAGCAGTCCATACTCCGCAAAATTGCGCCAGCGTATCCACAGCCCACAAAAACGTGTCTATGACCTTGTCAAGAGTGACAGTAACAACCCCTACCCCCCACTTCAAAGCAGCACCTATTGGATCCCAGCCTCCGCCGCCCTCATCTTCTTGATTTCCTTGTGTTCCGCCGTAGCTCAATCCAAACGTACCTGCGCACTGCGCTGCCCAAGGAGTCGATGCCGCATTCGCAGAAAGAACCCCATTTCTCATCCAAGAAGCAAAAGTTTCCAAATCCTCAGTAACCGCAGCCCTCGACTTACTGGACGCATCTTTTCTATTAGGAGCACCGGTTATATACTCCGCCGTATGCTCAAAACCTTGAACCATTTTCCCTCCCACTTCTTTAAGTATTCCTATTGCATCTTTATTAGCCAAATCAAGAGACAACCTATTGCTGGTATCTTTCGGAGAAACAATAGAAGGAACCGCCGCCTGTATTCCCTGCGATACATTAGCCTGAGCGCGTTCTATGGTAGCAATGTAAGCACCGGCCATCACCCAGCCGTATTTGCCTAACTCCCCGGTAATATCATCAACAATAGGAAGATTTTCCCGAATCTTATCAGCAAGTGCTTTTGTCACTGCCTCCTGATAGTCATAGACAATCTCAATAGGGAAAGCTTTTAACCCTTCTTTTTCTGTTTGTTCTCTTCTTCCTTTGTAAGCATCTTCTTTGGATACCAAGTCTAATATCCGTTCTCCCGCATCATAGAACTGTCCCGCCATATCCATGATAACTTTATTATGGGCTTTCGCAACATCCGGAAATACATCAAACTGGGTAAGAGGCTCGCCCGGATCCAGAAGTATAATAGCCCCGCAAGTATCTTCTCCCCCAAGCCCGCTTGTTGTAGAGAACGAATACTTGATGCCGGTTTTGCCTTGAACAGTAACCGTTGATGTCTTAGCAGGAAGCATGCCCTCCCCAAACTGTATCTTACTCTCTTTCAGCTTAGGAGTAGTAGCCGCTTGTAACTTTTTGTCCACACGAGCATTATAATCTATAGCGCAGGCATAATTAAAAAGCAGTTTTGTAGGTATATCCAACACATAAGGGACTCTTGCAATAGAGAGCTGCCTGTCGCTGCCCATAGAGTCTAAAAAAATCTGCCACGCATTTGAAGCAAGCCCCGACCCCCATGTTGCCGTTTTGATAAGAATGTATTGTCCGGCATTCAGTCCGGATCCCCCGCCGCCGCCTATCATAGGAAGCGGCACAAGTATCCCTATCGCAATAATAAAACGTATAGGTCCCCATATAGTCTTAAAAGAATTCCCGGAAGACTCGCCCAGATGAGCAGTCTGCAGAGTCATACTGACAAGATGATATATTAAAAGAAAAGCAGCCAGCACCAGAATTGCATAGCTGTAGAAAGCTAAAGCCCTATGAAGAGCGGACTGCACCAGCCAAGAAGGGGCCACAGCATCTTGAGATACAATAAGAGGCAGGTTTCCCATAGCAAACAAAAAATTTAACCACTGCTGAGCAACATCGCGTTCAGGCGGAGAAACTATACTGCCGTAAGGATAAAGACCCTGAGCATGTGCTGCGGTTGTGAGAAGCCCTAAGAAAAGAGAAATCACAGAAATAAAGCCTACAACAATGACCAAAATCACGGCAAAAAATAAAATGACCTGAGGCAAGCCCTCTTTAGTGAAGCGCAGATTAGACCAGGCAGTTCTAAAAACGTCTCTGACAGAAATCTTTACATTAGGATCTGTAAGTCCGGGATAATCTTTGGGAATCAGCTTATGGCTGGCAAAGGTCATAGCTATAATCTGTATAAACATATTAGCGTCTGTGAACAAAGGAGTCCACATGCTCTTTAAGCGCACGCTGAACAGCCAGCTAAAGAGCGAACCTGCCGGCGTTTTTTCAGTGTTTTTATTTTTCTTCTTACCTTTCATACCGGTTCTTTCATAACATCATTCTACGATTCTATCTCTGCGTCACTTTGCGGCTTACCTTTACCCTTGATTGTCTCAGTTTTCTTGTTGATTGCGCCGACAACACCCTGTGTTCCCTGCTGTACGCCCTTTACACCTTCATTGATAGCGAGCGCACCTACAACCTGTTCATGCTCCGTCATATGCTCAACCCTTCCAAGATCCGCAGCCGGCGCATTGTCTCCGCCCATCCAGCTTACAGCATTAGCTGGCAAATGAGTAATCATTTCAAACGCCTTATTAGCACTTACCAATAACAAGAAAGCGTATATTAAAGAGTACACTATTTTTGCAAGCACATAATGTCCGTAAGCAGTTCCGCCAACCGCCGACACGGCAATCCCGTAAGCGAAAGTAAGAAAATAAGCTGAAATCATGAATATCAAAAGCCCGATTATAAGACCGAACAAAGTCATAATAGGTCTTAGAAAAATACTGAATAAGAAATAGTAAGCTCTCTTCGCCTGCTGCGGTATAAAGCCCTCGCCGTCCGGATTCAAATGAGCCAGAGCAACTACAGGTATGGCAATAACCGCCTCAATCACCTGACCTACCCAAATGAGTACAGCAAAGAAGAACCTGGTGAAGGGAATCAAAGGCAGTATATAGGCAAAAGAGAAGCCTACCATGAAAAAGAACATGGAAACAAATTGAAGAATCCCTCCAATCCATGAACCCATCATACCAAGCGCAAATATGAAAGGAGATAACGCAGCCCACAAACCGCTTGCAAGCGAAGCAGCAGCAGCAGCAGCACCTGCAGCAGCACCGAATACTTGGAGTAAGCCTCCCAAAAGAACAAGCTGCAGTCCGGCATTAACGTTATTATGCCCGAAAGTAATCAGATTCTGAAGCGCAGTAGCGTTTTGGGTAAAATCCAAACCGAGCTCGAACGGTCTCAACCCGGATTCAGTTCTAAGAAATTTTGTACAAGAAGTATCATGCGTAGGGAGCCACACTTTCATATGGGAAGCTATAGTATCGACAGCCCCAAGAAAAGCGTCTATGATGTTGTCAGTCCTATGCGCAGCAATCCCAAATATACCTTTATAATTCAGCATGGTGCCTTCATGATTGCCTTGATTAAGGTGGATCATGCCGAGACACTGAAGTTCAGCCGTAGGTACTGCCCCTTCTTCGCCTTCTTGAGCTATATTCGTCCAGCGCACCCTATAATCGGATCTGAACACCTCTTGGTCAGTGGTAACTTTTTGCCTTAACTTACTCACAGAATCGCGAGTATTATTTTTCCCGGTAGTACCCGGAGCAGCTTTTCTTTCAATATCCCCAATATCAAACGACCCTTGCTGCAAGGCATCCTTACCATCCATTATAGCTACCGAGTCAATCTTTATAGACTGACCCATTTCTGCCTGAATTCTCTCTATAGTAGATACATAAGCACCGGCCATTACCCAGCCATACGGACCTAACTCAGTCGCAAGCCTCTCTTTTAACTCTTTAAATTTACCTTTACCCTCCCCGTCCCCTTGATACCTCTTCGCTACGCCTGCCAGTCCTTTTCTTATATCTTCATAAAACGTTATAGTAGCCTTTATCGGATCATTGTCTGAATCTTTTGAAACCTTGCAAAAAGGATCTACCTTATTCTTATCACTCTTGCCTTCCCTGGCAACACCGCGCTCTCCGCCCAGCGCATCTTTAGGTTCTATGTAGCACAAAATGTTCCGTGCAGACTCTTTTAATTTATCATACAGCTTTTCAGTAGCTTCTACATAAACGTCATAGATTTCCGGTGCCATATCAAAATCGGAAAGTTCCTCCGGACGATCCAGAAGTATAATAGCCCCGCAAGTATCCTGACCGCCGATTCCGCTTGTTGTAGAGAAACCGTATTTCATACCGGTCCTGCTTTTTATAGTAACCTCAGACCCCGTAGCTGCTTTAAATTCCTCAAATGATATAGGGTTGGAAAGCCCATATAGTACATCACCTATCCTTGAAGTTGTTTCTTGTGCCGCTTGATTCAGAGGCCGCCCATCAGCACCAACCACTGCAAGAGTACCATTGGCAGCTGCTTCTTCTATTGCAGCAATTGAGCCGGACTTATCAAACAGACCTAGCAAATTATTAACCACATTCCTAACACCCCCACCCCCTGATAACTGTTGCGAACTTAATTCAGTTATAGGAATCAGCCCTTCCAACTGTTTGGGTGTATTAGATTGCTCAGCCTGTTTAAAAAGACGAGCATTAAAAGCAGTAGCGCAAGCCAGATTCATATAAATTCCGGTAGCCCAGTTTTCCAGAGACTCCATCGGAGGCAAAGTCAGTTCCGTAGGCTGTTTATTTATTTCGTTCTCATCAGGTCTCAAAACCTTATTCAGAAACACATCCCAAGTTCTGCTGGCGAGGCCGGAGCCCATTTCCGCAACTTTGATGACAAAGTACTGTCCGGAGTTAAGACCGCTACTAGTGGCATCTGTACCCATAACAGGGACAAGGATTCCTATCGCAAACACAATACGGATAGGCACCCAAACCTGTCTGGGGTCACTGCCCATAATCTTACCTGAATGAGCAGTCTGGATAACCAGAGTTATAAGGTGATAGAAAAGCAAAAGCCCTGCTATCACAAGAATAGCATAGCTGTAAAACCCAAGCGCAGTGATAAACGCTCCTTGCGTCAGCCACGAAGGAGAAGGCCCCCCGCTGATGCCCGAAAGGTCTCCCTTCCAGAAAAGAAAATCTATGAACTGTTGGGCAATGTCATTTTCTACCGGATCAAATATGCTGGTGTATTCAGAGGAAGGATACCTCTGAGCAAAAGCATCGCCCGAAGAAAAAAGCACCAAACAAACAGCAGTAATTATAAGTAAAAAAGATAACAGCTTCCGCACGCCTGTTCTTAAAAGCAGGCTGTTTTCGTCCTCACACACCTTTGCGTGCGGTATGATAAAAAAATCTCTCATAAGTTCATTATGCACTATTTTGACGAATTATTCGTTAATTATTAGCGTTTTTTAGAAAAAAACCTCACAATTATAGTTAAAATTTTATTCATTATTCAAATACATAACTGTAAATAAGACGTTAACTATAATAATAATTCCTAATTTCCTAATTCCTCATTGTCTGCGTCCGGAGTCAAAATAATCACTTCATTAGGCTTTGAGAAGTTTAGAAGCCTCCTTGCCTCTTCCTCTAATAAGTCCTCATCGGCGTTTTCGCCTTTCATCAGATCTATTTTGTGTTCCAAGCCCTGTTTCTCTTCCCTCAATCGAGCTAAATTCTCTTCTGCTTCAGCCACTTCCGCCTTCAGCCTTTTGAGTTCAAAAAAACCTCTCTCTCCCTGTATGGCAGTGTACAGAAAATATAAAACAATGAACACGCCCAGCACGCTTAAAACAACGTTCACAATATACTTGGTATTTTTGTTCATAATCATTTTCTTATCCCTTGATAGACAAGGTATCTCCATTGTAGCGGGCAGCTAAGCCTAAGTACTCTTCGATCCTGATGAGCTGATTGTACTTGGCGAGTCTCTCGGATCTGGACAAGGATCCTAGTTTTATCTGGCTGCAGCCCAGAGCAACAGCTAAATCCGCAATGGTAGAATCTTCAGTCTCTCCGGAACGATGAGACATCACAGTGTTATATCCGGCCCTATGAGAAATCTCAACAGCCGCCATAGTCTCGGTCAAAGTGCCTATCTGATTAGGCTTTATCAGCACGGCATTAGCCATTCCCTTTTCTATGCCGAGGTTTATTCTCTCCGGATTAGTAACAAACAAGTCATCGCCGACAATCTGGATTCTGCCGCCCAGAGCCTTAGTCATCATGCTCCAGCCTGCAAAATCATCTTCCGACATGCCGTCTTCTATGGAAAAAATAGGATACCGGTAAACCAAGTCCTCATAGTACCTGACAAGCTGCTCTGCGCTGAAAACCTTTCTCTCGCCGGGCAGATTGTATTTGCCGTTGTTATAAAACTCTGTGGCTGCAACGTCCAGAGCCAGTAGCACATCTTCTCCGGCTTTATAGCCCGCCATTTCTATAGCCTTCATAATCATGGACAATGCCTCGTCCGCAGAAGGAATGGCAGGAGCAAAACCGCCTTCGTCCCCTACTCCGGTAGAATAATTTTTACCCTTCAGCAGTCCTTTCAAAGTGTTGAAAATCTCAGACCCTATGCGCACAGCATCGGAACAGGTCTCGGCTCCTACCGGCATAATCATAAATTCCTGAATGTCTAAAAGATTATCTGCATGAACTCCGCCGTTTATTATGTTCATCATAGGCACTGGCAGCAAAGAAGCATTGAGGCCTCCTACGTATCTGAAAAGAGGCACCCGAGCCTCTTGAGCAGCAGCCTTAGCAGCAGCAAGACTTACGCCGAGAATAGCGTTCGCCCCCAGTCTTGATTTATCATCTGTCCCGTCCAGTTCTATGAGAGTATCGTCTAAGGAACTCTGATCTTCGGAAGAAAGCCCCTTAACAGCAGCGGATATTTCATCATTGACAGCGTCAACAGCCTGTAAAACACCCTTGCCGCCGTACCTCTGAGAATCGTTGTCTCTGCGTTCGAGAGCTTCGTGCTTGCCTGTAGACGCTCCGGAAGGAACGGCAGCCCGCCCCATGATTCCGCTTTCCAGATGCACATCTACTTCTATGGTAGGATTTCCGCGGCTGTCCAGTATTTCTCTGGCATGAACGGAAGCTATGGCAGACGGTGATACAAACATTGATGAACTCCATGTATTATATTAAAAATACACTATAAACAGATTCTTTTGAAATGTGAAACGTGAAATTAGGAGTTGGGGCGGACAACGGGAAATGAGCGTATTCCCCTTCCCTTTTTAAGGGAAGAGGAATACGTACTAATTCCACATTTCAAATTTCACATTCCTAATACTCTCTCATAGTAGTCTCAACCTTCTTACGCGATGAGGAGTTTCTCATGACTTTTTCCAGCTTTACAGCTATCTCTTCACTAACAAAATGCCGGATATCGCCGCCTAGTTTAGACACCTCTTTCACAAAAGTAGAAGAAATAAACTGAATCCCGTCCGTAGCAGGCAGAAATATAGTCTCCAGTTCCGGACAAAGTTTTTTATTCAAACTGGACATCTGAATCTCGTATTCGAAATCAGACACAGCCCTAAGCCCTCTTATGATAACAGAAGCTCCTATTGAATGCGCAAAGTGAACCAAAAGATTATCAAAAGCCATTACTTCAATGTTCGGCGTTCCGTTTCTTATTTTCAAAAGCGGCGCAATCTCTGCGCTTACCATATGAACTCTCTCTTCCGCTGAAAACAAAGGAGACTTGTTCTGGTTGCAGGCGACTCCGATAACAACTTTATCCACGAGCTTGGAAGCCCTCACAATAACGTCCAAATGCCCGTTAGTAATAGGATCAAACGTACCCGGATACAGCCCTATATTCATATTTTTTTTTGCCGGCATTTTTTATGCTTCCTCGTTAGTATCATCTTCCGCAGCTTCCTCTAAAGACGCAACGGAAACAACTTTCTCAGACTTGTCAATCCTGAATATTATCACTCCCTGAGTGCGTCTTCCCGCGACTCTTATATCCCGCACAGGAAGCCTTATTATCTGTCCTCCGTCCGAGACCAGAATTATATCCTCCGTGTCTTTCACCGGAAATGCGGCAACTATGCTGCCGTTTCTTTCCGACATATCCATGTTCCAAATGCCCTGCCCGCCTCTGCCTGAAATGCGGTACTCATAAGAAGACGTTCTCTTCCCGAAGCCTCTTTCAGAAACAATCAATAGGAACTCTTCCCTAGCCTCGAGCTCTGCGTATCTTTCCTTAGAAAGAACAATAGAAGTGCCATTTTCAGCCTTTTCCTCTGCGCTTGTTTCATCTTCCGTCTCCGGCTCCTCCATGCCGAGCATGGCTCTGCGCTGCTTCAAATAAGCTGCCCTTTCTTCAGGACTAGCTTCAATGTGTCTAAGCACAGACATATGGATTACAACATCATCGGCTGCCAGCTTTATGCCTCTTACTCCTACGGAGTTTCTGCCTGCAAAAACTCTCACGTCATCTACGGAAAAACGTATAGCCTTGCCGAACTTAGTCGCCAGCAGAATATCATCGTCATCAGAACAAGTATTTACATTAACAAGCTCATCGCCCTCGTCCAGCTTCATAGCAATAATGCCGCTGGCTCTTACGTTGCAGAAATCGGACAAAAGATTCCTTCTGACAAAACCCTTGGAAGTAGCAAACACAGCAAACAGCTTATCCCACAAGGTCTCGTCTTCAGGGAGATTCAGAACGGTAGTGATAGTCTCGCCCTGAGAAAGAGGCAGAAGATTGACTAAAGCCTTGCCCTTGGAAGTAGGTTTGCCCAGCGGCAATTTATAAACTTTCAATTTATAGACTCTTCCCAATGAAGAGAAAAAGAGTATAGGATCATGAGTAGAGGCAACGAAAATAGTACGGACAAAATCCTCTTCCTTAGTAATCATGCCGGTTCTGCCCTTGCCGCCGCGGCGCTGCGCCCTATAGTCGGATATGGGAACGCGTTTTACGTAGCCCTCGCTGCTGACAGTAACAACCATGTCCTCTCTTGCTATCAAATCTTCGATATCAGCCTCGAACTCCAGAGGCTCTATGGCAGTTCTTCTGGGAGTAGCAAATTTAACTTTAACCGCAGTAAGCTCATCAGACATGATAGCAAACACTCTGTCCCTGTTTCCCAGAATGTCCAAATACTCTTCTATCTTTGCCACTATATTTTTGAGGTCATCGCCTATTTTGTCTCTTTCAAGCCCGGTCAAACGGTGCAGTTTCAAATCCAAAATAGCCTTTGCCTGAACTTCATTAAGCCTGTAGGTTCTGGAAGCATTGGCATCAAAAGACTCATCAACAAGAGCAATCAGAGCACCCACATCTCCGACATTCCAATCCCTATCCATTAACGCCGCTTTAGCAATAGCAGGATCTCCTGAACGTTTGATAAGCTCTATCATCTCGTCTATGTTGGCAACAGCTATAGCCAAGCCTAATAATATCTGAGCCTTTTCTCTGGCTTGGCGCAGCTCAAACTCAGTTCTTCTGGTTATGACTTTCTCGCGAAACTCAATAAACGCCTGCAGAACGGTTTTCAGATTCATCTGTTCCGGTCTGCCCTTGTTAAGAGCCAAAAGATTCACCGGAAAATTAGTCTGTAAAGGAGTATGAACAAAAAGCTGATTAAGCACTACGTCCGGAATAGCGTCTCTTTTGAGTTCAACGACAACGCGTACTCCGTCTCTGTCGGATTCATCTCTCAGTTCGGAAATTCCTTCTATAATCTTCTCATTTACGCACTCGGCAATGCGTTTAACAAGCAGCTCTTTGTTGACCTGATACGGTATTTCTGTGAAAACGAGAGCCTGCCTGTCTTTACGTATCTCTTCAATAATATGCCTTGCCCGCATAACAACGCTGCCCTTGCCCGTGTGCATGGCAGACCTGCACCCGTTGACTCCCATAATAATAGCACCGGTCGGAAAATCAGGTCCGGGAATAATATCCAACAGCTCTTCTATGGAAATATCAGGATTTTGAATATGAGCCAGCGCAGCGTCAATAACCTCGCCAAGGTTATGAGGAGGAATGTTGGTAGACATACCGACCGCAATACCGCTTCCGCCGTTCACAAGTATATTGGGAAATCTGGCGGGCAGAACAGTAGGCTCTTCCAGAGACTCATCGTAATTAGGCTGAAAATCAACGGTATCTTTATCAATATCTTCGATTAAAAATTCGGAAACTTTCTCGAGCCTCGCCTCAGTATAACGCATGGCAGCAGCACCGTCTCCGTCCATAGAGCCGAAATTGCCTTGTCCGTCAATAAGCGGGAGCCTCATAGAGAACTCTTGCGCCATACGCACCATAGCGTCATAAATAGCACTGTCGCCGTGAGGGTGATACTTACCCATAACGTCTCCTACGATACGGGCAGACTTGCGGTACGGCTTAGTGCTGTCATAACCGCTTTCTTTCATAGCGAAAATAATACGCCTGTGAACGGGCTTGAGACCGTCCCGCACGTCAGGCAAAGCTCTGGAAATAATTACGCTCATGGCATAAGCGAGATACGACTGCTGCATCTCATCTTCTATTGTGATAGTACTCACGTCTGAGGGCAATTTTTGTTCCGTATTATCTATATCATTATCGCTCACGATAGTATCCTGACATTATTGGTAATAATTTTTATGAGAAATTCGTGGGTAATTTGTAGCATTATACTATTCTATAACCAAGCAAAAAATATAGAATTTAGAATGATTAATTTTACATTAAATAACGCCGTCCTTTATTCTAAGTACTTTAGACATCTGTCGTGTAAGCTCCAAATTATGAGTAGCCATTAAAAGAGCGGTTTTCTGCTTTTGAACTACTTCCTGCAGCATGTTAAAAACAGCCTCCGCAGTATTCGGATCTAGGTTTCCGGTAGGCTCATCGGCAATTAAAATTACAGGGTCATTAGCCAAAGCTCTCGCAATAGCGACTCTCTGCTGTTCGCCTCCGGATAATTCGGAAGGTCTATGGTTAAAACGATGAGACAACTGAACGCTGTCTAAAAGCGACTTTGCTTTCTCCAAAGCAATCTTCCTTTTCACGCCGTTTATCATCTGAGGCATCATAACATTTTCCAGAGCGGAAAATTCAGGCAGCAGATGATGAAACTGATAAACAAAGCCTATCTTGTTTCTTCGTAAAGCAGTCCTGCCCTTATCGTCAAGAAGCCCGGTATCCTGCCCGTTGATAAAAATCTTACCGCCGGACGGCGTTTCCAATAAACCCGCAATGTGGAGCAAAGTAGATTTGCCGGAACCGGACTGCCCGAGAAGAGCCACGGTTTCCGAAGCCTGCAAAGACAGAGAACAGCCTTTAAGCACATGTAGCGGCTCGTGAGCTTGAGCAAACGAGTGAACTATATCGAAAAGCTCTAAAACCGTTCTTTCAGCGGTTTTAGAGCCGCCCCAAGACACTTCATTCATGACGCTTCCGGTTTCGTTTGTTTTAAAAAGATTATTCATAGCGCAAAGCCTCTACTGGGTCTAGTTTAGCAGCCTTCCATGAAGGATACAGCGTAGCACCTAGCGACAAAAACAAAGCTAAACAAACTATGCGCACTACGTCAAAAGTATCTACGACAGAAGGCATTCTGGTTAGCAAATACACCTCGGCAGCGAACGGATCCGTGCCTGTAACAAATTGAAGAACCTGCCGCAAAGCCTCTATGTTATGCGCAACGAGAAGCCCCAGAACCAGTCCGATAACAGTACCGGTAATGCCGATAAAAGAGCCGTTTAAAAAGAAAATACGCATGACCATGCCTTTGTCCGCTCCCATAGTGCGCAGTATGGCAATATCCCTGCCCTTGTCTTTCACAAGCATAATAAGGCTGGAAATTATATTGAATGCAGCGACTAAAATAATGAGAGTCAAAATAAGAAACATGACTTCACGCTCTACCTGCAATGCCGTAAAGAAGCTGGAATTGCTCTGCTGCCAGTCGAGCAGCCTGAGAGTATCCGAAGTCACATGAGAAGCAGCCTCTATGATGTCTTTTCTTACGGTGCGGAGATTCTGAGGATCTTTGACAAAGATTTCTATGGCGGTAACGTCATCGCCGAGACTGAAAAAAGCCTGAGCAGCAGGAAGCGGCATAAAAATAAAACTGTTGTCATATTCAAACATGCCTACATCGAATATAGCTCCTATTGTATAAGCCTTCATACGAGGCGCAGAGCCGAACACAGTACTCTTGCTTACAGGAGAGATTAAGGTCAAACTATCGCCTACAGAAAGCCCCAGCCTTTGCGCCATTCTTGAACCTATCGCAATAGTTGAGCCGGAAAAATCATCTAAAGAACCTGCCTGTATCCTTTGCGCAATAGAAGGTCTTTCTTTGATAGCTTCCAAAGACATGCCCCGCACATAGGCTCCTGACGCAGAACCGTCTTTAGTAATCAAAGCCTGAGCTTCTATGATAGGAGTCGCAGATATAACGTCCGGCACCTCTGCAATTTTAGCACGCAAATCATCATACTGCGTTATAGAGCCGCTCATAGCATAGACATTGAGATGTCCGTTAAGCCCAAGCACTTTGGAAAACAGCTCTTCCCTGAAACCGTTCATCACAGACATTACAACGATAAGAGTAGCTACTCCCAAAGCAATCCCGATAAGAGAAAACCAAGTTATGACAGAAATAAAGCCTTCCTGTCTTTTAGCCCTCAAATACCGAAAAGCAACAAAACGCTCAAATGCAGAAAACACTTTTTTATTCCTTTTTTTGTTTTTTTGCTCCGTTTCCGCCTTTGCTGCAGCTGCACTGCAGCGAAGTGAAAGCTGGGCGAGTATTCCCCTTCCCTTTTTAAGGGAAGGGGAATACTTTGTCAATTCTGCATTTCACACTATTCTGCAATACGCTCTATAACCTCCAAACAGATTTTTTCTAAGATTCCTTGTGCAGGCGTGCTTAAGCCAGCCGCGTATTGAAGCAATTGTTTGGCTTTTGACCGGCTGCCGCAGCAATCTTTTCATGCGCCGCAGTGTCGACTGACGCATAAGTATATAATCCGAGAAATGTTTGTATCCCAAAAAATTAACCCCGCGGGCGGCTGGGAAAATATCAGAACGGCTATAGCAAAGATGCAGCTTGTCCGTAAGAAACTTTTCAATCCTGTCCCGCGCCAGACGTGCGTGCGCCTTTCCCGCGAAGAACAGGCAAAAGTCGTCGCAATAGCGGATATAAGCGTCAATACGCAGGTCGGTTTTCACAAATCTGTCCAGCTCGTTCAAATACAAATTCCCGAGCCATTGCGAACAATAGTTTCCGATCGGGACGTTCGTATCGCCCGGAAATGAATCGATAATGTCGCGCAGCAGCCACAGGACATCGCGGTCCTTTATCTTGCGCTTGATAATACAGAACATTATGTCATGATTGATGGAGGGATAAAATTTGGAAATATCACACTTCAGGCACCACGGATACTTTCTTGTAAAATCCATAATGCGGCGGCTGCCCGCGTGCAGGCCGCGTCCCGGAATGTTGCCGTAACTATCCTTGATAAACATAGCTTGCCAAATTGGAGCCAGAACGTTCATCAAAGCGTGCTGCACAATGCGGTCGGGATTGTAAGGAAGGATATAGATATCGCGCTGTTTGGGCTCGAACACGCGCTTGACCGTATAGCGGCCGGTGGCGAAGGTCTTGTTGATAAGAGACTGTCTCACAGCCTCCAGATTTTCTTCAAGATTTTCGGCGAATTTCAGAATGGCGTTCTTGTTGCGTTTGCCTTTTATCGAACGCTGATAGGCAAGTTCAAAGTTTTCCTTACTGGTAACTTTTTCCCACAAATTTCCATAACGTTTTACCATTACGAGAGCGTCAGATAGCGGTCGATGCGCTTTATGGCGGTATAGAACGGAAGCATGTTTTTATGTTCCTCAAGTTGAGTTGAAATAACACTCGAGCCGGAGAACACCACAAACCTTTCGCCTTCAAGTTCGAACTGCATCTGCAGACAGTGCTGGGTTTTATATTTACCTTTAAGAATACGGAAGGCGGTGATAAGGATTTTCTTTCCTATGATGTCCTTCATGTACTGCTTTTTCCCCTCCAGACCGATCGGCTGTGTGTTAAAGTCCGCAAAATTTGGATAATCAGTCATATTTTCCTTCTTAGTTTTGTATTATCGCGGGTTCGGATTTTCGCAAGGATTTTATTCCATACTACTAACCCAAACCCGCCCTGGGCTATTTGTTCAGCCTGCAAAGTTCTCGCCTCGCCGTAGCTTTAGCGAAGGCAGGTATGCCTTTCAGACTTGGTTATGTGTCCAGCCTTGACAGGCTTCGGGGGCGAACCCCCATCTCCTCCAGGTCAGGCAAACTTGTCGAGTATCACTACCGCGCAGCCCCGCATTGCGAAGAACCGGGGGTGCAGTCGCACTCTTCACATATGCACGCACCGTCTATTACTTTGCCTGAACATGCTTTGCTCGTGCCGCCGTATTTGCCTTGGCATGTCCATGTCCAACTATCCCCGCTCTTTTCTATGTCTATGACGGTACCGGCTTTGCAGAGATTAGGTGTAGTGTTTGCATATACCGGAACGGTTAGGAGAAATAATAATGCAAAATGAAAAATCAGTGTAAGGGTTGAGAGCGTATTCCCAAGGGGAATACGTTCATACGGCAACCGTTCTTGATACACAGCATTAACAATACGTAATAACTTGCTGATTATACTAGAAAAATGCGAGAAGGGGGGGGGGTAACTTGTTGATATTGCTGGATAATTTTCATTTTTATCTCCGAATCGAAATACTTTTGTATTCTGCCCCCTATTCTATTTTTCTTCAAGTGGTTTTTTCAATTCCTATTTCCTAATATGCTTTGGCAAAAATAGTGTCCAGCGTTGCGGGTGCTCCGGTAAGAACACAAACCCCGGAGTCTCCCTTCTGGTCAAAAGGAATGCACCTGACAGTAACAGAAAGCTCCTCCAGCACAGACAAAGAGGCAGTATCCATAGACCATTTAGCTCTCACAAAACCAGTCTTTTCTTTTTTAAAGTAATCAATGAATTCTTGTTTGTTCTTTATCTCTACAGTATTCGATGCCATAAACGAAGCCGCCTGATTAAACAGGTTTTGTTGAATGTCTTGAAGCACAGAAGAAACAGAAGAAACAAATTCTTTGCACTCTGTAAACTGTTTTCCGTCATCTAATTTATCCCGCCTTAGAACGCAAACTTTCTGAGCCTCAACATCTCTCGCTCCAATCTCTATAATCAAAGGAGCTCCCTTTTTAATCCAGCTCCACTTTTTATCAGCTCCGGAAATATCTCTCTTGTCAACTTTGACTCTTATAGGCTGAGACGCATAATTCTGAGCAGAAATATCCTTTGCCAGAGCCTCGCAATAGTCAATAACATTCTTCGCATCTGCATCAGCCCGCAACACCGGCACTATAACCGCATGCCAAGGAGCCACTCTCGGAGGCACTCTCAAGCCGTTATCATCAGCATGAGTCATTACCAAAGCTCCCAAAAGCCTTGTAGACACTCCCCAAGAAGTAGTATGAACAAAATCTCCCGAACCCTCTCTGTTCTGAAACTGAATATCAAAAGACTTGGAAAAGTTCTGCCCCAGATAATGAGAAGTCCCGGCCTGTAAAGCCTTGCCGTCCTGCATCATGGCTTCTATAGTAAAAGTGTTCACAGCTCCCGGGAACCTTTCATGAGGAGGCTTTTCTCCGGATACTACCGGCATAGCCAAAACCTCTTCGGCAAAATCCTTATAAACATCGTGCATCTTCCTAGCTTCAGCCATAGCGTCTTCCATAGTCTCGTGTGCAGTATGCCCTTCCTGCCAGAGAAACTCCGCAGTACGCAAAAGAAGCCTAGGGCGCATTTCCCAGCGCACCACATTAGCCCACTGATTGATAAGCACCGGCAGATCTCTGTAGGACTTAATCCACTTTGCCATAGACGCTCCGATAACGGTCTCGGAAGTAGGACGGACAACCAAAGGCTCTTCCAGCTCGCCGTCCGGAATAAGTTTGCCGTCCGCCGCTTTAAGTCTATGGTGCGTAACAACCGCCATTTCTTTAGCGAAACCGTCCACATGGTCGGACTCTTTCTGAAAATAAGAAATAGGAATGAACAGCGGAAAATAGCAGTTCTCGTGTCCGGTCTCTTTGAATTTTTTATCAAGATACTCCTGCATTTTCTCCCAAATGCCGTATCCGTTAGGCTTAATGACCATACAGCCCCTGACTCCGGAAAGCTCCGCCATATCGGCCTCACGGACTACCTGTTGGTACCACGAAGCATAATCCTCTGCCCGCGAAGGGCTTATTGCAGTCTTATTACCAGATGTTTTTGCCATAAATCATTACCGAAAGTATTTTAACCATATAAAGGGGCTTGCCTTATACCCACCCGTTTGCTCTATATACACTTTATTTTTAGAAAAAAGTACAAAAAAATGATATATAAATATATAAATCCCAATGCAATTGACCATAACGTACTAATTGTCTGCTGTGAGAGTGCGAGAGCACGGTATTACAATACTCCCGCACAAAAAATCATAGTTCCGTCCGGTTATAAAACCTCGTATGAGAAATTGAATAAAGGCAGAACGCTTACTGATGCCATCTCCGCCAGATTCAATACAACAAATCCGGACGCTATAATTTTTACTCCGTTTGATATAGAAAACGAGGCGGAGCGTTGCTACATGTACATATTATTACGCAGCGTTATAGTAGCGAAAGTTATAGATCCGGCTTATAAAAATGTACCGGTAATAGTGCATAACGAAAACGGCTGTTATGATGCTGTCATAGAATCACACACTGCATATGCATTAGGCGGATACAATAGAAGTTTTATCCGCAACTATGAATCCGAGGGGCTTGGGCGAAACGAAAAACTGGTAATATCAGACAGGGTAAAGCACATAGGATATAACTATTTTGATGCCCTTAGCTATAATAGGATAAATCGTGAAGAGGCAAAACAAATAGGAGCGGAATTGCTGAATTTCCGCCTGATAAATTATGAAAGACTGCATCAGCCCATACCGGATATAAGACATAATTATAACGCACCTAAAGTTGATATAGATCTGTGTTCGGCAACAGTCTTCGCATCAGCCTCCAGCGACAAGAAAGAAGATTATCTGAAAGCAACGGAGCTGGGAAATTTTTTAAGAGAACACGAGTTTGCTCTGTGTACGGGAGGCGGAGATAAGCACTCAATGGGCTGGGTTCGGGACGGCTACTTGGATCTAAAGTTCCATTGTATGAAACAAATGTATTTGATTCACGCAAGCACACGGCGTCTGGCCAAAAACGAAACAAAACACGGCTTTATGCCTGATTGTGATGAACCTTCTCTGTATGACGACATAGGATACCGCTTGGAAAGGCTGCTTACAAGCGATATTATCATATCCATAGGCGGAGGAGACGGTACCGGACAAGAGAGTGCGTACTTTTATTTGCAGCAAAAAATCAACCGCTCTGAATTTAAAGATAAGGCTTTAGTATTCATAGGCGAAGACCCTTCCATGCTCAAAGAAATAGAAAGCATAATAGGGACCGAAAAACTGAATATATTAAAACAAAATCCAAGAGGACTGGAAAAAGAAAACATCTTTCTGTTTCCCAGAGTAAAAAATGCCAAGCCTATGCTCTTAGAGCTAAAGCAACGCTGGAAAGAGAAAAAAGAATATAAGATTTATAGGCAAGCTATAAAAAGCATCACAAATAAAGAAGCACCGAAACTCTCCAAAAAACCTGCGGAAATACCGCTGCGCTTCAGACCTGACATTTAAGGTTATGTTCGCAAGCTCTTTGATAAACAGGACACCAAGTTTCGTGCGCTCCGGAAATAATGCCTGTACTCATGAGGAACTCGGAAACAATCTCTGCTCCGGTGAAATGAAAAGTCTTTTTGAATAATTTAGTCCAAAGCAAAATTTCCTCTTGTCTATTTTTAGAATTGTTTTTATGAGAGACCAGCCAGTTATAAAATCCGGAAACCTCTTCCCGCATATTAAGAATAACAGAAGCATTGTGAATTATCGCCAGTATCTTGCGTTTGTTTCTGATGATAGAAGCATCGTTAAGGAGTCTGGCAACATCTTTCTCGGAAAAAGAGGCAACTTTATGAGCATCAAAGTTTTGAAAGGCTAGGTTCAGGCTTTTTCGTTTTTTGAGAACAGTCTCCCAAGACAAGCCCGCCTGCATGATTTCCAGAGACAAGCGTTCAAAAAGCAGGCTCTCGTCTTTTACAACAAAGCCGTACTCGTTTTCGTGGTACCCGGAGTGAACAAGGCTCAAAGGGGCTGTTTTGCAGTAAGAGAAAGACATTTAAGATAATTAGGAATTAGGAGTGAGTAATTAGGAATTATTGCATAAATAGCCTGTAAAAACGAGAAAAAAGGTTAATATCCCGCCTTAAAGGCAAAATGTTGTTGATTTTTGGGTAAATGTTTCTTAAAAGTAGTCCACTCATTAGCTTTTAGAGAATTAGGAAAACCGACAATGAAAGAAAATATTCACCCGGATTACCACGAAATAACCGTAGTAATGACTGACGGAACAGAGTTTTTAACGCACAGCACTTACGGCAAGCCCGGTGCCAAGCTGCATTTGGATATTGACCCGAAAGTGCACCCGGCATGGACAGGCACGCACCGCATGGTCGACAGAGGCGGTCAATTGGATAAGTTCAACAAGCGTTTCGGCGGATTGTCTGCAAAAAAGACAGAAATTAAGGAACCTTCCGGAGCAAGCAAAGAAAAGATTAAGGTTACAACCGGTGCTAGTTCTGTGAAGAAGAAGTAATATTCCTCCTCTTCTCCGAATACATTTTCTGAATTTCAGAAACGTCCGCAACATAAGAAGCGTCCGGAAAAGCAGAAAAGAAATCCTTAGAGCCGTAAGCTCTGATAAGAGCCTTGCTTAGAAGCATCAAAGGACGATACGCCTCGTTGAGTTTAGTGTACTTTATGTGGTTTATCTGTTCTACGGAAACAGGTTCATTAGAAACGCCGAAAGAAGCAAGCCGCTGGTCGTGCAGAGAAAGCTCTGAGTAAAAGCGTTTATCAGTCTCCTTAGAGTTCAAAAGGATTTTGTAAATATAGCGCACTGTCCTGTTTATAGTAATATCCATAGACAGCGGTTTATATATGCACCAAACTTTGCTGAAATCCGTCAGATTCTGCTGAATATTTTTAATAAGATCCAGCCTGCCCCTGAAACGCTTGAGGTTTTCACTCTTGAACACATAATCCTTGGGCACAGAGGATTGCCTCAAAGCCCTCTCAAAAGCGCACTTCCATAAAAGCAGCAAAAGCCAAGACATGCCCTGTTCATAAGACAATCCTGACAACGGCTTTGAGTTTTCCGGAAAATAAACTCCGCTGGAATAAGAGAGAATATGAGACAACTCTAAAAGACCCATTGAAGGATATATATTAAAGCAAATATCCCTGCCCTCAACTCTAATAAACAAACGCCCGACAAAATTATACGTAACAAACTTCAGAACATTATCCTGAACCATACAGTCTAAAAAAGGAGAGCTTTCTTTTGATTTCTTATGCGGAGATAAAGAATAAACTTCATACTTCTTAGATACAGCTCCCTTCTTCAATAAGGCAGCCGCCTTCATAATAAGCTCCGGCTCAAAACTCGCATCATCAGACTGGATAGATACAGGAGGGGCATATGTACTTTGACTATCTTTGAGATTGATAGTTATCATAACAATACCCTATTTAAAATCAGCGCAAAAAGCATCTTTCAGATTATCAATCTCCGCGCGTAAATTTTCAAACTCCATGCCAAGATACTCTTCAAGCAAAGGCTCCAAATGGTACGTCCACAGCATTTCCATAGCCTGAGCAGAGAGAGAAGAGGCAAAATCCGTGATTTTAAGGAAATAAGCATGACCTATCAGCTTGTCATCAGGCAGACCCAAAACATCTTTCAGACTCTTGTTCAAAGCAACGGCACGGCGAATGAACTCTTCCTTATTAGCTTTGAAGTTAAGAACATTCTCAAGAACCTTCATGTCCGGCATGACTTTGATAAAAGCAAAACGCCTGCGCAGCGCAAGATCAAACCCAATCAAGCTCTTGTCTGTGTTATTCATAGTCCCGATAATATAAACATTAGGAGGAATAGAAAACTGTCCGAACAAAGGAATGTCTAAGGACTCACCGCGGTATTCTAAGCAGTACAAAAGCTCTCCGAACACTGACGACAAATCAGCGCGGTTTATCTCATCAATAATAATAATGTACTTTCTCTGAGATAAATCCTTGGCAGACTTGCAGATATGAGTGAAAACACCGCGCTCCTGCTCGTAAATAATCTTCTCATTCTTAATCTTAGGAAAAATACCGCCGATAAAATCCTGATACGTATAGTTAGGGTGAAACTGAACTATTCGCACCTCGCCTACTGCCGAGCCTGCGTGATTTTCAAAATGAGTATTAGGATCCATCTCCAATAGCTTGCGCGCTATTTGCTTCGCAGTAAAAGTCTTCCCGGTTCCGGGAGGACCATAAAGAATAATAGCATGATTGCCGGTATCCAGCAAATCGCTTGCCTGTTTAGTGATAAAATCAGTATCGTTAGTATCAGACATAGCAAATCCCTACTGCATCATTCCTTTGAGCATGTTATTCATGCCCTCTTGGATTGCTTCGTTGATGCCGTTCTCATTAACATCTGCACCTGCAGCAGGAACTATGCCCTGTCTGCCTGAGCCGTGTCCGCCGCCCGCCGGCATTTTCCTCATCTGCTTCATCATGTTTTCCATTTCGACATTCCTTGTATAGCCTGCCGGTATTTCAAAAACAGAAGCAGGAGGCGCACCAACCTTGATGTTGCGCATTTCCATGGTCTCGCCCTTGTCAGTCTGAGTCCTAAGCGGCATGTCAAACTCCTTGGCTTTCCATTCATGCGCAGTTGTCGTGAACGTCTGTCCCATCATGTTCATGGTTGTAGTCACTTTGGATTTTTCCGCCTTGTAGCCGCTCACCGTCTCGGAACCAAGGTTTTCCACCTTGCGCTGAGGCGCGATACCGCCCATCATCTGAGTTCCGATACTTTCCAAATCGGTTACTGTGCCTTTAAAGGGAATCTCCATATAGGTCTTGTCCTCTTGCAGAGCATACATTTTGTCCTGATCCATGCGGATTATTGAAATGACATTGCCGCCGCCTTTTTCATTGGAGGAATCCACGCGGATTTTCTTCTCCGTAACATAGTACTTGCCGACTACCTGACCGGTTTTCGCATCTACCATGTCTGCGCTGTATTCCTTGATAGTGCCGGCGTGAGCAGTACCCGCAACCAGCATAACAGCCAGCAGGCCAAGCCCCTTGATTAAACTTTTCATTTGAGTTTTCCTTTTTTGATTTTAGCCGATGAAGAGGGCATATAATATTAATGCTATATTTGAGACTCACGATAAAAACAAGCAGTTTTTTCTTTTTACTTTCATTATTATAGAGTATATTACGAGAGTGTTGAAAACACAGAAAAATATAACCGGAAATTAACCATGTCGAAAAAAATTGATTGCAATATGTTAGTCCCAGAATTCATAGAAAGAATTTTTGACGATACCCCTGAAGATACGGCTAAGGTGCCGTTATTGATAGTGTTGAATAAATGCGTCCCGCCTAAATACTTTAAAGAATGGCATATAACAACAGCCCTGTTTAACACGCTTCTTACCAACAAAGAAAAGAAAAAAGTTTTTCTTTTCTCCGTAGTATGCAACAAATCACCCGAGGAATTGGAAGAATTTACAAGAAGTTTTGTGCCGTCTGTTTCACCCGGAATAAACGTTGACGCAGAAATCGCAAAAATGCGTGAGATGTATAAATACCCGGACGAACCCAAAAACATAATCCCGCAATATTATCAAATGACTCTCCAAGTTTGAGTGTTAGACCTGAGGAAGTTGGCCTGAGCTCTATTGAATTGAGAGGATAATATATTGATATTAAAGAGACTCAAATAGCAAACTGCTACCTCGTATCCCCATCTGTATCCCATTCCTCTTTCCGTACCGAATTTGTCTCTAATTTCTCTTATAGCAAACATACATTAACGATTCAACAAAATAGTTTTGGGTGGACAAGGCTGAAGTCCGCCCAGCCACGTTTCAAGGTCTGTACGTAGTACAACTGTGCGCTTGCCGATTTTAGCTCTTCTTTTCCATCTCTTGAAGCTCTGCTTTCACAAGATGAACCAACTTTGAAAGGGGGTTCGCCTTTTTTATACTTGAAAAAATGTGAGTCTAGGTTTAATAACAAAGGTAATGATTTAGTAAAAATTATGTGTAAAAAGGTGTTGAAAGTGTAACATTATCTGGTCAAGAGTCTTAAATTTTTTTGTTCAAAATACATGAATACAATTAAACTTTTTAGCGATGCCCTTATCTTGCGGCGGTTTAAATCTAAATGGATCATCGTGTTAAGCGGAATTGTGCTTTTGGGCGTGATGTGGCAGGCATCCATAATGTTGGGCTATAACTGGGGTAATCCGCCTGCCGCTTACATGGGTGTGAAATTCGCCGTAAAACCTTTGCTGGTTTTCTTCCTGCTTGCCATTAATTGGCGGCATATGCAGACCGCAACATTTGCCAATGCCAGCCGCACTGGTTGGGACATTATTAACATTGCCAGCACCTGGGTGAATGCGATATTTTTGCTGCTGGCTTTCAACATCATCATATTTTTAGTCAAGGAGCTTAGCGTCTTCTGGGTTATGTTCATACCGCAGGAATATTTGCATTTGTTCAAGAATGAACATCCGCTCGCCTTTCCTTTAGTCGCCGCCCCTGCCGTTGCGCTCGTTACTTGGGCGTGTGCAGTGAACGCTATTATGCTCTCCTCCGTCTACTTCAACAACCGTCAAGCAAAGGTAACAACATGATCCGAATTATATCTCTTTTAACTCTGTTGGCTGCTTTGGCTGCATGCGGGCCTATCTGAACTGCATGCGTCTGAACCTGGCGATGCTGCCTAAGGCATTGACCGGCCAGTTTATGAGTGCTTCCGATATAGCCGCCGGGTATGACGTGCTGGCAACGACGTATGAAACCGCATGGCTGCCGCATATACGCTCCAAAACCGAGGACTTGCTGGCCAGGCTGCCCCTGGACGTTCCTGTAGGGGATGTACTGGACCTGGGCGCAGGAACCGGGTTTGCTACCCAGCGGCTGGCTGCTTTGTACCCTGAACATGCAGTGACGGGCGTCGATATTTCTGCCGGAATGTTGAAGCAAGCGCACAAGGCGGACTATGTGCAAGCCGATATGCTGGATTTCTTGTGTTCCAGGCCGAATGACAGTGCGGCTGTAGTGTTCTCGTCGTGGGCGATCGGGTATTCCCAACCGGATAAGATTGCTAAACAGGCCTGGCGCGTGTTGGCCGAAGGCGGGATATTTGCGTTCATCGTTAATACTCGCGACACTCTGCCTCGCGTGTTTATGGCCTACTTAAAAACAATGCACGCCTATCCGCAAGCGTTGACCAAGGCTTTATGGCCGCGGTTTCCCAACGATTTGTCGTTCGTGCCCAAAGCCTTTGCTGCCGAGTATACCCAGCACGGAGAAGTACTGATTACGCCTCCGCTGGACATTGGCGACTGGGTGTTTGGCACAGGGATTCTGGCCGGGTTTGATCAGATTATGGATTTCAAGCGGCATCCCCAGGCTCTGGAGTATTTCAAAAATGAGCTTACCCATTCTTCTTTACCGCTGGCTCACCATTTTGTTTCAGGTATATTCAGGGAAAAAACATGTTAGCCTATGCCAAACGCTTATTCATGCTGTTGTGGGTGATTATGACACCCTCAGTTACTCGTGTACCGCTGCGGGTCATGCGAGAGCTTAAAAAGCAGGGCAAACAACGCCTGCCTATGACCATTCAAAAAGGCGTGGACAAGGGGCGCATCAACCGCAATGGGCTGGCCTTGATAAAGACCTGGCTGGGATCTGAGATGATCACCCGCAAGAACGGTCAATTTTTCATCAACTCGTTTCTGCCGCCGTTTCCCGGACCGGCTTACGAGCGGATGTTCACCAGCCTGCTGTCCGGTCGGCGGTTGAGTCCTGTATCTGCCTATATTGCGGCTACAAGGAAGTGCCATTTGAAGTGCTGGCATTGCAGCTTTAAGGGGCATGCGCAGGCCGACATGTCCGCTGACCAACTGGGGCGCATCATTGACCAGTTGGTGGATCTGGGGACCAGCATTATCGGCTTTACCGGCGGCGAACCCATGCTGTGCAAGGAGTTGAAGACTCACATTGCACACGCTCATCGCCTGGGGACGGCTACAGTCTTGTTTACGACCGGATTGAACATTGACCGGGACGAGGCTGTACGCCTGCGCGATGCAGGGCTTGATATATTCTGCTGTAGCCTGGACGGGGAAGAGGCTGATCACGATCGGCTGCGCGGTCGGACAGGCGCATTCAAAACAACCTTGCAGGCGATTGAATATGCTAAGGCTGCAGGCATGTATACGATGTTGTCGTCAGTCGCGGATCGGCATTTTATAGCGGATAAAGTATACTTGCGCCTGTATGACGTTGCAGCGTCCATGGGTGTTGACGAGTACCGCCTAATCGAGGCTATGCCCTGCGGCCGGCTGGCTGGCTCGCAGGAAGATGTTTTATTATCACCTGCTGACGTGGCCGAACTGCGCGCGTTTCATGTTGCAGTCAACCGCAAGTACCGTTTGCCCAAAGTCTGTGCTTTCAACCAGATCGAGAGTCCGGAACTGATCGGCTGCGGAGCGGGAACTCAGCACATGTTCATCGACAATGCTGGACAGGTTTGCCCCTGCGACTTCACGCCGCTGAGTTTTGGCGATGCGACGGCCGAGCCTCTGGGAACAATCTGGGAGCGCATGAACGCTGCTTTCACTCTGCCCCGCCGCGATTGCTTCATACAGACAAACAGAGACAAAGTTGCTGCGGCTGTGCGGGAAAACAGCGGAGTCATTCCTCTGCCTGTTCAGAAATCGCAGGCAATTTGTGCTGCCTGTCCGTTTGACGGTATGCCCGACTATTTCCGCTTAGTTGCCGGGCATTTGGAACAGAAAATATGAGACAAAGCCGCGCAAGACTAATGGATGAATAATAAAGATTTCAGAATTTGATTTTTCGATATTTTTAGCTTATAATAGCCATAATCAGACTTTCACAGTAACGCAAGAGTGTGAAGTAAAAATTATTTATATTTCGCTTGTCTTGATGCGATAATATGAACTAACTGTTATGTTCTATTGGCTTTGCTGTCCGCACAACTTGTTGTAAGTATCAATATAGAATGTACCCCCATGTGCTGTTGCTTTCTGTAGCAGAGAGCAGCCCTTTTGTGTATCTTGGGTCACACCCTCTCCCTTATAATACATGATACCAAGCTGCCTTTGTACTTGATTATCTCCTCGTCCTTGTTCAACAGTCTTTGTGTACCACTCAAATGCTTTGGAATAATCCTTAGGCACACCTTGTCCATAATAATATATGTGCCCAAGAAGGCTGTATGCTCTAGCATCGCCTTGTTCAGCTGCTTTTATAAGCCATTCCCTTGCCTTGGAAAGATCTTGCAAATCTTTAGGCGCATCTTTTCTTTCATAATAATATATAACAGCAAGCAACCTTTGCGCTTCAGCATCTCCTTGTTCAGCGGCTTTTTGGTACCACTCCGCAGCTTTTACATAATCACAGGGTACGCCTCCTTCATTATAATAAAATGCGCCAAGCTGTTTTTGTGCTTTAATATTCCCTCGTTCAGCATCTTCTTTGAGCCAATCAACCCCCTGGGAAAAATCTTTGGTCCAGCCCCTTCCTTCTACATACATTTTGCCAATATGAGATTGCGCCCAAACATCTCCCTCTTTAGCGGATTGTTCGTATATCTGCGTTGCTATTCGGTCTTGGAGGCTTTCACCCTGCAAACTACATCAGTCAGTCCCATAAGTATCCCCCGTGTTTCAAGGTATCCCTCCGCCGTATCCCCCAATTTTTCTGATTGCAGACGGATTACAGTGAATGAGAATGAACATAATATCGCATATTTTGCTTTATATTGCAAGAGTTTTATGAACTATAACGAACCGTAACGAACTTCATAAAACTGTGTTTTGGTGGACCTGAGCGGGATCGAACCGCCGACCTTCTCATTGCGAACGAGACGCTCTCCCAGCTGAGCTACAGGCCCTTCTCAAACTCTCTTAAAAATCACGCTGGCATTAGTTCCGCCGAAGCCGAAAGAATTGGAAAGCACTGATTTCAGCTTCTTTTCTTTAGCTTTAAAAGGAACAAAATCAATACCTTCAAGCCCCTCGGACAGATTATCTAAATTCAAAGTAGGAGGTACTATTCCTTCGTTCAAAGCCTTAATAGAGTATATAGCCTCAACCGCACCAGAGGCTCCCAGCAAATGCCCTATAGCAGACTTGGTAGACGACATCATAATGTTAGAACTCGCAGCTCCGAACAGCTTCTTGACAGCGTTAACCTCGACAGCATCGCCCAAAGGAGTAGAAGTGCCGTGCGCATTTATGTAGCCGATATCTTCCATAGGCAGCCCTGAATTTTTAAGAGCCATACGCATAGAGCGATACCCGCCGTCACCGTCTTCTGCCGGAGCAGTCATGTGATACGCATCTCCTGAAAGCCCGTAACCGGCAACTTCGGCATAAATCCTAGCTCCTCGTTTTTTGGCGTGTTCGTACTCTTCCAAAACGAGAATACCGGCCCCCTCGCCCATGACAAAGCCGTCTCTGTCCTTGTCATACGGCCTTGAAGCCCTTTCCGGAGTGTCGTTAAATCCGGTAGACAGTGCCTTAATAGCGCAGAAACCGGCAATGCCTATGCGGCAGACAGTCGCCTCTGTGCCGCCAGCCACCATGACATCGGCATCGCCGAATGCAATGAGCCTCGCAGCATCACCGATAGCATGAGATCCTGTAGCGCAAGCCGTAACAACAGAGTGATTCGGTCCCTTATAGCCGTGCATAATAGAAACATGCCCGGAAGCCAGATTGATAAGACTCCTAGGGATAAAAAAAGGGGAAACTCTTCTGTGTCCCTTTTCAAAAAGCACTATGGAAGTCTCATAAATCTCGTTCAGCCCGCCTACACCGGAGCCGATAAGAACGCCGGAGCGCTCTCTGTCCTCATCGTCCGCGGGAACAAAGCCGCTGTCCTTAATAGCTTCTTCAGAAGCAGCAATAGCCAGATGAATAAACCTATCCATCTTTTTCTGCTCTTTAGGCTCGATGAAAGAGTCTATATTGAACTCGCCCGCTCCTTGTCCCTCAGGGATTTGCCCTGCGACTCGGCAAGGCATCTCTGAGGCATCGAATCTGTGAATAGCCGAGATACCGCTCGAACCGGCGATGAGCCTTTCCCAGTTGCGGGAAAGACCTACACCTAAGGGAGAGACGACTCCCATACCTGTTACGACAATGCGACGCATGGAGAGCCTTAGGAAGCCTGCTTTTCTTTAATGAAAGCAATAGCGTCCTTAACGGTAGTAATCTTTTCAGCAGCATCGTCTGGAATTTCAATACCAAATTCCTCTTCGAAAGCCATAACAAGCTCTACAGTATCGAGACTATCGGCGCCGAGATCATCGATGAAGCTGGCATTATCAGTAACCTTTGCAGCATCTACGCCTAAGTGTTCGATTACGATTTTTTTAACTTGTTCTGCAATATCGCTCATAATTTCATAGCCTTTCAGTTGTTTTAGAATATCAGTATCCTTTTAAGTCAGCATAGACTCACTAAAGGTATAGTGCATACCACATTAGAGGCCAGAAGCAACAAAAAAACGCTTAGAGCGTATTTACTAATTTATGTGCTTGCAAATTTAGAGATTTTAGCGCATAATTATTAACTATACCTCGATAACTTCTGTTTTTCTTATATAGGAGCATTTATTATGCGCAACTTTGATACAGTCTGCAAAGGTCTTGCTATAGCCTCTTTTGCATTTGCACTCTTTTTTACAACCGCAGCTCAGGCACAACTTGTTATAGGAACTCATAATTGCTACAACACTCCTGTTCCCTGCGAAGCTTCCGAGTGGTCTTCTGACCAGTGGGCTGATGCCGGAGATGCCTGCATCAGAAGAGCCTTCGGTATGTCAGCCAGCGGCGGTATAATCGACAGAAATGCCGGTCTTGACTCTTCGAACAAACTTACAACAATGGCGGATGCTATAGAAAGGCCTGAGGGTGCTCCTCTTAATGTGCCGTCTTGCTCTGTGATAAAAACACGTTCCGATACCTGCGCCATAAGGTGCGTACTTCTTCAGTACTAACCTTTATTCCCCTTCCCTTTTTAAGGGAAGGGGTGGATTTCATTCACTACAACAAATTTGTCATTCCCAAGCCCCCTGTTGTCATTCCCGCAAAGGCGGGAACGGTGTTATTGCAGAAGATTGCTGTGACAGCGTATTCCCCTTCGCAGGCGAAGGGGTGGCATTTTTATCGCTGGCAAGCGATAAAAATGACGGGGCAGTGGTGGCGGTTGCTGTTATTACATCAGCT
>Ga0123353_10001060_pt1 | contig 33621 bp, 15 predicted proteins | sample TergutLab28metaG_3_FD_92763 | JGI IMG/M metagenome (GOLD analysis project Ga0123353, IMG submission 92763) | Labiotermes labralis P3 segment gut microbial communities from Petit-Saut dam, French Guiana - Lab288 P3 | ecosystem: Host-associated > Arthropoda: Insects > Digestive system > Gut ... | reverse complement strand
TTGTTGAAGTTAATCCCGAACTTATACTCGGTTTAACTTCTCCGACTGAAGGTTGTAATCCTCTGCTAAACATGCAATTGGAATTAACAAGTAATATAGAAACGGCAAATATATTTTGGGATTTTGGGGATGGTACAACTCAAACAGGCGGTTTTTACCCAAGACATGATTTTATAAATGATACGGATATTGATAAATCTTTTATTGTAGTAGTTACAGCCGAAAGCGCTAAAGGGTGTCGTGATACTACAGAAATTGTTATAACTGTTTATCCCAACGCTATAGCCGATTTTGAACCGGACCCAACTACAGGTTGTTCCCCGTTGGAAGTTACTTTCAATAATTTATCTGAAAAAGCGTCAACTTTTAGTTGGGATTTTGGTGATAATAGCGCTATTTCTTCGGATGTATCTCCTAATCATACATATACCAATAGCGGTGAATCTCAGGAAAGTTACACAATTAAACTTGTTGTTGAAAACGAACATTGTACAGATTCAATCTCTAAAAATATTGTTGTATATCCAAAACTTACACTTCAATTGACCGCTGACCCTGAAGAAGGTTGCCATCCTTTAACATCCGTATTAACAAGCAGTTTAGCAAAGAATTTTATTTGGGATTTTGGAGATGGAACAGGCGCTCAAAATGGAAGTTACATAGAATTGCATGAATTTGAAAATGAAAATAATACTCCTGTTACCTATAATGTAAAAGTTTCAGCAGTAAATTATTATGATTGTCCTGATAACGCTTCAATTGACGTAACGGTTTTTCCATCGCCATTAGCTAAATTTAGCGCAGTCCCTACAACAGGTTGTTCACCATTAGATGTTACTTTCAATAATTTATCTGAACAAGCAACAAATTATTTGTGGGATTTTGGAGACCAATCGCTCACTTCAACTGTTGTAAACCCCAATCATACATTTAATAATGACGAAATTTACGAAGCTCTATATACTGTTACCCTTACTGCCGGAAATGAATATCAAGGATGTATTGATAAAGATTCTCTTTATGTCAGGGTATCCCCCAAATTTGAACTTCAATTATCTGCTGACCCTGCTGAAGGTTGCCATCCATTATCAACTATATTGAGAACCAATACAGGAGGAACTGTTTATAAATGGGATTTTGGAGATGGTTCAACTGAAAATGGCAGTTTAGTAGCACAGCACATTTTTAGAAATCAAACATTAAATGACGAAATTTTCAACATAAAAGTCTCAGCAGTAAGCGCTTTTGATTGTCCCGCCGAAGCTGAAACTGATGTTAAAGTTTATCCCGTACCTAATCCTGCTTTTACTGCATATCCCGCAGAGCAACAAATGCCTGACAGCGAAGTATTTATTGTGAATAATACTGAAGGAAATTTATGGAATTATCTATGGGCTTTTGGAGATGGTGAATCAAGTAATTTAAAAGACCATGGAAGTCATGTTTATTCTGATCCCGGAACATATCTAATAAAACTTAAGGCATTTAGCGAACATTGCAGCGATTCTGTATCACAGATAATTTTGATAATTCCGATGCTTCCAACAATTGATTTCGGACCTCCGGCAAGCGGTTGTCCTCCATTATTGGTAACATTTTATAACAACTCAACCGGCGCGAATATATTTATTTGGGAATTTGGCGATGGAATGATTTCGTATGATAAAGAGCCAATTTACACATATCAGATACCTGGGGTTTATGCAGTTTCATTAACTGCAATAGGTCCCGGAGGTGAATTGTTTGCTGATGGAGTTAATATCGAGGTTTATGAAAGTCCCACAGCATATTTTGAGATTATCCCCAAAGAGATTTATGTCCCTGGAGAACAACCTATTTTTATCAATAGATCAGTGGGAGGAGTAAGTTATTTATGGGATTTTGGAGATGGAAGCGAAAAATCGCATGATTTTATGCCTACCCATAAATATACAACGCCCGGTTATTATACAATTACTCTTACAGTAACAAATGAAAAAGGTTGTGAAGATACCTATGTTTTACCTGAACCCGTAAAAGCAGCGCAAGGCGGGGAGGTAAAATATCCGAATGCATTTACGCCAAATCCTGCAGGTCCTTCAGGCGGGGTTTATAATTTTGGCGACCCAAGTAATTATGTATTTTATCCATTTGTTCAAAAAGGTGTTGATGAATATCAACTCCAGATTTTTACAAGATGGGGAGAACTGATTTTTGAAAGTCATGATATAAATATAGGATGGGATGGCTATTACAGAGGTAAACTTTCAGCGCAGGGAGTTTATGTTTGGCGCGCCTCGTATAAATCTGTAGATGGTAAAACCCATGTTGAAACCGGTGATGTAACTTTATTAAGATAGGAGAAAAATTTGGGTAATAGAAAATAGAGCAATGATAAAAATAAGACAAAATATTAATATCAGGAAGGTTAAACAAAATCTCTCCTTCATTATTAACTTTTTGATTTTATTCTTTTTTAGTATTATTACTATCTCTGAAATAAACGCTCAGGATGTACATTTTTCTCAATTTTATGCTGCCCCTCTTTATTTAAGTCCTTCATTAGCAGGATCATCAAACGGTTTACGGCTCGTTATGAATTATCGGAATCAGTGGCCCGGTATTAAAACAACGTATGAAACAACAGCAGTTTCGTTAGACAATTATTTCAGAAAATTTAATAGCGGAGTAGGAATCCAATTAATTCAGGACAAGGCAGGAAGCGCAAATCTTACATTCACTCATGCAGCGCTTCAATATTCATATTCTGTTAATATTAACGATATTTGGCAAGTTATTCCGGGACTTCAACTTGCCTATGGAAGCCGTGCGATTGACTTTCATAAACTTATTTTTGCAGATGAAAGCATTACAGGCGCTGGGTCAGGCGCTTTTAATGTTTTGAAAATTGATAAAACAGAATACGTAGATTTTGCCGCCTCCGTAATGATGTATAGCAGAAGGGTTTGGGCTGGATTGACCGTTGACCATTTAGACCAGCCAAATCATTCATTTCTTGGTGAAACAATAAAATTGCACCGTAAATACCTGCTTTATGGCGGTTTTAATATTTGGACAGAAAGAAAACGATTTTCATCTCATGAACGCTCTTTTTCAGCAAGTTGCAGATTCCAAAATCAACATAATTTTAACCAGTTTGATGCTGGCGTTTACTGGCTAAATACACCAATCGAATTTGGAATTTGGTACAGAGGAATCCCGATTTTCAGACAAGTCAAAAATAGAATAAACCATGACGCTTTAGTCTTTTCAGTAAATTATCAACTATCATTGTTTCGTTTAGGTTACAGTTATGACTTTAATATATCTAATTTAGGATTAAACAGTTATGGGGCTCATGAATTATCTCTGATATTTGAACTCAATCAAAGAAACCGCCTGTACAAGGACGGAAAACGACCAGCCCTACCTTGCAGCGGACATGACGCTCCAATTGATATTATTAACTACAAGTTTATTAAAAAGCCGAAAAGGTTTTAGATATCAGAACCTTACCCCAAACACCAGAAATGCATCCTCTTTTGCAGGATTAACCGAAAATTGTCCAAAAATCCCTAATGAGTAATTATCATTTATTTTGATATTTTTGGATGCTGTTAATGCTACATTAACAAATGCAAAATCTTTATACTTACCATTTTCTAAGTCATTTGTGTAAAATACATTGCTTTTCCAAGGGCTAATTCCCAAATTAAATTCAAGTTCTACTTCTTTTACAGAGAAAGAATATGTTGCGTCAATATAAGTTGAAAATGCTCTTGTCTTTTTTTCATTGTCAAAATAATGATCCGGACCGGCAATTAATGTATTCCATCCAAACGTCAACGGGAAAAAATCAAAAGAATACAACAAATTGGCTTCCAATTGATGATAGGTATCTTCCGAAAAGTCGAAATAATTATAATCACCTTCCCAAACAACCCAATAGTTTTGAAGTCCAACCGTGAAGTTTCCAATAGAATAACTTGCAAATAAATCTACTTCCTTGTAAAAATCAGCAATACCAATGCTTCCCCATGCGCCAATTGAAAAACCGCCAACAGTAAAATCCATAGCAGGCTGGATACTCGTGCCTGCACAATACATTCCACGCCAAATATAAGAACTTACAAAATCTGCATTTATCGAAAATTCATACTTATTATCATCCTGAGCAATAACAGACACAGAAAAGAATAACGCCAATATAAATATTATTTTTTTCATATTAAAATGAGTTAAAATGAGGGGCAAAAATTATTATTATTCATTCAAATCTGCATTACCACAATCAAAATCAGATATTGTTTGGTCTTCTGAAAGAACAAATCTGTCACAATCAAGCGCCAAATTTACCATAATGGTCTTAGTTTTTCTTGATCAAACCAAAAAGTCTTAAACTGGCGCATACTTTCTTGCGCTTCCTCTTTACTTGTATCGTCTTTTGATTCTGCCCATCTTTTATAAAACTCTTGAGCAGCCTTTCCTTCCAACACCGGAGGTGATTTTATTTCTAATGCCATGCCATTTTAATTTTAAAATAAAGTACAAAAATACTAAACTTTTTTAATAAGTCAAATACTAAATCATTTTTTTCCCATTTTTCCACTTTAGGCGTGTGGCGGAATTTCAATGTGAGTTTTTGTCCGCGAATTACGCGAATTTTCGCGAATTGTTTGTTGAAAAAATACAAATAAAAAAAAGTAGAACTTAATTCTTTTGCTTGATTTTCAGGCTTTTACGGTGGGACAAGTATCAATCTCTACAATATTTATGTTATTATGTCATTAATATATAAAGGATTTCTTATTTAGGGCAATCATTGATTGTTCTTTAAAAACTCTGTAGGACTTTCTTTATAATATTCTTTAAAACATTTTGTAAAATATGATGGAGTTGAGAATCCTGATTCATAAGCTACTTCAGATATATTGGCTGTTTTATTGGATAGAAGTTGGTGTGCATATTTCAATCTTATTATTTTAATCATATCATTTGGCGAGTAGTCTGTTAATGAATTTAACTTACGATAAAGTTGAGCGCGTGACAGGTTCATTTCTTTTGCAATATCATCCACATTAAGATCTGTCTTGGAAATGTTTTGTTCTATATATTTTTTTAATCTGTTAATAAATTCCTGTTCTTTTTTGGCAAGTGAAGTTTTTTTTGTATCGTTTATCAGACTGCTGCCAAATATCTGTTTGATTTTCTGTCTGTTTTCAATCAATTTACGTATTCTTATTTTCAATAAATCAGTATTAAAAGGTTTTGGAATGTAAGCATCTGCTCCTTGTTCGAAGCCAATTGCTTTTTGTTCATCAAGAGAACATGCTGTCAGCAAAATAATTGGAATATGGCTGGTTGAAACTTTTTCTTTCAGTATATGGCAAACTTCAAATCCATCTTTACCTTGTATCATAACGTCGCAAATAATAACATCAGGAATGTATTTTGTTGATTTTTCGATACCTTCATCACCATCTTCTGCTTCAACTACCATGTAATCATCCCGCAATACAAAGAGCAAATAGTTACGCATGTCAGGGTTATCTTCAATCAATAATACAATAGGCTTTTCATTATCAGATAAATCAGATAAAATTGGTTCCTCAAAAGATTTTTCAGATTCGATTCCAAGCCGACTTTTAATATATCCGCTTGTGTAAAAGTCATTTTCTTTTATATCGTTTTCAGTAACAGTTTGATTAAAAGGAAATAACGCTTTGAAAGTTGTTCCTTTGTCTTCTATACTTTCCACGCTAATTTTTCCATTATGAATATCCACCAAAGCGCTTGTATATGCCAAACCAATACCTGCTCCAACATCGTATGGATTCACTTTGTAAAATTGGTCAAAAATCCTGTTTATATGCTCTTTTGGGATTATTTTACCCTCATTAAAAACAGAAAGAGAAGCATATTCTTGTCCATCTATTACTTCTTTGGAGAGTGAAATTTTTATTTGATGATTTCTTTCAGTATGTTTTAATGCATTGGATACTAAATTGAAATATATTTTCTCAATTTTTTCTCTGTCAAACCACATCAGAAATGAAGAGCTATCTATTTCGAAAACAAAATTAATCTGACAGCGTTTTGCATAGTCTATCAAAGGAATATTCAGTTCTTCCAAAAAACTTTTCATATCATTTTTGGCAAAACATGCTCTCATTTTCCCATTTTCAAAACTACGAAATTCAATTACTTGTGAAATAAGATGTAATAAACTGTTACTGCTTCTTTTCACAATATCAAGCAATTCTTTTTGGGTATCAGTAAGCGAGCCGGAGGCTAATAAATACTCTACAGGGCTGAGTATCAATGTCAACGGCGTACGAAATTCATGTGAAATGTTTGTAAAAAAAACTAATTTGGCATTGGTTACATCTTCTAATTGTTTGGAAAGCGTAATCAACTGTTCTTTTTGTTCTTCCAAAATTTCTGCCTGATGTTTGATTTCTTTGTTTTGTTGTTTAAGACGAATATTAAATTTGTTTTTAATTCGATAGGCTCTTATTGTAAAGAATAGCAGAACTAAAATAATAAAAAGTATAATTGCTGTGGCATAAAACAATAATCGTTGATTTGTATATAGCATTATGCTGTGATTGAGGCGTGAATTCATTTCATCTAATTTCTCGTGTTGCGCTAAAATTTGTTCTGCCTGCAATTGCATAATTCTGGCATTTGTGTTATCAACAACGGCAGTATAAAGAGTGTTCTCTCGTTCGAATGGTTCATCGTTTAAGATTTTCATTGCCAATTCAATTACTTTGTCTCCACCTGTCGGATACATAAATGAAGCGTACTGAATACCTTTCTGAACATTTTGAATACCTTCATCAAGAAGAGCGTCAATTCCGATAATAAATGGATGACCGCCACTGTAACGTTTTAAAGCGTTATAAACGCCTGTTGCCATACGGTCATTAAATGCAAAAACAACATCAATCTGACTATTTTCGCTCAAAATTTCTGACATTTGTTTTTCGGCTGAATCTTTCAAATAGTCTCCATAACGTTCGATAATTTTTATGTCAGGATAGCGGTTTATGACTTCCATAAAACCATTATGTCTGTCGAGGTCAGATGTTGAACCTTCCCATCCACGTATTTCAACCACATTCCCTTTTCCTCCTATCAAGTCAACAACATAAATTCCGACTTCTTTTCCAATCTGCTTATTATCAGCCCCAATATAAGAAGTATAATCATCAGTATCAGTTCTTCTATCAAGCAGAATTACCGGAATACCTGATTTATAAGCTTTTGTTACAATTGGAGTTAAAACTGTAGATTCATTGGGTGAAATGACCAACAGATCTACTTTCAAATCAATAAAATATTGAATATCTTTTATTTGTTGTTCCGAATCATCTTTTACCATCTTGATTATTACTTCGACATTTCCATAAAAAGAGGCTTCACGCTTAATTTCCGCATTGAGCGTATGTCTCCATGAATCGTCACTGCACTGTGATACTCCTATAACAAACTCAAATTTCTTGTCGGGATTGCATGAAAAAAATATCAGTGCAATGCAAATAATAATATTTAAAGATTTGAACATCAATGAATAAAATTTTTATTCTCAATAAAAAATTAAACAACAAAAATAATATGTTTTAAATAATATCTAATATGGTAATTTCGGCATGGCTCCATGTTGTGTACAAACAAAAGCAGCAACCCCGACAGCCAACTGATGCGCTTTTTCAATACTTTCGCCACGCATTATTGCGGCAGTAAATGCGGCAGTAAATGCGTCTCCGGCTCCAACGGTATCTGCAACGCTTACTTTTGGAGTTGGCAGAAAGGATATTCCGTTTTCGTGAAATATGTAACTGCCTGCAGTTCCCTTAGTTAAAATTACTATATTAATATTGTAATTGCTCCTCAGTTTGTTACATGCTTTTTCTTCAGACATATCCAATCCGAAAAGTTTGTTGACAATAATTATCTCATCTTCATTTAATTTCAGTATATTACAAATATTCAATGAACTCTCTATCAATTCTTTACTGAAATAATGTTGTCGTAAATTAATATCAAAAATTTTTAACGCGTTTTTTGGTACAATTTCTAAAAATTTTAAAATTGTTGTGCGTGAAACTATATTGCGTTGTGCCAAAGAGCCGAAACAAACGGCATCGCAATTTCGTGCCAATTTTTCAGTTTGAGAGGTAAAAGGAATGTTATCCCATGCTACATCTTCGCAGATTTCATATTGCGGAATGCTCTTTTCATCGAGTGTAACTATAACTGTTCCAGTCGGAAAACTAACATTTTCGAGTAAAAAATTGAGTTTTTTCTCTTTGAGATTGTTTAAAATTTCCTTGCCCAATAAATCACTACCGATAGCGCTTACAGTATATCCATTGAATCCCAATTGTGACGCATGATAGGCAAAATTGGCAGGGGCGCCGCCAAGCACCTTGCCTGATGGTAATAAATCCCAAAGTATTTCACCAAGACCAATAACTATTTTCTTCATAATATTTATTTTTTCCAAATAGATTTCATTGTAAAAACTTCAAAATTTTTGATTTCAAAATCCCTGTCGCTCCAAAAACGGAAACCTTCACGATTGTCTTTTCGTGGAATACGCTGCATGCAATAAGACATTGCGCCTCCATCTAAATAAACCTGAATAGTAGTTTTATCAATAAAAATATCGGCTGAAACTTCCATAGAAGCAATATCAAGCGGAGAATAGAAAAAACCGTTGATAGTGTTGAAATTGTAGTTGTAATCAATTATATTTTGACCGAACAATGCCAAAACCCAAAATGTTGCATGCGACATCTTTACGTTTACTTTAATACGTAAAGTTGAATTGTTGCTGTATGTTTTCAAGAGTTCATTAGCCCTTTCAGAGGTGATATTTTTTTCAGAAATCACATTTTTTTCATGCAAGGCGTCTAATTCATTTATCGGATTATTAAATAAACGTATTCCATCAGGAGTTTTGTGCAAAGTTAATTCTGAAGGTAAACTCATTTGTCCTTTGAAACGCATACCCGGGTGATCAACTCTGTCCCATGCTATTTGGATTCGTCTTCCATCAGTTTCGGGAATATTGTTAAAGGTCTGAGCAGCAAACAATGCTCCAAAAGTATAAGGTAATTTGCCTGTTTGAGGAGTGAATTTTTTCCCGTCAAAGTCGCCAAGCATGTAAGTTCCCGAAGCGCCATACATTACCCATTTTGTATTTGACGGGTTGTCGTCAATAGGTAATTCAAACAGTTCAGGGCATTCCCAAAACCCTGTAACATGGCTTTGATATGTCCAATTTTTCAGATTGGGAGACGTATATATCGAATGTCCATCTCTTTCATTAAGAACCATAACCCAATGTTTACCCTTCTGATACCAAAATACTTTCGGATCTCGGGTATCTTTGCTGTTCCATTTTTCTTTGGAGTCAATAACAGGATTTTTATCGTATTTTGTCCATGTTCTGCCTTTGTCTAAACTGTAGGCGATGCACTGTACCTGCTTTTTAGGGTTGTCTGCTGTATAAATTGCAACCATTGGGGGCGTTTTTTTATCCCCAAACCCTGAAGTATTTTCGTAATCTATTACAGCAGAGCCTGAAAACATAGTACCATGCTCATCCGGAAATAATGCGATGGGTAATTCTTCCCAATATATAAGATCTCGGCTGACTGCATGTCCCCAGTGCATATTTTCCCATTCCCGCTCGTAAGGATTATGTTGATAGAACAAATGATATTCGCCTTCATAAAAAATCAAGCCGTTTGGGTCGTTTATCCAACCACAGCGCGTAGTAAAATGCAATTGTGGACGATTTTCTTCCTTATAAAAGTCTTGAGCGCCAACCGGTATATCAGATTGCTCGATTTTCCTCAAACCATCTGTATTACCTTCGTAAGAGATTATCAGAGTTTTTCCTTTGTATTCGCTTACATCAACAAACACCCAATATTCAGGCGTCTCAGATAGTCTAATCACAAAACTGCGTTCCACCTTATCATTTATCGAAAAGGTCATTTTTGAGCGTTCTTCCTGTTGCGAAACAGGTAAATTTAAATATTGTTTTGTTATATTTATACTTATTTCGCTGCCAAAAACAGTCTTTGAACATATTAAATGTGCACAAATCACAATTATAAAAAACAAACTATACTTTTTCAATTTTTTCATTTTAAGATATTTATAAAATTGTTATTTTTGATACCAATATACTGTTGCTGTTATAAAGCAATTATGAGAATTTGTAACCTGACCTTTTTTATAACGTTCCAAACATCCTGTAAAAGATTTATGAAAAGGAATATTATCTGCTATTTGGAAACGGTTTACTACTGTAAATCCATTACCGTTTATAGGAGTAGATGGCTGTGAAGCAAAAGGGCTGTCAAAAGTCGGGAATGGCGGCTCTGCAGACCAAGCATAACCTATATAATCTTCGCTTCCGGTTCCGAATGTAGAAGGAAATTTTTCTCCATCAACAAAAAACTTTTCATCACCTTCGCCCCACCACCAATCAATATTTTTTTTATCCCATGCGCCATACCACCATGTATTTGCCTGTAAATCAGGCTCTTCCCAACGATTATCAACAAAAAATGTAACGCCGCAATACCTGCCGATACCATCTGTTTTAAAAAATACCCAGTCAATTTCTTTACCTTTTTCTTTCTGCCCTTTCTCAAAATGATCTTCTTCAAACCATCTTGCATTGAAACGCAGTAAATCAGCAGGAGACTCATCTATATTTTTAAAAACCAATGACATCACTATGTCCATGTCTTTATCTCCTTTATTAATCAACTTAATGGAAGCCTTTTCTGCAAATGGCATGTACCAATTTGAATAAAACTGATTTCCAATAATCCCTAAAGGCAATGAACGATAATTATGATTTTCGTTATAAGCTCCAAAAAATTTTCCGATAGGTGATAAAACTGCTGAGTGAGAATCATTATCCCATGTTATACTTAACCATAAATCGTTTAATAATTCAGGTCCTATCTCTGCAAATCGGTCAGCAGGCTCAAGTGTGAGGTATGTTATGGCTTTTTTGCCTTCTAAAATTTTGACTGTAACATCTTTATCTGATGGTACAGTAATCGGTATAATTTCTCTCTTTTCATTATCATATTTTTTCCTTGAATATCCTCTATTTCCCAAAAACCTATCAGTTTCAGCAAGGAATATATTTTCCTGACGTGAATAAGAGTCGGTAAAAGATTGAACTGATACATTTTGAAAATTTGAATAAGTAATATGGTAATAAGCGCCCCAACCGGGAGACAAAACTATTTTACAATATTTGTTATATGCAATTGGTAAGAAATGATTTCTTCCACGGGATAAAGTATATACAAGATTTGGGAAGTTCATAATATTTATAGCATCCACTGCCGGAAATACTTCGAAAAGTTCTTTGAAAGGCTTATCTACTACCGGATTGTTATCATTATCAATATAAATTTTAATATGTCCTTCAGAAGCCAGAGCGCTCCATATACGCCATATAACCCCTGTTCCCATATCTTCAAAGATAACAATATCTTCGCCTTCTTTCCGTATATATCCGGATCCATCATGATTTGCGTCCCATTCTATATAACTATCTGAATTTTTATCGTATTTTGAAGCGCGATCATAACTTGAAAAAGTTCCTGATTTTTCTCCTTGAGAAGGAAGAGTAGCAAGATATTCCAAATCATACAGACGTTTTACTAAATCAATATACGATAAATGCTTTTGTGCGACCAAATCTGCAGAGAAAAAAAACATTACAAACAGTATCAGTACAACACTTGAATATTTTTTTTCAATTTTCATCTTTTTTCATTTTTAATGATAAAAAAATCAGATAGGCAATTCCTGCTGTAAGAACAATTAATGCACCAATTTGGGAGTGCATTGCATCTGATGCTAATCCCATAAAAAACGGGAAAATTGTTCCACCAAAAAGACCCATTATCATTAGTCCGGAAACTTCATTCTTTTTGTTCGGCATATAAAGCATTGCTTTTGAAAGAATAATCGGAAAAATATTGGAATTTCCAAATCCTATCAACGCTATTAAAACATATATTATTGCAAGATTATAAGAAACAAACAGTCCGATTGTAGCAATAACCATAGCGATAACGCTAATTGCAAAAAACTTTTTAGCCGAAAAACGGGCAAGAATAAAAGCTCCTGAAAACGACCCTACCGTTCTGAAAAGGAAATAAACGCTGGTAGCAATCACTGCAGCGTCTGTTGTTAAACCGAAACGTTCTATCAATATTTTCGGGGCTGTTACATTTATGCCAACGTCAATTCCAACATGACATACGATTCCGAGAAATGACAGCAATATCATTTTATCGCCCAGTAATGTAAAACATTGTATAAAAGAAGAAGATTTTTTCCCTTTGGTATCATCCTCTTTTATTTTAGTGAAACCTAATATAAAAGTCGCTAATACAGATATGGACATAAATAAGGGATATAGCAGTTTCCAATCTCCAAAATGTACTGCAAGTCGAGATGCAACGATAGGCGCTATAAATGAGGCAATTGCCTTTACAAATTGTCCAAATGTTAGTGAACTTGCAAGTTTATCGCCCTTTACGATATTTGATAGTAATGGGTTGATAGAGACCTGCATTAATGTGTTTCCTATTCCCAATAAACAGAACGAAACAAGCATGAAGGAATAGGAATAGTTAAAAATTGGCAACAGAAGTGATAGCGCTGTTACCGCAAGGCTAATCACAACTGTTTTGCGACGTCCGATACGGTTCATCAACATTCCGGTTGGTACTGAAAAAATCAGAAACCAGAAAAAAACAATTGATGGCAACAGATTTGCCGTTTTGTCAGAAAGTTCGAAATCCGCTTTGATATAATTAGTTGAAACGCCAACCATATCAACAAATCCCATGGCAAAAAATGCCAACATTACAGGAATTAATTTTGAAATATTACTTTTTTCCATTATGTATTCTTATTTATTATACAACTAAAGTTTTATATATCACCATTTTATCTTATAGATATTTATATTTTCTACTTTTATTTCCGATTCAGTCTCAAACGAAAGAATGTCATAAGGTTCAGTCGGAAAAATCAGATTTGTGGAAACCAATTCGCCATTGTCAATAAACAGTTCAGATGAGGCTTTGTCAATAAAAAGATTGATTTTATATGAACCTTTTTTCGCCAACGGAGCGTTGATTGGCGTTGTAAATTTTGAACTGAAATCAGTTATCCCGCTTTCTGTACGGTCAATGTTTATTATTTCTTCTTTCAGGTTGAAATGAAAAGCGAGTTTTTCTCCCTTTTTGTTTGAAAGTATAAATGAAAAGTTACCTTTTGGTTTCACTGTCATTTCCAATTCATAAGCGCCATTATTGCCGGTTCCTTCGGCAAGTTTTTCGATTATATATGATTTAACTGTTTTGAATGAAGGAATATTAAAAGTTTCATTTCTCATTTCACGTATTTCTTTCACGGGAGGATTTGCAACTATCAAATGTTTTCCATTGTGTATCAGTTTCAATTCACGCGGTAAAGTACTTGCACTTCTGAAATTGATTGTCGGAACTTGATTAGCATAATCCCAACTGCTCATCCAACCAATAAATAATCTTCGCCCATCTTCGGCAGGAACGTTATTCCATGTTACACCAGCGTAATTGTCGTATCCATAATCGAGCCAAAGAGGATAAGGTAACGGATCTGCTTTAAAAGTTTTTCCATCGAAATCGCCTATGAAATATTGTGTCGCACTCCCACCATTTGGACCACCGGGGTTAATACTTACAATCAAGACCCATTTTTCTTTTCCGTTATAGGTTAGGGGAAAAAGGTCGGGACATTCCCAAACACCACCATGCGCTCCTATATTTGTTCCAAAATCGCTCATTTTTTCCCATTCTTTTAAGTTGTTAGATTCGTAAAAAGTAATAGTATGACCGGTTGCCAATGACATTATCCACTTTTTCCTATCATTATGCCAAAAAACTCTTGGGTCGCGAAAATCAATAATATCGGGGTCGCTGAGTACAGGATTATTTTCATATTTTGTGAAAGTACGTCCATTATCAGAACTGTATGCTATGCTTTGTGTCTGGTATATTCCTGCAGAAGTGTAAATTGCAACTATTACATCAGCGCCAAAACCTGACGTATTGTCCCTATCAACCACAGCGCTTCCAGAAAAGATCGCTCCTATCTCATCGGGAATCATTGCAACGGGCAGGTGCTCCCATTTTTTCATGTCTTTTGACACTGCATGTCCCCAAGACATGTTTCCCCATGAGGTTCCATACGGGTTGTATTGATAATACAAATGAAATTCTCCTTTGTGATAAACTGTTCCGTTCGGGTCATTCTTCCAGCCGTAATGTGGTGAAAAATGATAAACGGGACGATTTTTTTCGTTGTATTCAAAATCAAATGTATCAGACAGTTTAATTTGATTGTAACCAATGTCGCTTTTCATTACAGATTTGAAATTAAGCGTAATTGTATTTCCCATATATTTTTCTACATCCAATGGCATCCAATAATCAATTTTTGATTGAGCCACGCGGATATAAAGTAGCGGTGATACTATTTCACCCTCAAATTCTAAATAAAAACGAGATTCCAAACCTTTGTCCTCAATTGGAAATAAAAGGTATTTTGATGTGATTTTGAACGAAATAGTGTAATCAGGAATAATTTCGCTTTTTTCGATATTGCTTTGAACAATATGGTCAATCAGAATATGCCCCCAGCTACCGCTTCGTTCATCAACTATTCTTATAAAAGCCTTTTTACCTTTGAATTTTTTGACATTCCAGGTTACCCAATGCAATGTTTCACTTTCTTCAATAGAGGAAGTTTTATATTCAGATTTTCCATCAACCACAAGTTCAATATAAGTCTCATTGTGCATACCACCGCCAATAAGAAAATTGATGTAATTTCTTTTAATTTTAAATTCCGGCGAGACCATTATCCCTTTGGAATTGTCGCCGCCGTGATAACTATTGGCAAGTCGACTGCCTTCATAACCAATTACTTCCATTTGGTTCGATAGAGTTCCTTCAGCTGTTCCGTTACCGAAAGCGTCTCCTTCAATTGTCCATCCTGATAAAATAGATGATTCAAAATCCTCTACTATTATATCGGATTCCGAAGTGCATCGTGCAAAGATTATAATTGCCGTGCATAATAATATTTCTAATGTTTTGTTCATGTTTTGTTTATTTTTTATTGTGCAAATTTATTGAATTAAGTTCATAAAAATTGATAGATTCAATATTTATTTTTCCATTGTTTGAAAAAAAATCTATTCCGAGACTGTTAGTATCCGGATAAATTTTTGTTGAAATAACAGTTTCTCCATCGTTCCCGAAAACTTCAACAGAACAGTTATCTACAAAAATATGAAATTTGAAATGATTGTCCCTGTTTTTTAGAAAACCTTTGTTTATTTCAGGGAAAAGTCCTGAAAAACTGTCATAACCGCTTTGTCTTCTATCTACGTATAAATATTGATCATTAACATTGTAACCGATAGTTGTTTTTTCTCCATTACCCACACAAATATTAAATCCAAATTCTTTTGCATCAACATTTTCTATTTCTACTATCAATTCATAACAATTTTTTGAAGGATTTATTTTTTTATGTTTCCAAATACCTTCGAAAATATTCCCTTTTACAGAGATATTTTTACTGCTTCTCAAAGATTTTAATTCATCTATTGGTTTTTGTATCAATCGAATACCTTCAGGAAATGTTTTGAGTTTTATTTCTCTTGGGATAGATTGTACACCACGAACAGGTTCATCACCTGCATATCGCCAACTACTCATCCATGCTGTCCATATAGTTCTTGTCTCATTATGAGCATAATTATTCCATGCGCGAACAGCAAAAAAATCGGGACCGTAGTCAAACCAGAATGCTTTTTCCATTTCATTTATGGCTGGTTCGTCGCACATCATAACATGATCTAAATAAATATATCCTGGACCATCGGATAAATTATCAACAACTTCAATTTGTGCATTTTTACCTCTAAACTCTGTAACATCCCAACCTGTCCATTGAAGATTATTTGCATTTCTTCCTGTTTCGGTTCTTACAACCTTTCCATCAACTAAAAGATTTATGGCTTCCTTTTCGGGAGCATAACCTCCGCCTGTTTTAAAATTTATATAATTTTTTTCGATTATGAAATTTGGAGAAGTTATTTTACCTTTTGATGAAGTTTCTTTATGGAAACTATTAATAAAAAAATTCCCTTCCTTTGCCATAACCGCACCTTGTCTATAAAGCGCTTGACTTGCAGGGCTTTGTAAAAAGGCTTCTCCTTCCATTTTCCAATCGTCAATACCATTTTCAAAATCAAATAATACGAGTCCATTAGGTTTGTATTTTTCAACTGACAATTGTTGAACAAAATGTTCGTCCATCACAAATCTTTTTCCATCGAAATTTCCAATAAAATATTGACCTTTAAATGGTTGAACGCTTATAACAAGTACCCATTTTATATTTTCAGAATTGTCATCAACTGATAAAGGGAAAAAATCAGCACATTCCCAAACTCCGTTTGTAGCGCCCCAAGGTCCAAATTCGCTCTGTAACTCCCAGTCAATCAAATTGTCAGAAATAAAAAACAATATTTTGGGAATTTCTGCCCATCCGATTACCATAACCCATTTTTGGGAGGGTTCATGCCAAAAAACTTTCGGGTCGCGAAACTCTCTTGAATTAATGTCAAGAATGGGATATTTTTCATAACGTGTCCATGTAGTTGCCAAATCGTTGCTGTATGCTAATCCGATTACTTGTGTTCGTAAAGGATGTAATTCATTGTGCCAAAACGAAATTAACGGCGGTTGTCCATCTTTTCCCAATCCGCTTGTATTGTTCCAATCAACAACTATTGAACCGGAACCACCAAGCCTTACCATAGTTTTTCTAATAGAATCCCGTTCATTTTCAGTAAGATTTTCTTGTCGTAGAAGTTCTATACTGCGCATAGTTCTTTTTTCTTGTTCTGTAAATTTCCAGTGAACAAAATCCTTACTTGCAGCAGAACCCCAATTATTGTAATACAATCCATCATAATAAAATAAACCTGTAGGGTCGCCTGACGGGTAAAAATGATATGATGGATTCCACTTTGAATAGTCTTTTATTAATTGAGATATCCCTAAAAATGTAGTTGTTGTTAGAATAAGTAATGTTAAAAATATCTTTTTTCTCATAATTAAATTTGTTAATAATCAGTTTTCATTATTGCATTATTAATTTCCCAAATATCAGCCTCAATACTAATATCAGCGCCTTCAGAAAACACTTCTACCAGATTACTTTCCTTATGTAATGGAAAAACGCGGGTTGTAAAAGCGTCTTTGCCATTGACAAAAATTTCAAGCGCCGAACCGTCTATAAACAAATGAAAATCAACCTCTTTCCCATTTTCCATTTTATAGGAATCTTTTTTTGTATTGAGAGGAATATGTTCTTTTAGACTTGATTTTGTTTGATCTACAACTATTTCATGTTGCTTTGCATCATAATATATTCTTGTATATTCTGAATTGTCTTCATTTTTATAAAGTACAAAACCATATTTTGTTGATTTACCAGGCTTTATTTTGGTTTTTATTTCGAGTTGATGTCCTTTACTTAACAGTAAAGCAGAACCGCTTTTTATTTTTTGATTTTCAATGCGGATATGCTTTCCTCTTAATTTTTCCAATGCTGGATGCGGTGTTTGATGTATTTTTCCGTCAATTAACTGCCAGACCCTCGGAATACTGTAAAGATGAGCCCATCCATGCTGATAAGCTGCAATAGCGCCAATTTCATCAGGAATAATCGCCATCGTTGTAATTCTGCCATCTTTGTCAATAATAACTGATGGTGAAAGTAATCTGTTTATAATTTCAAGATTATACGGTTTAGGATTATCAGGGAGAAATTTTTCGTTTTTAAAATCCCCTGTCCAGTACAATGCTCTTGCAGGAATTCCCTTTTGTGGAATTTTATTGACAAGTAAGATATATTTATTGTCTGTTTTTACGAATATTGGCATCTCCCAAAAAATACCGGAATTGTCCACTTTAGGATTTCCTTCAAACATTGTTTGTATAAAATCCCAGTTTTTTAAATCTTTGGATTTATACAATAACACTGCTCCTCTATTCTCTCCAACATCCTCAATACCAAAACCTATTATCATATACCAAGTATCGTTTTCTTTCCAAACGAACTGATCTCTTGGGTCAGTACGAGTAAATCCTTCCGGTTGTCCGTATATTACAGGATTGGCTTCATATTTTCTCCATTCAACAAGTTCATTATCAATTGGGAAAGCGATTCCTGTACCCATTTTTTCCCCACCAGTCGTATAAATAATCGTTGGAATACCATCATCATTTATAACTGCATGACCAGACCAATTCCCATTAAAATCATACCCTTCTTCAGGAGTTAAAGCAGGTTTGTGCTCAGTCCAGTTTATTAAGTCAGAACTACTGAAATGCCCCCAGTTTATCTGTCCTAAAAACATATTTGAAGCGTTTTTTTGATTAAATATGTGGTATTTGTTATTATAAAATATAAAAGAGTGAGTTTCATTAGTCCAGTTTGCTGCCGGCAACAAGTGATATTTCGGACGACTAAAATCATTAACAAAACGTGATTCAGGAATTGCCAATTTCGGAATATTATTTTCTGCATATTCTATTTCTTTATTGATAAATTCAAAATCAACCGGAGACGTCCAAACCGAAAGTTCATCTATTAAACCGTTAATAGCCGTCAAATCATGAATTCCGAGTTTTTTCGTTCTGAAATCTTTTGCGATAATAATCTCTGTTATATCATCGAAAGAATTATTGATAGCATTGTTAGGGATTATCTTTTTCCCATCAATATAAAAGTTAAGGTATTCATTTTCAGTTGAAATTAAAACGTGTATCCATTTAAATTTATCCACATAAAAAAATGTAGGTTCATATTTATAGACTTCACCTTCTCCTAAACCGATTATTATTTTCCCAAAACGGTTAACACAAAATGTAACTGATTGATTTTTATTGTTTTTAATCCCTAAAAACGCTGCTGTATCCACAGGGAATGACTCCAATGCAAACCATCCGGATATTCCTGTTATAGATAGAGGTTCTTTAAAATCAGCATAATACCATGTAGAATAACCATCTGTTCTTAATCCATTACCTGTTAATCCTTTAGTTATTTCAGGCGTTTTTTTAACGCTATGAATGTTTAAAGTTTTTAAATCATTTGAAATCAACGGAGTATTAGTTTCAAAACTCCATTTTATTTGAGATGAAACTGTTATAACCTGAAATAATAAGAAAAATATGACAATGAGACTTTTATTCAAATCCATAATAAGTTACAAATAATTTTCTGAGTAATAAACAGCAATCTCAAAAGCATATTACCACTTTGTTTACAAAGATTTTCGTAATAGTCGTAAAGAATATATACGTTTAGTATTCAAGTACATGCATTCTTTACGTAGTATCTTTGCGACCATTGCGTTTAGTTTTTTTGCTTTTGAGACTGCCACTTAACAATTAAAATTTATTTATTATCTATAACCGGGATTTTGTGAATATAAGCCTCCCGAAAAATTAATTTGCGCCTGCGGAATAGGAAAATATTCATGCTTACCAGGTGTAAAGACAGCCTCGTTATAATATGAGCGTTTGATTTTTTCAACACCAAAATACTTATTCATAACATCATTGGCTGTTCCCCATCTCACAAGGTCAAAGAATCTTTCTCCCTCCATTGCTTTTTCAAGCCTGTACTCAAAGTGTAATGCTTTGCGGGCAAAGTCCTTAGTCCAGTTTTCAGACTTATATAATCCTATAATATAATTAGCGGCGTATTGTTCAGTATCTTCCCAATCTTTCACCCAATCGCTGTCTATCGTACGCTGTCTGATTTTGTTAATCAATTGACGCGCTTCTTCAAGGTCTCCGTCACTTTCTATCAATGCTTCTGCTTTCATTAATAAAACATCAGCATATCGAATAATCTGCCAGTTTAACGGAGAAGCGCCCCAAGGCCATCCTGCTTGCAAATCAGGGTCATCAGGAGAAACCCAAAAACGTTTAGAATTATGATAACCATAAGTAGCAGGTTCACGAATCCAGCCTGTTGTCATTGCGGCAACCTCCCATGTTTTCCATCTGATTCCCACTCTTCCTACAACAAAATCAAGGCGTGGATCTACTGAAGCATCTCTGTTTGTTATCAAAACACCACCTTCAGGATTTGGCGTAACAATGTCATAATCAGTATTATTGAAAGTGTCAAACAAAGGTAAACCTTCTGTGTTGGTCTGATATGCATTAACTAAACTTTGACTTGGAAGGAAAAATCCATCGCCACTGTAACCCGGACCTGGAGGAGAATTCAAAAGATTACTCCAATTAATACATCCCCCACTTACAGAACCATCATCAACTGAATATTGAACTGCAAAAATGGATTCTTTTCCATTTTCATATTTCACCAAATCAAGATGTTGAAAGTCTTCTAAAAGATCATATTTACCACTTAAAATTACTTGATTACATAGACTTATAACCTCATTTAATAATGATTTATTGATTGAAGTAACTTGGTTTGTTTCAGGGTTTTGAACATAAGCCTGATACAATTTTACTTTTGCTTGATAGGCTAATGCAGCAAATTTATTGACTCGACCTATTTCTGTTTGTGTTTCAGGTAATAAGTCTGCCGCTTCGCCTAATTCTTTTGCAATCATGCCAAGTATTTCGTCTCGTGTATATTGGTCGTTAGATATTTTAATATAGTCTTCCAACTCAACATTTTCATCAAAGTAAGGAATTTTGTTAAAATGCCTGCACAGTTCGAAAAAATAGTGAGCGCGCAACATTTTCATTTCTCCCTTTCGAGATTTTATATTTGGAACATTTTCTTCCGTTGATTGATTTAAAACGCGTAAAGCAGAATTACAGCGTTGTACACTGCAATATAAAAGGAACCAGTTGCTATCAATTAACCCGATTGTAGGGAATATACCAACACCTGTTTCATAAGCATGTGTTTCCCAACCATCTCCAATTCCACCACCACCTTTATATGCGTTATCAGAACGAACTTCGCCCTGAATCCAGTTTGTAGTAGGTCTCCACCATGTATCCCATCTTGATTGAGGTCCTGCTAAAGCTGCATACGCTGCAATTACAAGAGGTTCAACACCTTCAGCTGTATTAAGTATGTCTTCACTGATTACTCCTTGCGGTTTTGAATCTAAAAAATCATCGCTGCAAGATAAGACAATCATCTGAGCAACAAGTATAATAATGATATTTCTCTTAAGTTTCATATTTTTATGTATTATATGGTTTGAAAATAATTAAAAACTAAACGTTAATCCAAGAGTGAATGAACGCGGCATTGGATAAGGATAACCCAATCCTTCAGGATCTGCGCCTTCATATTTAGTAATTGTAAACAGGTTTTGACCCTGTAAGTATATACGGGCATTGTTCATATACAACTTTTCCTGTATTTGCTTTGGCAAATTGTAGCCTAATTGCATTGTTTTAAGTTTTATATATGAACCATTTTCAATATAATATTCTGAAACGCGTCCTTCATCATTTCTGTTAACTGCTGTAAGAGCAGGAATTTTAGAATTGAAATTTTTATCAGGGTCCCAAGCTTCTAACAGATGTGTTGAGTGATTACCTGTCCATAATTGGAAAAAATCGGTATAAAATTTCGAATTATTGTATGCATCACGAATCATTCCGTTAAAAAACAATGATAAATCAAACCTTTTATATGTGAAAGCCAAGTTCAATCCGCCAATCATTTTGGGCAGGTCTGTTCCTATCCAAGTTCGATCATAGTCATCAATTTTCCCATCAGGTATGCCTTCAGGACCAGAAATATCAACATAACGAATACGTCCTAAACCTTTACCTTCCTGCTCGGGACCTTTGTCCAAATCTTCTTGTGTACGATATAAACCATCTGTTTTATATCCCATCCATGAACGCAAAGGTTGACCAACAATACTAAGGTCTCTTCCATTTCCTCCAAACAATGTATAATATACCTCTTCCGGAACATCAGTTACCTTATTTTTATATATTGAGAAATTAAACCCTATTTCATAACCAAAATCACCTTTTTTATCTCTCCATGATATTAAAGACTCAATACCTCTGTTATTAAGAGAAGCGCCGTTAAACGCATAAGTCCCTCCTTCTCCGATAACTGCAATATATGGACGGTCAATTAACATATCTTCAGTGTCCTTATTATACCAGTCAAAAGCCACATTCAGACGATTGTTCAGGAAAGCGGCGTCAATACCTATATTAAGTTGAGTAGTACTTTCCCATTTAACATTTGGACTTCCAGAGCGATCCTTCTTTATTCCGGGACTTATAACTCCTGAGTTAATACCTGATATGTCATAACCGGCTGTTGTTACATCTGTAAGATATTTTGTGTATTTCGCATGATCGTCCATCAAATCATTTCCGTTTATTCCCCATGAAGCGCGTAATTTAAAGTCAGAAAGCCAATCCAATCCATCTGCAAATGATTCCTGGCTAACTCTCCATCCTGCTGATATTGAAGGGAATACCCCATAATTATTGTTCATCCCAAATCTTGAAGAAGCATCCCTTCGGATTGTTGCTGATAGTAAATATTTACCGCTATATGAATAATTTGCCTTCCCAAAATAAGAGACCATTGCTGTACGTCCTGCAATATTTCTGTTAGTTTGTTCTCCCGATCCTGCATTCAGATAACGATAATCAATCGCTTCCAAAAGGAAATCAGATCTATATCCGGATAATGATTCATAATAATTTTCCCTTGCTTCCATTCCAATAAGAAACATAGCAAAATGACTTCCGGAAATAAGATTGTATGTAGCAGTATTTGACCATACCCATTCGCGTGTATAATCATAACTAACATTCAATTCATTTTTTTCTACCGACCTGTTTCCTTCATGCCATTTGGCAGTAAAATCGGAATGAAAACTATTGTAATAATTTACTCCAAAATTACTTCTTAAAACAAAATTATTAATTGGTTCAATTTCAATAAATGCATTACCAAATATTCTCCAGTATTCATGTCTGTTATCCAACTGGTTATCAGTAAGTCGAATAGGATTTGGTTTATCTCCAATTCCATAAGTTGGACCTGCATAACCTCCGGCTTCATCGTAAACCGGAATAATTGGATGTTGGGCTATTACCAATTCTTCAATTCCTCCGGGAGATAAAATACGCGTCCACCTATTAACCGCAATATTTTCACCTATTCTCAGACTATTGTTTAAAAATGAATAGGTTGAACTTAGACGAGTATTTATCCGTTTGAAATTTGAATTTCTTACCAAACCATCATGATCCAAATAATTAACAGATAGAGTGGTAGAGCCATTTTCAGTACCTTTAGCAATAGTCATGTTATAAGTTTGCATTAATGCAGTGTTATAAGTCTCTTTTGCCCAATCGGTATCACCGGATTTAATTCTTGCTTGACCATCAACATTATAAATATATTCAGGTATAACAGGTACACTACCATTACCATATAAATCATGTGCCGGCGCTATTCCGTCATTTTGATATGCTTTCCAATATACATCCCCCCATTGTTGTGCATTCAACATTTTTATAGGCGAATGATAGGTTTGAGCCGTAAGAGATACATCAAAATCTACGCGAATCTCACCTTTTTGGGCTTTCTTTGTAGTAATAATAATTACTCCATTTGCAGCCTGCGCACCATAAATTGCAGCAGATGCAGCATCCTTCAATATTTGAATGGATTCAACATCACTTGTTGCAAGAATAGTGGAAAGATTGTCTCTTGTCATGATACCATCAATAACATATAAAGGTGAACTGTTATTAATGGTTGTAGTCCCCCTTATTAAAGTTGATGTGTTTACACTTCCGGGAGTTCCATCGGTTGAAATATTGATACCGGGTAAACGTCCTTGTAAACTTGAAAGAACATTTCCGGTTGGAATATTTGCAACATCTTTCATGTTGACAACTGTTACAGAGCCTGTTAAATCGGCTTTTCTTTCGGTTATATAACCGGTTACAACAACTTCTGACATCTCAATTGCGTCTTCCTCCAAAACAATTTGGAGGTTTGGAGCCGCATTTATTTCAATAGTCTTAAAGCCTATTGAAGACACCTTTAGTATGGAGCCGGAATTAGCAGAAAAAGAAAACACTCCATTAACATTAGTAATGGTTCCATTTATAGTTCCTTTTTCCACAACAGAGGCTCCAATAACAGGTTCTCCATTAGAAGCAGAAGTAATAGTCCCTGATACATTAATAGTCTGGGACATAGCATAAGTTGAAAAGCAAATTATGCATCCCAGCATAATATGCTTAAACTTTTCTTTAATAAATGTTCGTAAAATCATTAGCTTTTTCAGATTAAATTATTAATAAAAAAAATTATACCGCAAAAATAATCTGCTACAATGTTCTGATATGTCAATATTGTATCAAAAACATGTAAATTCATTGCATTAATAATTCTTGTTTTTTAACAAACTCAGAATAACTGACTTTATCCTTTCGCAGAGCGTTTTTTCCAGCGTTTCTTTTTGGGTATCCCGAAACAGCGCACCCAGAGTTTCGTATGATTCGAAACGTTTGTAAAGTGATAAAATAGTGTATGCTATCTGGACATGAATATGCTAACGGAGTTAGAAACCCAAGCAAAAAGACAATTCAAAAAATTGATAATTCTATTTATTTACATTCAAACAATCATTCAATAACATCCGTTTGCTAGTAAGAAAAAAACAGCAGCTACGCCGCTGTTTTTCTTAAAATTCGTTCCTGTAGAGACGCGGCGCGCCACGTCTCTACTTAGTTCTGCCAATAATTCCTAATTTATCCCCACCCTTAATTTAATCCCTACCGCCATTACATTAGTCCTGTTAGTAGAGTAAATAGTTGCGCTATTAACAGTAAATTCTGAGGGCTCGGAATTATTGTAGTTTACAAAGGATTTTCCTTTATTTTGGGCGATGTCGTTTAAACCATAGTCAAAATAAACGCCTGTGTATAAAACAAATTTACTTCCGACACTCAACTTTACGCCTGTTTCGAGGGCAAGCGCTACTGAAACGGTATAGTCTAATTCTCCCTGTGAACTTATATCTTCAAAACTGCCGTAACCTGCAAACTTTTGCTCTGTAAGCCAATTGTCATAATCAGGATAATAGGCTTTGTTGGTAATAGCGCCGCCAAATGCCTTATATTCAACATTTAACGGAATGCCCATCTTAACTCCTCCCATAAAATAGAACTTGTTTGTTCGTCCTGTTTCAAACAGCGCCATTAAAGGAATACTCAGAAAAGTTGCTTTATGCGTCTCTTCATACCTGTCAAGTGTAGTATGCATATCGAAGTGGTCTCCCTCATCATCAATAAGGTTTTTGGAAATTATTTTTACACCGTCAAAGGTTGAGTTGGAGTTGTAAAGCGCTAAATTGGCGCCTATATGAATACCAACTTTTTCACTGATGAAGTTGGTATATCCAACTCCAAATTCACCGCTGAGGCTAAGATTGCTTGCCTTGAAATCGAAGGTGGACAAACTGCCTCCGCCATTGAATGAAAATTCATTTACGGTTTGCGTTGATGCAAACATACTGCACATTGCAGCAAATAATGTTACGATTATTATTCTTTTCATCTCTTTTATTTTTTATTTGATAACTACTTTAACTACTTCATTATTAGAACGTACTATATAAATACCGGAAGGAAGCGCAAGTGTCAACTCTGTAACGCTTCCGTCAGCGATTGTACTGCTGACGCATATTCCCAAATAGTTATAAACTTCTACAAAACTGCCCTTTGTTGTGCCCTCAATGGTTAACGTATGTCCTTGAGATACAGGATTTGGATATGCGCGTAAACCTGTTTTCAAAACATCAAGGATTTTGTAGGTAGATAATAACTCTTCGCCATCTCTTGTTATTAACCGGAAATAATATACTGCTCCTGCCTCCAACTTATCTTCAATTTCCGGACCTGCAGAGTAAGAAAATCCATCACCAATTGAATTGGCATTTTTAAACCACTCGCATTCAACAATATCATACCCATCTATTGAAAGTTTTTTGAGATTGAGCATAAAAGTATTGTTCCATTTTGTAACACAATAAGTGTCAAAAGGTAAACTATCGAACGGAATGGTGATATCGGGTTCTGTTTTGTCGAGTTCTCTGTTACCTGCATTATCGTAGGCAATGGAATAAAATGAATATTTAACTCCATCCTCTACTGTAAATACTGTTGAAGTGGTTTTCGTTTTTGATAAAATCATTACATAATAATCATCGTCTTCCCGCTTCATATATATATCATAACAATACACGCCTGAATCGTCATCAGATCCTATCCATGCCAATTCTACCTCTCCGATTGCGTTCGCCGGTCTGAGCATTGTACTTGTGGGCGGAACAATATCTCTTTTATTGACCCATTCGGGCGTAATAATTGGTTCATTAAAATCAAATACGATAGAAGCGATGTTTGCCACCGTTACATCATCCGGAAGCCCATCTTTCAGCCTGATTGAGAACATTACAAATCCCTGACCTGAACCCTCGTCGTCATTAGGCGGTAAAAAGCCGAGCAGGGCATCTTCCGGTACTTCGCCTGTAGCGGGGTCTATGCTTTTGAAATACCATGTTGCAATTCCGCTTGATTTATCTAACTTCAAATTAATTTCTAAAAGTATATCAATTTCCGGACGCATATCAATTGTCCATGTATAATTTTGAGTGTTGAAAGGGATATCATCTATTATTCTGTCGCCAATTTTCATAATACCTGCTTCAAATGAGTTTATATCAAAGACATTTAAATCCAGAGCGTCAGTAATCCAAACTTCCTGAGCGGGCGCTGTGGCTTTCTCGTCGTTTTCAAAATTGATAACGTATGTAAAATCTTTTCTGTCGGATATCCACGTACTGCCGCTTTCGCTTATGGGACCAATTTTATCGTTGGGGTCGCATGAATTTACAAGTCGCCCTTTGAGTGAGGAAAGACCTTTTGCGCAATTAATCAGACCTGTAGCATGCTCTACCATATCATTGGCGGTAGATAATGCTTTAAAACCTTCAGTTGCCATTTTAAGCGCTGCTCCTCCGGGAATAAAATCGGTGGCACATTCTGCAATAACTTTACCTGTTTCCCAGGCGGCATTACCAAGTCTTTTCCCTGTTGTTCCTTCAGTTGTTGCAACAGACAATATACTTTCACCGATTTGAATTCCACAACCAACGCCCGGTATAGCGCTTAAGGGAATTTTAACTACATCCCATAAGAGCTTGGCGCCTGTTGCAAAACAACCCCAAAGCGTGGCGCTCGCATCCGCCATTTTTGTTTGTGAAGACTCAGGATCAAAATACGAAAGTGAGTTTAAAGTATAAGATCTTATTTCAATTGGATTATCAGCGTTGCCATCAATTTCATATTTAACATCAAAAGTAAAATATCCTTTGCCATAAGGGGGAATAACAGGAATAAGCGGCGTTACAAACGTAGAGTAGTTATTGACGCCTGATAAAATATGCAAAGTGTCCAATTTATGAACTATGCCGTCAATGGTGGCATACTTGTCAGTATAAACTCCTTCCGTATTAAAATATTCCCATCTTTCTTTGACCTCAACATTTACTTTATTATCAGTAATTATTTCTACAATGACAGGCAGGCAATACACATTAACATTGCCTTTGTTGGAATATTTAACAGTATAAGACGTTGTACTTCCATTACGGATATTTGCAGAACCTAATATTTCCAACACAATTTCAGGTTCAATATATACTTCTAATTCAAAACCCTCTTTAACTGTGAAAATTGTGTCGGTCAAATTTATTATTATATCCCACTTTCCTGTTTTCTTGTTATGTAAATTAAATGTGGCAGTACATTTGGACGAATTGCTTATGGATATATTTTCAGCAATTATATCGTTTTCACCTTGTTTTTTCAAGGAGATTTCAGTATTTTCATCAAAACCATTTCCATAAAATAAAATTGAACATTTTCCATAATTTCCCGCTTTTTTAGGACTATAATTTACAAAAGATAAAGTTCCGATATTACCTGTAATGCTGCCGGCATCATATCTGTCGCCATCAAAAGAACGAATATTACCTCGTTGGTCATGTGATAAAATTTCAGTTATATATTCTTCTGTAACAATACTTTGAAACCATTCAACCTCGTCAATAAAATACATTAATAAAAGATCAGGAATTATATCGATTATATTTTCTGCTGATATTATGCTTTTATCAGCAAGCCCTAATGCGGAAGACCCTCCGCCTAAAGAATAATATTTCACATTAGCAGGAGCTTCTGTAGGATTGCCATTTTCATCCAACCACAATAATAATGGGTCATTGGTTGTACAATCGGTTTTTTTGAGATTATTTGAATTGTTATTTTCTGTTTTATAAACTGAATTACGAAGTTCACCTTTAATGAAATTATCCAAATCCCAATTATCGTTATTATATACTATGGAATTATAAATAAATAAAGAATCGGTTTCATGAGTTCGGGAAAAGCCTCTATTGTTATTATAAAGAGTGCAGTTAATAATAAAGTTACCACCATTGATTCCGTAAGATTTGTTATAGGCGGCAGTTGAGTTACTAAATAAAGCGCCAAAAAAAAGATTATTTACGAAGAAACCATTTCTTCCATTATTTATAGCAGAACAATTATTAATTATATTTAATTCACTTGCACTAAAACCATTTGCTCCATTTCCAATAGCAAGACAGTTTTTTAAATGAACAGCATAATTCAATGAAAATCCATTATTTATATTATTTTCTGCAACAGAATTGTTGATCACGGTTCTAATATAAGCGCCATAACCATTGTCTTCATTTCCAAAAGCATAACAATCATTTATCTCGTTATTTGCGCCATTAACACTAAATCCGCTATTACCATTTTGATTAGCAGTACATTTATTAATTACACAATCAGAATTAGTAAAAAAACCCCATACTTTATTATTATTTGCTGTGCAATTATTAATTACGCTGTTAGAGCCAATAGTAAAACCCAAACCATTTTCATTTGAAACACAATCATAAATATATGTATTACCTGATAGCGATGTTATACCATCAGTAATATTACCGTACACAATACAATTATGTATTATTACATCTTTAGATTCAGTATTATCACTAATATAAATCCCTCTCGAGTTATTATTTGATTTGCAATTGCTAATTCTAATTTTAGGATCTTTTTTAGAAGGATAATATTGATGAAATACGATAATACCAGTATAATCATTATTTGAAGTAATGCAATTGTTTATTTTTATCTCAGGATTGTAATTACATTGATCTAAATTAATATATATTCCGTATCTACCATTGGTTAATATTAAGTTTTCTATCGTACTATAGTTTTTGATTTGGCAAAGAATGGTAGTATTATTGCCACCTCCTGTTATAGTATATTTTGGGGTACCATCAGTATTGGTTTCAGCCGTAATTGTAACATCATTTCTTATGGTACCCGGGTTTGCTGTTATTGTAAAATCACCCGTAATCTTAATTGTATCGCCACCCGTTCCTGCATTTATAGACACAATAGCAGTTTGATACGATATAAAGTCATTAACTTCATACGTTTGTGCGTTTACTTGCGTCGTCGCCCCAAAACTAATTGAGAGCAGACATAATCCCGCAAAAAAATTTTTTATTATACTTTTCATTTTAAAAAAATTTAATTGTTAATAAAATCATAACGCTTCCTTTCGGAAGCATGGTATTGCAACCGGGTCTGCCCTTTAAATAAGGTATATCCCTGCATTGCACAATCGTCATTTTCAGGCACATAACTCAACCCTGTAAAGGGGAATTTAGCGCCCAAACTTTTTCCAGACTTTATTGATGTGTCTGACATCGTAAAAAAATTTAAATACTTCATTTCAAATAAAATTATATTAATAATTGGGTTAAAAAAATTCTTAATTTACTATTTACTAATTACTATTTACTATTTACTATTTACTATCTCTGTTTTCCCCTTTTACCCTGACAGGGTCTTTGACCTCTGTCAGGGAGGGAAACGAACATTCAAACTATTAACTATTTACTATCTACTAACTACTATCTACTATTTACTATCTACTAACTACTATCTACTAACTACTATTTACTATTTACTAACTACTATCTACTAATTTTTCACCACTCTAACCATCTCATTACCAACCTTTAAAATGTACATTCCGGCGGGTAAATGGGAAATATTGATTGTACCATCCCGTAGAGACAGGGCATGCCACGTCTCTACGCAACGACCTGTCACATCATATATTTCAACATTTTCAATTTTCAATTTTCCATTTTCAATTTTCAATTGCCCTGTCGTCGGATTCGGAAACACCCGTAATTCGTAATTTTTAATTCGTAATTCATCAATATTTACATTTCCAATTGTGATTGACAACCCTTTTGTATCGCTGCCTGCGCTGTTGGTTGCTTTAACTGTGAAGTTAAATGTTCCTTCGGCAGTCGGAATACCTGAAATTACTCCTGATGTTGAGATAGTTAGACCTGTTGGCAGGTTTCCTGTTTCAATATTCCATGTAATTGGCTCGTCTCCGGTTGCGGTGAGGGTTGCGGAGTATTCTTCCCCAACTGCGCCGTTTGGAAGCGTTGAGGTTGTGATAATCGGGGCTTCCGTAACAACAATTACTTCGATTGACAAACCTTTTGTATCGCTGCCTGCGCTGTTGGTTGCTTTAACTGTAAAGTTAAATGTACCTTCGTCAGTTGGAATTCCTGAAATTACTCCTGATGTTGAGATAGTTAAGCCTGTTGGCAGGTTTCCTGTTTCAATATTCCAGGTGATTGGTTCGTCTCCGGTTGCGGTGAGGGTAACGTTGTATTCTTCCCCAACTGCGCCGTTTGGAAGGGTTGAGGTTGTGATTATCGGAGCTTCCGTAACAACAATTACTTCGATTGACAACCCTTTTGTATCGCTGCCTGCGCTGTTGGTTGCTTTAACTGTGAAGTTAAATGTTCCTTCGGCAGTTGGAATACCTGAAATTACTCCTGATGTTGAGATAGTTAAACCTGTTGGCAGGTTTCCTGTTTCAATATTCCATGTAATTGGCTCGTCTCCGGTTGCGGTGAGGGTTGCGAAGTATTCTTCCCCAACTGCGCCGTTTGGAAGCGTTGAGGTTGTGATTATAGGGGCTTCCGTAACAACAATTACTTCGATTGACAAACCTTTTGTATCGCTTCCTGCGCTGTTGGTTGCTTTAACTGTAAAGTTAAATGTACCTTCGGCAGTTGGAACGCCTGAAATTACTCCTGATGTTGAGATAGTTAAACCTGTTGGCAGGTTACCTGTTTCAATATTCCAGGTGATTGGCTCGTCTCCGGTTGCGGTGAGGGTTGCGGAGTATTCTTCGCCAACTGTGCCGTCTGGAAGGGTTGAGGTTGTGATAATCGGAGCAACGGGCAATAGCACAGTTGAATAAAATGCCGACTCACTCGTTTCCGAAGCGTAATGCGTTTCAGTCTCCGCTTTTCGGGCATTAAATTCATATTGAGTTTCGGGCGTTAATGCGCTGAAAACGTTAGAACTCTGCCAATCGCCTGAATTTATACTATATTCACAACCTTCAATTACTACAAGAGTAATAGAGTTTGAGGCGGCGCTTAACAATTCCGGCGCTTCTGGCGCATTTTGAGACGCTTTTTGAATAATTTCAGTTGGTAAAGATGTTACGCTTCCGTCGCAGTTTGAGGCTGTTACAGTTACGGTGATTGTTGCGCCTATATCTTCCTGCTCAATGGTATAAGTTCCGCTGTTTGCGCCAATATTGACGCTGCCGCGCTGCCATTGGTAAGTTAATGTTCCCAAATCTGCTATTACAGGATTAGATGTTAATCCCGAAACATCGGCAGTTAATGTTTCACCAAAAGCGGGATTACCGCTGATTGTTATCGTACCCGAAATATCTGCTTTTGAAGTAATTAGCCCTTTTGCAATATATGCCGCTTTGTTACCTGCATTGTCAGATACAACGACGTTGAACCAGTAATTTGTGTTTGGAATTAAACCTGTAACTTCGTAATTTGCAATATTAAGCGTACCTCCGGTGTTAAGTAGCGTACCGTTTGTTTCACAATCGCTTACAGCGCTGATATTATCGCTTAAAGACTGATAAACAAAATAGCGCAAATTAGCCTGCGGGGTTTGGTCGTCAGTAGCGCGATTCCATGTAAGTGAAGCCGAATTACTTGTAACTGTGCCATTTACGCCACTTCCCGGAACCGGCGGAGTTTCATCTAAAACATTTGTAGTAAGCATCAAAAATTGCCCCGTTGCGGTAAGAGCGCCGGATAATCCCGGCATATTAAGCGCAAAATTTGAGGTGTTATCAATTCCCGATGCAGCTTGCATAAGCATATAATTATTAACGAGCCCGGAAGTAATATTAAGTGTTGTAACTCCCGATGCCGAAAGGGCGCCTGTTACCTCAACCATTGAAGCGGGCGATTGCGTCAAATCCATATTTATAGCGCCTCCGGCAAGCGTTAAAATACCGCCAATAGTCGTATTTCCAACTATTTCCAATGTTGTATTACCAAACTGGTTGATATTACCTCCCCAGGTGTTTGAAAATTTTAAAGTACCCTCATTTATCATAAGATTGCCGGTTGCAACATTAACTCCGCCAATAGAAAAAACTCCTGTACCTGCTTTTTGTACATTGCCGGTTCCAGTAAATTTACCGTTAAAAATACCGCTACCATCAGGCTGACCGGAATTACCGATAAACAAGGTGCGAGCGCCAAGAATTATTTGCGACTCCTGATAAGATGATTGCAAACTTTTAATAGTTTTATTACTTGCCGAAATATCTAAACTTGCAGTATTAGAATTAAGGGTTATGCTACTTGAAGACACAATAGAGCCACTTGTACCCAAAGTTAAAGTACCTGCGCTAATGGTAGTTGCGCCGGTGTATGTATTATTACCGGTTAAAATTAATTCAGCTGTTCCTGTTTTAGTTATACCTCCGGTTCCTGAAATAACGCCTGGGAAATCACCACCACCATCTGCGGTTGATGCTGATGTTCCGATGGTTAAGGTGTTGGCGCCGAGTATAACTTGAGATGATGAATGTAATCCAGTTAACGCTTTAATAGTTTTATTACCGGCAGAAATATCTAAACTTGCAGTATTATTATTACCAAGTGTTATACTACTTGAAGATGCAATAGAACCATTTGTACCCAAAGTTAAAGTACCTGCGTCAATGGTAGTTACACCGGTGTATGTATTGTTTCCGGATAATGTTAATTCAGCTGTTCCTGTTTTAGTTATACCTCCTGTTCCTGTAATAACTCCTGTAAAAGTACCACCACCATCTGCGGTTGTTGCTGATGTTCCGATGGTTAGAGTTCGGGCGCCGAGTATAACTTGAGAAGATGAAGTTTCTCCATTTAACGCTTTAATAGTTTTATTACCGGCAGAAATATCTAAACTTGCAGTATTATTATTACCA